>WNFY01003462.1_pt1 | contig 33340 bp, 33 predicted proteins | sample 5400091 | NCBI WGS metagenome assembly WNFY01 (sample SAMN13153364, study PRJNA577476) | soil metagenome | isolation source: 60 cm soil or saprolite under grassland replicate 1 | place: USA:California | collected 2016-06-15 | reverse complement strand
AAAGGAGAGGAACACATAAGAAAGCTTCTTTGCCGAAACCGCCTGAGAGGCTTGTCCTGGAAGGGAACTTCTCAGAGCAGACTCTTTGCCACAGCAAGCAAGCAACCTGCATGCCCCCAAAGTGGCCATGAGCCATAAATCCGCCAAAAAGGGGAGATATGCGTCAGAAGAATAAAATGGCGAAGATATGTGTCAATCAGACATCTGAAGAAGAGAGCTGTTCAACCAAAGAATGGCCTTGTCTCAAGGCTATCTTTCCGGGTTCTCTCTGTTCACTCGTCCTCCTGGTGTTTCTCCTAAATGCTTCCAGGGAAAAGTTGCGGAAGAGGCCTCGTCTTCATCCACCTGGTATGAGGTGACAACTCTATTCCCAGCTGGATATCCCGCAGGTTCAAAATGGAAGCATAGAATTCTCATCTTAAAACGATATAGAAGCACTAAAAAGTTATCCGGTTATAACAATATAGAACCGGTTGCTCAATGCCTCTGAGGAGCAAGCAAATAAAACAACACAATACTAATTCACTACTATGCGTCATTTATAATATAATACATGCAAGATTATTCACTGGAGAGTACAAATATGCAACAACCACAACAACAGTACTGGGCTTTTTGTAAAAACCCCAATTTTTATCGAATTGAAAAAGCTATTCGAGAGCTAACCGTAAGCAGCCTCCCAACGAAGGCTATTGGGTAGATCCAAATACAATAAATGAGGTAGGAGATCGAGTAATGATACGCTACTTCGTTCCTCCGGCCTTGCCCCTATGGGACGATGCTCCAGACCTGCCATTTTTGAAAGAGCTAAGTGTCGCTCGTACAACAGGTGGATCACAATTTCATGTGACCCCCGATCAATGGGATGCCATTATGGAGGCTGTTGGAGGTTGGCCTGTAAGAAACCCCGAGATAGAAGACGCCGAACTTACTATTGCAGAATACGCAGGAAAGAGAAGACCAGGACAAGGGTATTCTACTAATCCTGATATACGTCGAGCGATCGAACTATATGCAATGCAGAAAGCGACAGCCTTTTATGAGGAACAAGGATGGAGAGTTTCTGACGTCTCTTCCACACAATCGTATGATCTGCTCTGCCAGGCTGATACAGTCAAACATGCACAAAATTGCTACCCAAGGGTTGCACTCTTTATCTTATCGCACATTCAAGTAGACCCGAAATCAATAGATAAGCCCCAAGGCGGCGAAATTCAGAGGCTGGAACCGTGGAAAGTTGACGATGGAACACTATCAGCCTTAGCATTTTCCTATACTCTACCAAAATAGAAGCAAAAACCATAATTCCTAGTCTTTAGCTTTTTCGCTCTTCTCGTTGAAAAGGGGTTTGTTGTGTCAACTCAACAGACTTTTGACCCATATCTGGAGACCATTCCAGGACGGGGGCAAGTTTGGATGCTTCCTCAAAGAAAAACTGATGGGAATTCTTCCCTCAACCAGTAGCAGGAAGAAGCATTTTCTGCGAGCGGCGGGTTTGCCCCCGTCCTGGAATGGTCTCCACAAACGCTCGCTGCACCTCATACCACCACTCCTCGGATCATCACAGTCGATAAAAACGCGGCGTATCCAAAAGCCCTCAAGGAACTGAAAGCGGCAGGGGCTCTTCCCGAAGGGTGTGAATGACGACCAATCAAGTATTTGAACACTATTGTCGAACAAGATCATCGTGCGCATCAAACGACTCGTCAAACCGGGGCTAGGCTTCTTTTCTTTCGAGAGCGCTTGGCGAACCCTGCAAGGATATGAGATCATGAACATGAGGAGGAAGGGGCAGGTGCGAGGGGTAAATCAAGGAGACATCATAGGTCAGATCGCATTCATCTCCAGCCTGTTTGGAGTGGCAGCCTGAGCTCAACGCGAAGAGGGACTTCGTGGCCATTGCGTTCCTCGATGATTTTTTGCAACACAACCCGATTAAGCGTCACGTAAGCAAGACGCCCTTTCTTTTCATACATCACGTACTGATAACTCATGACTCTTCCCTTCTTCCTTTGTTAGAGTTCATATGCCTACTGTACACGGCGGGATGTGTCCGACTCCTGCCGAACCGATCGGGGCAACGTGACGATAACTGTTCCTGGACCAACGGAAACGCCCTTCGTGTTTTCACACCACATCTCTAGCTCTACAAGCGCTTCTTCCCCTTCCTGCCATGTACGCCGGACGATCCCTTTTGTCACAACAGTGTCGCCGACCGTATTGAACATTTTCATGCGAAAACCTGCAATACGCTTGATCTTTCCCGCCAGACCAATGAATTCGCGTACAGTTTTTTCCCACATTCCCTGGAGGAAAAAGGTATTGGCGTACATCTCGGGTGCCCCCGTCTGGCGGGCATACTCCGTGTTGTGGTGAATGGAGTTAAAATCACGGTTCGCTCCTGCTTCCACGACCAGACGGTACACACTGAGCGGGAACGCTACAGGGGGTACCTCATCTCCCACCGCGACATCTTCCCAGTAGCGTTGCTTTGTCCAATCCATCAATCGCTCCTTTCTTCGCCTCATCCACCTTGATCGGGATGGGGGGTATAGCTGTAGGTTCCGGTATGCACCCTGGCCACCGCCTCTCCCCGCTGGTTATGAATTTCCGACTCCCAGATCATAAAAGCCCCACGCCCAACACTCGTCTCCTTCGGGACACAGGAGAGGAGTTTGCAGCCCACCCAGCGCAGCCGATCGCCCACCACAACGGGTTGGAGATAATCGATCTCTAGATTGGTGGCAAAGTAACCGGTTGTTGGCGGAGCAAAGGGTACCTGTACGCCTGTCAAGGCACTGTGCTCTATAGGGCTGTTTTCCGGCTGTGCATTTCGCTCTGCACTGGTAAAGACACGCCTGCCCGGACGCCAGATGGGCGGAAGCGTCCAGGTAAAGTAGCTGCTGAAAGGTGCGATGATATCGCTGTAGCCGTACGCTGTGGCTACTTCCCGGTCATAGTGCAGTGGACAGTCAAACTCCAACGGCTCCAGAAAGCGACGAATGGTGCCTTTCTCTACCTCGTCAGCTCCCCACGGCGCTTCGCCGGGCAAGAAATCGGTACCAACAGCCTCAATTACGGGTTGCCAGGCTTGTTTCCAATCATCAGTCATGTTCCGGTTTTCCCTTTCGCACAAGAGCCCACGCCGTTGGCAGCAAGGCCGCGGCGATCATCAGCTTCAGCACATCTCCTGGAATAAACGGAACCATACCCAACCTGATGGCGGTCAACGAGTCGAGGTGCAGCGTCATTGCCAGCCAGGTGACGCCTATCAGGTAGATAATGAGTGTACCTGGCAGCATGGCCAGTGCCGAGGTGAGAAAGCGGCGATCGAGACGGCGCTCACAAAGCCAGCCCGTGACAAAAGCTGCTACTGGGAAAGACCAGAGATAGCCTCCTGTAAAGCCGAGGAGTGCCAAAAATCCTCCTGGCGAGCCAGGAACCGGTGCGAAGACAGGCAGTCCGGCGGCACCCTCCGCCAGGTACAGCAATAGTGCCAATCCACCACGCCTCCTGCCGAGTGCTGCACCCGTCAGCAAAACCGCGAGCGTTTGCAGCGTCACGGGAACAGGCGAAAACGGCAGCAGAAACGAGACATGCGCACAGAGAGCCGTGAAAAGACTGAAACCGACCACGAGCGAAGCATCTTTCAACATATTCCTGCTGCGAGACATTCTGGAAGGAATAAGATAGTCCGCAATCGTTGAGCCTGGAGCAATTGCCATACAGAGTTCCTCCTTTCGAATCTGGGGAATTATTTGTGCTAGACTTGCTTGGGACGCCAATCGACCACTCTCGCAGACTTGAGCGTTGTATTCGGGTCAAAGATCTCGCTCATATTGTTTACGAACTCAATCGCCGGGCGCATCTCGGCTGCTTCTGTCACCTTTGTGACCAGTTGTGTTCTGATGCGATCTTGCTCACCGGGCTGGGTAGCTACTCGAATGAGCAGCTTTTCGGGTGAGTATGGATCGTTCTGATCCTCTATGGTGAAGACGATTTGATACTCCTCCACGCCCTCGACGGTTGCAATGACCTCTTTGATGACGTCTGGATTGATCAGCGTGCCTTTGAGCTTGACGAGTTCGGCTGTGCGAATGGTATTGGTCACGATACGTTGCCCCTGTCGTCCACAGTGGGGACAGACGTCGTTGCTGATGGTGTTCAGATCACCTACCACATAGCGGAGCAGGCCAGTGCCGCGTCTATCAAGATGCGTGATGGTAAAAAGACCGCGCTGCCCATCTGGAAGGGGCGCATGGGTCTGCTCATCGATGACCTGGAAGTAGAATTGATCGGGAGCCGGATTGTGACCGCCACCGAGTTCAACGCATTCGCCCGTCGTCCCCTGCATTTCGGTGAAACCCAGGCCATTGTTGATCATCACGTTCTTTGCCGCTCCCAGGCGGAGCAAGCGCCGCCGCATATCCTCGCGCATGCCATGAGGACATGGCTCTCCCAGCACAACGACAAGACGTACAGAGGAAAAATCTGCTCCTAATTCCTCGGCACGCATGATGACGCGGCGGACATAGCTGACAATACCGCTCAGAACGGTCCCTTTGTGCTGCTCGACCATGCGAACGGCCTCGTCCAGGCGTCGATGCACTGGGTAAGCTGGATAGGGTGTCCCCGTCAGCGCGCTGACGACCGCAGCACCGGCCACAGTCGCATAATCGCGTGTACGCAGAAAGCCGATATGCGGGACGGGCGTGAGCGGGAAGAGATTGATCACCGTATCTCCATGAGTGATCCCAACGATACCGCAAAGCCGTTTCAGGTGTGTCAGTATGGCGAAGTAATCATGGGTCGTGTTGAAAAACAGCGTTGGTACCCCAGCGGTGGTCCCCGTGGTGTAGCTGACATCCCACAGAACACGCTCATGGGGTGTGAACTCCGTGAGGGGGGTCAGACGGAAAGCATTAGGATTTTTCATGTAATCCGCCTTCGTGGTAACGGGCAGCTTGTGCAAATCATCGAGCGTTTGGAAGTCTTCAGGCGTCAGCTTGAGGCGAGTGAAAACGTCCTGATAGTAGGGGTGGGCCTTGAAACACAAGGCAATTTGGTGACGGAAGCGTTGGTCCTGGATAGCCCGGATCTCCTCTCTGCTTTGAGAGAAGATGTCTACCGTCCCCGATGCAGTTGTTTCTTTCATTGTGATCCCTCCTGTTTGCAAACCGATGTGTCTGTCTCGTGTACAATGGTTCAACCGATCATTTCGGTGTAGATCCCACAAGGAGTAGTGTGCATCTCCGGTTCCTTGCGCGATCTCACTCGGATACCTCCGTAAGCACGACGAGCACCTGGTGGGCATTCACCGTGTCACCTACCTTGACCAGCACCTCCTCCACCACGGAGTCGGTGGCGGCTGTGATGCGGTGCTCCATCTTCATGGCCTCCACCACCACAAGCGTCTGCCCAGCCTCGACACGATCCCCCGGTGCTACCATGACAGCAGAGACCGCCCCCGGCAATGGTGAGGTTGGTCCCCCAGCAGTTTCCGCAGCCTCTGGCTCCACGAAACGGGGCCGCTCGTGCAGCTCCGTCTGCCCGCCGGAACTATTGACGTACACGTTGTCATCCACACAGTTGACACGGCAGACATAATGAATTCCATCAAGCACAAGACGGGCACCTTCTTCGTCTACTGAGAGCACCTCGGCTTCCAGAGTTCGCGTCCCGAGCGTAGCAGTGAGCCTTGTGGGCTGCCGTGCGCTATCCAGGATGTATTCGACCTCGACTGCCACGCCTTTCGGGGTCTCGAAGGCGATGCGCTGACCGCATGCGCGAACGTTGCGCCAGCCGCTCGGCGCAAAAGACTGCACGGGAGCAGAGAGCCGCCGACGATGCGCCAGCACGGCGACACTAGCGAGCACATGCGCTTCGCTGGTGGACTCGGACGGCTGCGCAAGAAGCAGTTCGGGATGCTTGGGCACGAAGTCCGTGTGCGTGTCACCAGCGAGGAAGTCGGGGTGGATCAGCGTCGCGGCGAGGAAGTCGCGGTTGGTGTGGACGCCATGCAAACGCATTTCATTCAGTGCCCTCGCCAAGCGAGAGGCTGCCTCCGTACGCGTGGGCGCATGAGTGCTGACCTTCGCCAGCATCGGATCGTAGTGCGTACTCACCTGGTATCCGCTCACGACCCCAGCATCGAAGCGTATGCCAGGGGTAGGTCCTGGCTCAAAACAGGCGAGGCGTCCGAATGACGGGAGAAACCCGGCACTCGGGTCCTCAGCATACAGGCGCACTTCGATGGCGTGCCCATGACATTCGACATCCTGCTGTCGCATGGGGAGTGGTTCCCCGCGGGCGACCTGAATCTGCAGCCGCACCAGATCCAGGCCGGTGATGCCTTCGGTCACCGGGTGCTCCACCTGGAGGCGGGTGTTCATCTCCAGAAAATAGAACCGATCTTCCTCCACGAGGTACTCGATTGTGCCCGCGCCAACGTAGCCGATGGCCTGCGCTAGCGCGACCGACGCCTCGCTCATCCGTTGGCGTAGCTCAGGTGAAATGCCTGGTGAGGGTGCCTCCTCGATCACCTTCTGGTAGCGGCGCTGAATCGAACACTCTCGCTCGAAGAGGTGGATGACGTTGCCGTGCATATCGGCGAAGATTTGCATCTCGACGTGCCGTGGGGAGGGCAAATAGTGCTCCAAAAACACCGTCGCATCCGCGAAAGAGCTCTTCGCTTCACGGCGTGCTCCGGTGATGGCATCGGCGAGATCAGTGGCGTTTTCTACCAGCCGCATGCCTTTCCCTCCGCCGCCAGCACTCGCCTTAACCAGCAGGGGGTATCCTGCCGAGCGGGCGGCCTCCTTCCAATCAGTCATGTCGTCGGTGGTGATCACGGCGTCTGGAGCAATAGGGACTCCAGCATCGCGTGCAATCCCTTTCGCAACAATCTTGAGGCCCATCTTTTGAATGGCATCTGGTGGTGGCCCAACCCAGATGAATCCGGCCTTCGTGCACGCTTTGGCAAACGCGACGTTTTCCGCCAGGAAGCCGTAGCCAGGGTGGATCGCGTCGGCTCCCGCCTTCCGCGTTGCCGCAAGTATTTGACCCTGATCGAGGTACGACTCGGTGGCCGACGAGCCTGAGAGGGGTACGGCTACGTCCGCCTCAAGCACATACTGTGCGTCGCGGTCTGGCTCGGAGTAGACGGCGACGGTACGCAAGCCCATTTCGCGGGCGGTGCGCATGATCCGGCGCGCGATTTCGCCCCGGTTGGCGATGAGAAGCGTAGTAATCTCGTTCATCTTCAACTCACATTCTAAACGAGGCAAAGCCGGTCGCACCCTTTACGGGCGCAGAGTGGGCAACAGAAAGCGCGATGCCCGGTGGCAAAGAGGGCGTTCGACTCCCGGTCGATCTGTTCCTCGATCGTTTGGCGCATAGCGGCGTCGGCGTCTTCATCGTACGGACGGCCCGCATGCTCTGCAGCGGTACGGCGCACGATAGACAACACCCCCCCGAGCTGCTTGCCGCCCATGACGGCGATGCGGTGATTGGGCCAGGTAAAAACGAAGCGAGGATCATAGGCGCGGCCCGACATGCCATAGTTGCCAGCGCCATAGCTGGATCCGACCATCAGCGTGATGTGTGGGACGGTGGAGTTAGAGACGGCGTTGATCAGCTTGGCACCATCCTTAATAATGCCGCCTCTCTCATAGCGCGTGCCGACCATGAAGCCGGTGATGTTCTGCACAAAGATAAGTGGAATATCACGGAAGTTGGACAGTTGGATGAATTGTGCCCCCTTCTGTGACTCCTCGGAGAAGAGAATACCATTGTTGGCCAGCACGCCGACTGGAAAGCCATGAATGGAGCCCCAGCCAACTACAAGTGTTGTGCCATAGAGCGGTTTGAATTCATCGAAGGTTGACCCGTCCAGGACGCGAGCCAGGATTTCGTGCGCATCCACTGGGACCTGCGTCTCCGCTGCTGCGCACCCCAGAAGCTCCTCTCGGTCGTACAGCGGCTCGCTGGCCGGCAGGGTCGGCCCAGGTCCTTGCTTGCGCCAATTGAGCCTGGCGACCACCTGGCGACCCAGCCGGATGGCATCCATCTCGTCCACAGCGAGATAGTCCGCGAGCCCTGACTCCCGCGCGTGCATCTCGGCTCCTCCAAGCTCTTCCTCGTCGGCGTCCTCATCTATCGCCATTTTCACCAGTGGTGGCCCACCCAGGAACACCTTCGCCCCGCCTTTCACAAAGATGGTGTAGTCGCTCATGCCCGGCACGTAGGCCCCGCCCGCCGTAGAGGACCCAAAAACGAGCGTGATCGTAGGAATTCCAGAAGCAGAGAGGCTGGTCAGCTCGCGAAAGAACTTGCCGCCCGGCACAAAGATGCGCGCCTGATTAGGCAGGTCAGCCCCACCCGACTCGGTGAGGTTCAGCACCGGGAGACGATTGCGACGCGCAATCTCCAGGGCGCGTAGCTGCTTCGCCACGGTACTGGGGCCCAGCGTCCCGCCCTTGACGGTGGGGTCGTTGGCACCGATGAGACACTCCACGCCGTTCACCACGCCGATGCCCGTCACAAGCCCCGCGCCGAGAGTGTCCTCGGTGCCGTAACCAGCGAGTGGTGAGAGTTCCAGGAATGGGGAATCTCTGTCAAGCAGGAGCTCAATCCGCTCGCGTACCAGGAGTTTTCCCCGCTGCCGGTGCCGCTTCACGTTCTGCTCTCCACCTCCCGCCAGTACAATATCAAGCTGGCGGTTCACCTCTTGGAGCCGCTCGAGCATTACTTCCCTGCTGGCACGATACGTGTCGGAGGTAGTATTGAGTTGCGATCTTAGTATGCCCATACTCTTCTTTCCCTATCAGTTTGGTTTGCGATTTCCGGTGAACGCTGTTACATCCTGTCATCGACGTAGAGATGGCGTTCAGCCACCAAGTGTGGTCGAGGACAACCTCAGCGTCAGGCTCGTGTCAGAGCAAAACGATGTTCCTGTATACTTGCGGGTCTCTTCGCTCATGACATTGCCCCGGGTTCCGAAGTCGCTAAGCCCGCCCCATAAGTAATACCGGTTTGAGTGTGTCGCCCCTTTCGGAGTCCTGTACGGCCTGATTAATTTCATTCAACGCGTAGTGCTTGATTAGGCGGTCGAACGGGAAGTGTCCTTGCAGGTACAACTCGATGAGCTGCGGGATAAAAATGTCTGGGAGCGAGTCGCCTTCGATGATCCCCCGCACGGTGCGGCCGAACATGATGTTGTTCATTTCTCACTATCCTTTTCTCAGGTTTTTTGATCTGTTAACTGTACCGCTGCTTGAGAGCAGACTTATCGATCTTGCCGGACCCCGTTTTAGGCAGAGCCTCCACCAGCACGATCCGCCGTGGGCGCTGGTAGCCGGCCAGCGAGGCGTGCTGCTTGCAGAACTCATCTATATCGGCTATCGTGACGGTCTCGTTCTTCGGGACGATCAGGGCGGTCACCTGTGTGACCAGCCGCTCGTGTGGTGTCCCGATGACCGCGACCTCGGCAATACCTTCGTGCTGGGCGAGGACACCTTCAACATCTTGTGGATAGACGTTCTCGCCACCGGTGACTATCATATCGTCTATGCGGTCAGCATAGTAGAGGTAGCCATTCTTATCGCGGCGGAACATATCGCCAGTTCTGAGCCAGCCGTCCTCGAACTTCTCGGCCAGAAGCTCGGGCCGATGCCAATAGCCCGGCGTAATGGTGTCCCCGCGCAAGCACAACTCCCCGATCGTCTCGTCCCCGGCCGGGATATCTTCCCTCGTCTGTGGGTGCGCGATCCGCGCCTCCACCACCTGCTCCATCGGCCTGCCCGCGGAACCGGGCAAGCGCTCCTCATGGTACCGGTAGGTAACGGAGAGCCCGGTATTCTCTGTCTGCCCGTAGAGTTCCTTGAGCTTGACGCCAAAGCGATTGTAAAAGCGTTGCGCCACGATCTCTGGTGTCGATGATCCGCCAATGAAACACTGCTGCAAAGAGTCAAACTGGTAGTCTTCCTTCGCGGTGTTCAGCACGTCAATGACCATCGCGGAAACCATTACACTTATCGTAGGCCTGAGCTTGATGGTCAACTCGATCCAGTCTGCCGCCCTCCAACGTGGGAGCAGCGTGATGGTGCCGCCACAGGCGAGTGTCGGGAAGGTAGTGCATTGCAAGCCGCCGACGTGAAACAACGGCATGGGGAGCAAGATATGGGTTTCCTGGGTGAGTTGCCAGGCATCTGTGACCATCTCAATCGCCGTCGTGTTGTTGCGATGGGTCTGAAGCACGCCTTTCGGTCGCCCGGTCGTGCCGCTGGTATACATGAGTATAGCGATATCGGCGTCCCTCCTGGGTCTGGTGAGGAAGTCGTCCGCCCCGGTGCCAGACACCTTCTCGAAGGAGTAGGTAGAAGTTGGGGTCTCGGTGCCTATGACGATGAGATGATCCATGAGCTGAGAACCTTTGCTCAGAAGACTCTCGACACGGCCGAGGCTTTCCTTCCCAACGATGAGCCAGGTGCTGCCTGAGTCTCCGAGGACGTAACGGAGGGTATCGTCGGGCAACGCGAAGTTCACGGGCACGACTACGCCACCCGCCTTCCACGTGGCGAGGATGCACACCATGTACTCGATTCTGTTCGATAGATAGATCGCTACCCGGTCGCCGCTACCGAGCCCGTTCTCGCTCAAAAAACGCGCCAGGGCTGTTGCTCTCTCGTTCAACTCCCGGTAGGTCATCTCCTGCCCCTGGCAGCGGAGCGCCACACGCTCCGGAAATTGGCGAGCACTCTTTTCGAAGACAGTTGCTACATTCATGTTGAGCTCCTTATTTCGCGATTGTGCTCCTCGCGGCAGCCCCGTTCCCCTCTAGCAACTTTTCCTCCACATTGATCTCCATGCGCAGGAGATTGGCACCGAAGCACTTGCCTAGATTGTCCATGCGTATGGACGCGGACCCGCCGCCATTGAGGGCGTCCTGACATATAAAGTTCAATGCCCGGATGTTGGGCAAGAGGTACCGGCGAACCTCACCTTCGACAAGCCCTTCGAAGTGCTTCTTCACCTTTTCTGGCGTCACTTCACGCACGAGCGTTTCGTAGAGCGCATCGGTCGGGGCGAAGAGCCCGATATTCACCGTGTTTCCCTTGTCTCCAGAACGGGCTTGTGCGAACGCTCTGAGCTGTACTGTCACCATCATACGACCTCCTCAATCTGTATCTCTACCTTGCTCTCAATCTCTTCTCGCGGCACCAGGCAAGACCACATGCCCAACAGTTCTCGCGGCGGCGTAATTCCCGTGAACCCGCTCATCGTGGGAGGGCCGTTGAGAGCCAGGGGCGGGAAGAAGCGTCCCAGCTTCGCCGCCTCCCCACGATCACGGGCGCGAACCGCTATGCGTAGGTAGATCTCGTTTGGCTCCCCCATGGGCGGCTTCGAGAGCGGGCCGTGCAGCGAGTTATAGCCGATGAAGTCTGTGTGGATCTCGTCGTACGCGAGTCCCATCCGCTCGATCTGCTTGCGTACAATTCGATCCGCGGCCTGCGCTTTCTCCTGAGCGTCTGGCCAGGAGAACCCGGCCATCGCCTGCCCGAGCCACCCATCGTGATAGCCCATCACGACCTTCAGGGTGTCCGGACGATACTTACCTCGCGCGCCCGTCACCCGCACCTGGTTCGGCCCCACGTCCTCAAGGTGTACTCCAGTCACATCCAGCACGACATCGGGCGTGAGATAGCACGAGGGATCGTGGATCTCATAGACCACCTGCTCCTTAACCGTGTCTACCGAGACGAGTCCACCGGTTCCCTGGGTCTTGGTGATGACGAACTCGCCGTCCTCCCGCATCTCCGCAACAGGGAAACCAAGGCGGTCAAGGTCCTCTACGCTTCGCCAGTCGCCGCTGAAATTCCCGCCAGTAGACTGACCCGAACACTCGAGCAGGTGCCCCATCAAGATGCCTTTTGCGAGGCGCTCCTCGTCCTGCCATCCAAATTCGTAGATGAGGGGGGCCAGAAATTGCGCAGAGTCGGTCGTGCGCCCGGTGATAACAACGTTCGCTCCGCTCCGCAGGGCCTCTACTATCGGCCCGGTCCCGAGATAGGCATTCGCGAAGACAAGGCGGTCGCGAACCTCCTCAATGCTGCGCCCTGTCTCCATGTGATCCAAAGCAATGCCTTTTGCGCGCAACTCGTCTATTCGACCGAGAACGTCATCCCCGGTCACGCAGGCAATCTTGAAGCCCGTAAGACCGAGGTCCCTGGCGATATGCACGACCTCCTTCAGAGCACCCTTCGGGTTCATGCCCCCCGCGTTGGTGAGGATCTTGATGTCTTTCTCCCGTGCGATCGGCAGCAGGGCCTTCATTGCGGGAGTGATGTCTCTGGAATAGCCCAACGAGGGATCCTTCTGGCGATCTTTCTGGAGTATCGCCAGCGTGAGTTCGGCGAGGCAGTCAAAACAGAGGTAGCGTATGTCGCCGCGCTGGGCAGTCTCGATAGCGGGGCCGAGTGCGTCGCCGTAGAAGCCTTCGGCCGCTCCGACGCGCACGGTCCTGGTGGTCTTCATAGTATCCATATCTCTATCTCCCCGTGAACTGCGGCTGGCGTTTCTCAAGAAACGCACGGGCACCCTCTTGTAAATCTTCGCTCAGGAAGCTCACAACCCGTAAGGTGTTCAAGTAGTTCAAGCTCTTCATAAGGTCCATCTCCTCCGTTGTGTACATGGCGTCGAGCCCCAGCCTGACCGCCAGCGGGCTGAACCCGGCGAGTTTGCGAGCGAGCGCTTCCGCCTCCTGGCGCAGCCGCTCCGCTGGGACCACCATCTGAACCAGCCCGATCTCTTTTGCCTCCTCGGCATTCATCACGTCGCCAGTGAGCATCATGCGCAGCGCGTTTTTGTGGCCGACGGTGCGCCGTATCCACGGGAGGATCACCAGCGGCACGAGTCCTACCTTGATCTCCGTCGTCCCCAGCTTGGCTTCCTCGGCGGCCAGAGCGATATGGCACATCGCCACGAGTCCGCACCCGCCGCCGAGGGCATGCCCGTTCACCGCCGCGATGATCGGCTTGCGAACTGTCGCCCCAAGCCGGAAGAGTTCGGTATGAATTTCACCCTCCTCGTGGTGCTGTGGGGCCGACTTCCTGGCACTTTCAGCAAACGCTGCAAGATCTCCTCCGGCGGAGAAAGACATACCGGTCCCCGTCAGGACCATTACACGCACCCCCCCGTCAGCGTCGGCCGCTTTTATCACGGAGATTAAGCCGCCGACAAGTTCTTCGCTCAGTGCATTGCGCCTGTCGGGGTCGTTCATCGTGATCCAGCCGATCCCGCCCGACGCTTCGTAGAGAACCTTTGTGGACATTTCGTCCTCCTTCCCAATGTTATCGTAGTGGTCAAATAGATCCATCATCTATCAATGCCTGCGCTTCCCTCCCCTGGCATGCACTCTACCCGTAACATTTAGATAAAAAAGTCGAGCTGAAGAGGGTTGCCTGGCTCTACGGCATACTGATCCAGGTCGGTGATGCCCTCCGATGCCAACACCTCGTCGTCGATAAAGAACCGTCCGGTACATTCGCGGCTGGGGCGTGTCAGGATGATATACGCAGCATCTGCAAGAATTTTAGGCGTACGACAGTGCTTGACCGCTTCATCTCCCCCAAGCAGATTCTGCACTGCAGCCGTCGCTATCGTCGTACGTGGCCAGAGTGCGTTGACCGCGACGCCATCTGCTGCAAACTCGGCTGCCAAGCCTAGCACACCCATGCTCATACCATACTTTGCCATCGTATAGGCCACGTGCGGGGCAAACCAGCGGGCCTCCATGTTTAATGGGGGGGAAAGATTAAGGATGTGGGGATTTTGAGCTTGCTTCAGAGGCGTTTGGAGCGTCCCTGTCAGGCTAATAGCACTGGCATTATTGACCAGAATGTCAATACCGCCAAAGGTCTTGACCGCCTGTTGCACTGCCACCTGAATCTGCTGTTCATCCCGAATATCGACGGCGCAGGCGAGCGCTTTGCCGCCTGCTGCTTCTATCTCTGCCGCTGCTGTATAGATGGTGCCGGGCAGGCTGGGGTGCGCTTCGGTCGTCTTCGCTGCGATGACCACATTGGCTCCGTCGCGTGCCGCCCTGCGCCCAATGGCAAGCCCGATCCCACGACTCGCCCCGGTAATAAAAAGTGTTTTTCCTCGTAAGCTCGGCATCCACCTTGCTCCTTTTCATTTCAAGTTGAAAACAGACTACTGCCGTCGCATCACGCCTCCACCTTATTCGCAACGGCTCCATTCAATGCGTCATGGCCCGGTCGTAAGTATCGAACCCCCACTCGCGATGCTCCGGACTGGGGAGGCACCAGTAACGACGACAACGGCATTCTCCAACGTCCTCATGAGATACCCTGCCTTCCTTTTAAACTCGACATACTCCTTGCCTCTTTCGAGGTCGTACATGCTCATCGATTTTTGGGTCTGTGCTGACTTACAACTACAAGGCTAATTTCTGACTCGCACTATTATATCTCAACGACCACTAATTCATCGAGCAACTGCTGGAAAGGGCGGGCATTCTCTTGAAATTCCAGGCTGGTGTGATCAACCCGCGTTTCGATAAGACCCATACGTATCCCTCATCTAGTACGATCGCGGCATACCCAATTCAGTGCTCGCCAGATACGCCATCGTTATTTCATCGGCGACAGGCGCAACACGAGCCAGGCGCAGGTCACGCCAATGTCGTTCAACATCATTTGTAACGAGGTAGCCTGCTCCTCCAAGCGTTTGTATCGCACGGTCGGCGGCATCAAGTCCGGCGTGGATGGCGAGGTATTTGGCTGCTGCCATGGCGGGCCCGCTTTCTGGTGCGCTTTGATCGAGAAGCCACGCGGCATGGTAGACCTTGAGTCGGGCCGCTTCTATCTGCATTTTCGCCTGGACGAGCGGAAACTGGATGCCTTGATAGGCAGCGATTGGAACATCTTCCCGCCATACCGTTCGACCCTTGGCGTATTCGACTGCACGACGGAGACAGAGCAGACCAGTACCAATGGCCGCAGCGGCAATAACGAGGCGTTCGGCATTGAGGACGTCATAGAGCGCCTTCCAGGCCTTTCCCTCTTCACCAACCAGGTTTCGACGTGGCACCGAGAGATCATGGAGTGTAACCACATTGGTATCCATCCAGCGTGTCCCCATCTTTTTCAGGGGATGTGCTTCAACCTGAGCATTGGGCAAATCCGCGATGAAGATCGAGATGGCCTCAGTTTTTGCTCGTGCATCACGAGGGGCGGTGCGTGCCAAAATAGCGACGTGACTGGCAATCTGAGCCACGCCAACATAATTCTTTCGCCCATGTAGTATATATGCGTCATGCGTCACTTCGGCGCGAGTCCCGATTGCTGAGACGTTGGAGCCAGAAGCCTCTTCCGTAAAGGCACCTGACCAGATCTCTCCATGAACTAATCCTGGAAGGAGGCGTTCCTTCTGCTCCTGGCTTCCATGGCGTCCAATAAGCACTCCGCCAAAGACAGGACCGAAAACGGGCAAGCTTCCTACAAGGCCTGCACCCCCTTCGGCAAGAGCCTCCGTAGCGATTGCCAGGTCGAGCAATGTCAACCCTTCTCCTCCATATTCCTTGGAGACTGTCAACCCAAGAAAGTGCTCTTTGGCGAGTTGCCTCCAGTACTCATGGGGAAACCGTTCTTCCTCATCGACCTGTCGCCAGTACACATCGTCGAACGCTTGCCCGAGTGCCTTCGCCTTTTCCCGAAGAGAGCGCTGCTCGGACGATTCGCGAAACTCCATCGTTTGATCTCCTTTTGATCCAATCACTTTGTGAGTGAAGCTTTCTTTGCTAGCACCCCAGGTGCTTGGCAATCACCATACGTTGCACTTCGCTCGTTCCCTCGCCGATCTCATTGATTTTGACGCTCCGCCAGTAGCGTGAGACAGGATACTCGTCCATGAACCCATACCCTCCATGAATCTGGACTGCCTGATCTGCTGCACGTTTTGCCGTCTCGGAGGCGAACAGTTTCGCCATAGACGCCGCCTGTGCAAAGGGCTGGCTCTGCATCTGTAGCCACGCAGCTTTCCAATACATCAAACGTGCCAGCTCTATCTCCGTCGCCATATCGGCCAGCTTGAACTGGGTAGCCTGGAACGAGCTGATGGGTCGACCAAATTGCTTGCGCTGCCTGGCATAACTGAGTGCTTCATCCAGACAGGCCTGAGCGAGCCCTACGGAAAGTGCGGCGATAGCAATGCGCCCGCTGTCGAGAATGTGCATAAACTGTCTGAAGCCCTCACCCCGCTGTCCCAGGATGTTCCTTTCTGGAATGACGCAGTCTTCGAAGGAGAGTGGGCGCGTGTCGGATGCTTTCCATCCCATCTTCTTGTAGGAATTCCCGATGCTGTAGCCGGGCGTCCCCTTGTGGACGATCATGTTGGTGATCTCTTTTTGCCCATCAGGACGAGCGCCCGTTACTGCTGTAATAGTCACACCGCCGGTCATGTCGGTGCCTGCGTTGGTGATGAAGGCTTTTGACCCATTGATATGCCAGTACCCGTCTTGTAGAACGGCGCGCGTCTGGGTACCGCCGGAGTCGGAGCCAGCTTCGGGTTCCGTGAGACCGAATGCCCATAACTGTTCGCCGCTCGCCAGCCGGGGAAGGAACTCCTCTTTTTGCTCCCGGCTGCCAAACAGGAAGAAAGGCGTCGCGCCCAGGGAGATATGAGTCTCCATAGTGATGGCGACGGAAACATCGCCTCTGGCAACCTCTTCAATAGCAAGGCAATAGGAAAGAAAGTCGGCCCCAGCCCCCCCGTACTCCTCGGGGAAAGGCAAACCCAACAGGCCCAGTGCTCCCATCTTCCGTATAAGTTCATATGGGAACTGCCCGGTCGCATCCAGTTTCTCCGCAACTGGTTTGATTTCTTGCTCGGCGAACTCTCTACAGGTATCGCGAATAGCGAGCTGCTCGTCACTGAGGGTAAAGTTCATCTCGTTTCATCCCTTGCTTTACTCTCCACAAGTCTATTTTTCTGTATTTTTCCCGTGGCGGTCTTCGGGAAACTGTCCACATACTGCACGATGCGCGGACACTTGTAATTCGCGAGATATTCCTTGCAGTAGGCGATGACCTCCTCAGGCGAGAATGCGTAACCTGTGCGCAGGATGAGAAATGCGGCAACCTCTTCGCCCCAGATCGGGTCAGGCAGACCAACCACTGCCGCCTCTTGGACCGCAGGATGGCGGTACAATACCTCTTCAATCTCCTTGGGATAGACGTTTTCCCCACCGCGGATGATCATCTCTTTCTTACGCCCGGTGATGAAGAAATAGTCCTCGTCGTCGACTCTTCCCTGGTCGCCCGTGTGGAGCCAGCCGTTCCTGAGTGTCGTCCTGGTCGCCTCCTCATTGCGATAATAGCCTTGCATCACGTTGGGGCCGCGAATGACGATCTCGCCGATCTGCCCGACCGGTACTTCGTGATCCTGGTTGTCAACGATTTTGATCTCCTGGCCGCGAAGCGCTACGCCTATCGAGCCGATCTTCCGTGGTCGGCCATCGAGCGGGTTGAGCGTGCTGACGCATGTGCCTTCGCTGAGCCCGTAGCCTTCGAGAAGAAAGGCCTTGTACTTGCGCTCAAATTCGTTGAAGACTTCTACAGGCATGGGAGCGGCTCCACAGATGCAGACGCGCAGGGAGCTCAAATCATAGGCTTCGGCGTCCGGCAGGTTATTGAGGATAGAGTAGACGGTTGGTACGCCGCTGAAGCTGCTCACCTTGTAACGGGCAAGGGCCGGCAAAAACGCGCGCGGCGAGAACCCCTCCATGAGGACAAGTGATGCCCCGCGCCGCAGCGAGCAGAGCATGCTCGCCACCTGCGCGTTCACGTGAAACAGTGGCAGAATACACAGCAGGCGATCCAGTTCCGTTGCCTGGCAGGCCTCGGCAAAGGTATCGGAGTCATAATCGTAGTTGGCGTGTGAGAGCAGCACCCCCTTCGGTTGGCCGGTCGTGCCAGAGGTATAGATAATGCTCAGGATATCAGTAGGAGCAACCCGTGTCTCTGGGACAGCGGAGGACAGCTGCCAGAACTCATAAAATACGCTGCGGCTCCCGTCGCTCTGCGCGCCCGTATACCAGGTTGTGCGCAATGCGGGGCAGTGCGAAGCAATGGTGCCGATAAGCGGAGCAAATTGCGGGGCAGCAATCAAAACGCCTGCCTCGCAATTGTCCAGAATATACTGCACCTCATCGGCTTTCAGTTGTGGATTCACCGGGACCACCACAGCCCCCAACTTGGCACAGGCGAAGAAGACATAGAGAAATTCGGGGCAGTTGGCTACTAGTAGCGCCACCTTCTCACCCCGATGCACTCCGGCTGCAAGAAAGCCGTTCGTGACCTGGTTCACACGCCGATTGAACTCCGCGTAGGAAATCTCTTCGTCTTTCCAATACAAGTACGTTTTCTCGGCATATGCAGTGGCACAACGTTCTAGCAATGCGCCAAGCGTCTGGTACTCCGCCATGGTATCTTCCTTCCTATTTCTTCGCCAGAGAGGACACGAAGAACAACTTGCTTCCCTTCATGTCCTCCCTCGCAACCGATGTTCGATTATGGGTTCAATGGCCGCCCGAGCCATTTTTCATAGAACGCTTCAAGGTCTGGCTGGAAGCTATGGATGACTGGGTAGCCTGGTGGTACTGCCTCGACCTCCAGCAGCGTTCCATCAAGGGGGTCGTAGTACTCACGCAGTTCCATCCATCCAGGAGTGCAGTGCATCATCTCCGGGTAGAGTTCGCGCAGGGTCTGCTCTGTGTCACGTACAAAAATGCGCGCCTTGCGTTTCCAGTTCATGCGATAATCGCCGAATTCATAGCCACTCGTACTCTTGGTCACGCGGCTGCCGTCGGCTTTCTGCACGATAAACAGATGCGGCCCTAACGGCAGAAGAATCTTGTCGTTCCAGGGAACGCGCTCCTGGAGAACCGCAATATATTTATCGAAGCGGTCGAGATCTTTGAAGTTACTCATCATGGCCTTGAGCTGCGGCCAGAGTAACTTCCCGTCAACCAGATCTGCTATCGTCGCTTGGTCGTAGTTGCTCATGCTTTCTTTCCTCCTCAGAGACCCAGGACTCTCGTTATCGCAGCTACCGCAAAGAGCGAGCAAAGTCCTGGATTTTCAGGTTCACATCGTCCAGTCTTCGGGCAGGTTCCAGAATGTGCGGAACTGCTCGGCCCAGGACGTACTCAAAGCCATACTTTCGCTGTACATCTGACTGACAGGCGCCAGAAAGTCTTTCTGCTCGACCTTCTGGCGTTGCTCTTTCAGCCACTCCTCAACCGGCACGCTGCGCGCCAGGCGCTCTTTGCGCATCTGTTCGCGACGGCTGGTTGTTGCATCGGCATCAAGCGTCCAGTTGCCCTCGCTGTCCTGATGGGCGATGACGCCGTATGTGCTGCTGGAGAAGCGCGGCAACAGGTAGCCTTCATTGAGGTCGCGGACGACTGCCTGCGGGTCGCGCTCCAGCACATCGCCTAGACCGTTGCCGCCACGCAGGACACTCAGGTAGAGGTCATATTCGCTGTGGTCATCGGGCAGGTGAATGGTGCGCTTGTCTCGTACCAGTCGCCCATCGACCAGGGGAATCATTTCGCTGTTCTCCGGGTCTGCGTCACTGACCGGGTAGGGGAGTTGCTGCGCTATCCGCTCTTTCATATCGGTATCTTTGACGCTCTGGCGGTAGCCCGCGAAGGTAGGATACCCGCCGAAGAGTCCAGTGCCGATGAACACGTTGCCCTCACCCAGGTTGTAGAGGACCTGATCTTTCGTGTTGTAGACCATGCGGATCGATTCATAGCCGCTGCCGCCGCGATACTTGCCCATGCCCGCAGTCGAGGGGCGGATGCGACGGCCCAGGTAGAGCAGTGGCTCCAAAATCTCCCAGGCCTCAACGTCGCCCATGTCGCCTTCGGGGTTCCACATCGCGGCACAGGTGTCCTCGCCGTCCATCACGTAGCGAGCCGAGGTACCGACAGAACTCATCTCGAAGTTCGTCCAGGCTCCCGGCTGCCCGTAGTGATTGATGCCGCCGCCCTGGGTCATATTCCACGTGCCGGGATGACCAGCGATGACCTCTTCAAGATAGCCACGCCCGGTGTAAGCCATACTCAGCGCACGGAAGATGCCGGAATAGCCAGGAATCAGGTAGATCCAGGCGATACTGACCGAAGCGAAGGTGTTGTCCGGGTTGCACCACGACCCATAGGGCAGGTCGTTTTGAATCGCGAAGTACGCCCCATCATTAATTTTGTCGTTTGGCACAAGCGATTGGCTAAGCAGCACCCACAAGCCGCCCTGCATGGCGCTGGGCGGCGCGTTAAATGAGTGATGCCCCCACTTGCTCGCGCCTTCGAAGCTGACTTTGAACTCGCCCTCAGTGCCAACGGTAATTTCCAGAGGCGCATGCATCAGGGTGTCTTTCGCGGCGTATTCGGGCAAGCGATTCTGCTCGCCGCCGAAGGTGACATCCATGAAGCTCGGTACAAAGTACTTGCCGGGAATAGTCAATTCTTTGACGCGCTGGATAAAAGAGCGGCGTCCATCTTCGATCACTTCGCGGATAAAGCGTTTGTAGGTCTCGATGCCCTCTTCCTGAATGACGCGATACACCGCATCGCGAATCATCTGGTCACCCGCGATGCGCGTCTGCTGATCGAGCGTCCAGTAGAACGGCAGACGAACTGCCTTCTGGCTGCGCAGGAGATAGTCGCGGTGCAGCCGGTTGTTCGAACCGACCTTCTGGCAGGAGAGCATAAAGCCGTCTTCGAAGCGATGAATCGGCCCCATTGGCATACCGGATGGCAGCGGTGCGCCAACATCAATCTCATGCGTCACTCCTGCTGCCCAGCCGATCAACTCGCCTTCCCAGAAGATGGGCATGATATCCTGCACATCGGCATTGTGGACATCACCGATAAAGGCGTCGTTGTTGCAGAAGATGTCGCCGTTGGCAATACCAGGATTAGACTCGTAATCGTTCCGAATCATCCATTTGATGGCGTCGGACATGGTGTGGACGTGGACCATAATGCCGGTAGAGAGCGTGATACTATCACCCTCAGGCGTATACAGCGCGAAGCACAGTTCCCCAATCTCGCGCACAATCGGCGAGGCCGAGATGTTCAGCGCAGTTTCGCGGGCATTGACCAGTCCGCCACGCAGCCGCGAGAAGATTTTCTCGTAGCGAATCGGATCTTCCTCTTTGAGCGTGAGCGTGTCGATGCCATAGTAGTGGTCCGTTTCGCCTAGGAGTCGCTCGCTTTCCGTGAGCATCTGTTTGACCGACAGTCCACGCCAGCCAATAGCGGTCTCCGCTCCTGGCTCATAGCTCATGACCATAAAGATACACTCCTTTGTTGCTGGTAGGGAATGAGCGGCGCGCATAGCGGCTGAGCGTATGTCGCGCCTCACTCATGCCATCTCATTTCAGGTGAAAGATGTCATGTTGATCAAGTCTGACGGTGCGTCCGGGTGGAACGACAAGCGTACAGGCTGGAGCCTCGATAATGGCCGGCCCATGCACAACATTATTGGGCTGGAGTTTTTCCATCTCGTAAATCGGAGTCATGTGCCGTGCGTGCTTCCAGAACACATCACGCTCCCCTTTCCTCGCGTCGTGAGCGACCAGTTCTCCCGCCGGTTCTCTGTGCGGCAGGATGGGCTTTTCGACATCGACCGAGGCAGTCATGATCGCACGGGTTGCCAGATAGCCGAAATCCGGCGTGCGAGCGGCATTGTAGTAAACCTTTGCATAGAGGTCTTCAAAAGCGGCTATCAGCTGCGCGAGGTCTCCCGGCTCTTCAATGCGGCTCACAGGCGACTGGAACTCCAGATCGTTGAGTTGACCGTAATACTGCATACGGATGGTTGGTTTGAATTGAATCTGCTCGCGGGCGAAACCGCTTTTGGCGAACTCTTCGGCAACCTGATCGGCCAGCGCATCCCATGCGACGTTGATGCCCGCGCCGATAGGTGCCCATATCGGAATCAACACATCCTCAAAGTGCAGTCCTGCCGAGTAACCGCCGACATGCAGCGGGCCACCGCCACCGTAGGAGAGCAACGTGTAGTTCTCCGGTCCGTAGCCCTTCCCGATGATGCGGCCCAGCAAGCTGTTTTTCAAATTGTCCTCGAATAACTCGACGACACCGGCTGCCGCTGTATACACGTCTAAACCCAACGGCTCGGCAATCTGTTGCTGAACCGCGTCCAGTGCGCGTTGTCGGTCGAGCTTGACATCGCCGCCGAGGAAGTTGTCGGGGTTGAGATAGCCCAGTACAAGGTCACAGTCGCTAATCGTGACGGTGTCCACGTTGCCTTCGGGGTAACACACGCCGACACGCGCCCCCGCGCTATCGGGGCCAATCTCAATACGCCGGTTGCCCGGATTGACGCGCACAAAGGATCCGGTCCCTGCACCGACCGAGTCGATCTGCACCAGCGGGATGTTAAGGAGGAAACGCGCCATATCGGGCGTGTTCTTGATCTGATACTCGCCGTCGGTGATCAGCGCGATGTCGAACGAGGTCCCACCGATATCAGTACAAGCCACATTGTGGGTACCAATTCGCTCTGCCAGGTACTTTGCGCCAATCACCCCGCCGATAGGGCCGCTGATCATCGTGCGAGCCAGCTCACGGGCATCAATCGAAATCGTACCCCCGTGACTTGCCATGACGCGCAAGTCGAAATGTGCACCTCGCTCACGCGTGACGGTGCGAACTTTCTGCAATTGTTCGCGTGATGGCTCGGCGGCGTAGGCTTCGAGGAGGGTCGAGTTGAGCCTGGGGAAATCGGCTCGCAGCGGGTAGAGCTCGGAGGAGAGATAGAGAGGAATGCGGCGGTGGCCGTTGTTGCTCATGATCTCTTCTGCGATTTCGCGCACCCGGTTTTCGTGAGTGGGATTTTTGAAGGAGTAGACCAGATTGACAACGATTGAGTCTACCTCTAACTGTAGCAGCCGCGTGACTGCTTCGCGCACTTCATGCTCGTACAGGGGAATGGCAACCTTGCCGAAGACATCCACGCGCTCGCGCACGCCGAAGATGCGTTTGCGCGGGACAATCGGCTCGTTGTGATGATGCGTGACGATGTGCAGCCGATCGGAGTAGGAGTAGCCAAGGTAGGTCTGGATACCCCGCTCAAGGCGGAGGTAATCTTCCATACCTGCCGTGACAATCACGCCGACCTTGCGGCCTTTGCGTTCCAACAGGCGATTGAGCATCGCCGTGCCGGAGTAGATGCCGCTGATCAGCCCGCCGAACGTTTCCTCGACCGTGGTGTTCCAGTAGTGAAGAGCGTCGCGAGCAGAGTTGAGAAAGCCAACCGACTCATCGTGAGGGGTTGTTTGGGCCTTGCCGACCACAAACTCACCCTGATCATCGATAATGAAGGTATCTGTCATGGTTCCTCCGGCATCGATTGCCAGAATCCTTGGTTGGCCTACCTTGCTGGTGGTCATACTGATTCCTCCCATAAGTAAATAGTTAACACCATTGCTTATCTGTCGCACGGGACCGTTCAAAAGCTGCTCAACTACCTTGCCGATCTGTTTGACTGGAAGCGTGCCGCCCTTCCCATCGTGTCCCGGCCTGTTGTGTGCTTTTGAGATATCCTGCTTGCTACACACATTGTAATAGGCATCTGAATGAGTTACAATATTTCCAACATACAAATTGTGCCCCGTAATTTGTTTCCATCATACAAAGAAATATTGTTCTACCACATGGCGAAGTGAGGTGGCACTGTGGACGAACATTCCTCTCTTAATTGGACAATGGTCACTCACCATATTGAAGCAGCGGCGCTTACTCCTCAGCGCCGCGATGAACTGCTCCTGCAGTTGCTGCACGATATCCTGACCGCGGTGCCTCTGATCGGCACCGCTCTGATCTGGCCCTGCCGCACAAAGAAAATTCCCTGGAAGGTGCTGTATACTGGTGCCCGCAAAAGTGAGATGCAGCGCTGGCTTTCCGCACGCCTCGAGACATCCCTGGATGTGACAGCTGCACTTGTACAGCATGATCTTTCCCTCTCAGGCATGCCGCAACTCATGCTCGTGCCTTTATCTCCACCAGGGGCTGCTGGGCTATGGATACTGTGGCCTTCTCAATCAGCACTAGCAACAGATGAAGTGCTGGAGCGCTGTCGCCATCTTTTCGAGGCAGTATTGGAGGTTGAAAGCAAAGAGGAGCAGTATTTCATCCACAACATGTCGCCTCTCGATCCGCAATTGATCAAAGCTTTGGCTCACGACGAGGTGCAGGCCTTGTCGACATTGCTCAGCTTCGCACGGGTGATGGGAAGGGCTGATTTCGCCTATTGGGGCAAAGTGAGGCGGAATGAAGTGGAGGTAGTCTCCCATGTGGGAGCGAAGCATACCAACTTTGGCTTTGTGCTGCCACTAGGGTACGGTATAGGTGGACGAGTAGCTCAGTACGGCACGATAATACAGGTAAGCGACTATCGCAATTCGCCCTATCGCTACTCTGATGTCGTTGATACTATCGACAGTGAGCTGATTCGCGCAGGCATTGCTTTCCCCATCCGTGATACGGCTGCCCAGACCGGTGCGGTACTCTATATCACCCGTCGCTCCGTCTCCCCAATGTCATTGGCGGAATGCCTGCTCCTCCTGCGTCTGACCCACTCCATCGGCCCGCTCGCACACGCGCCGAGTATCTCCACTTTCTACATGCCAGGTATGCCAGAACGCCCTGCTGGGAAAGCCGCATGGCGGCACCTGCTCGTACACGCGCAACATATTGCCGCCATTGAAACTTGGTTGGAGCAGGTGGTGCAAGGCAGCGCCATCGTCGTGAGCGAGCAAGACCACCCATATGTCCCCAAGCATGCACAGGAGCTAGAGCAGGTACGGGCCCTACAGGAGAAAAATGCAGTGCAGGTAGTCCCGCTCGCCTTCTCTGATATGCGTACGCTCGGGCAGATCTATCTCAGACCTTCTGTCGTGCTCCCACCACGAGACTGGCCCGAATTCTTCGCAGACATCGTGGCACTCTGCAACGTCGTCATCATGCGTATGGAACAGGGGCATAGCCAGGTGGTGCAACAGCGTGAACGCTGGCTACACACGCTGAGAGAGAGCAAACATCTGCATCTTCTCGAACAGGAGGGGTATCGTCTCGGCCTGCCTATTGAGCAGGGCCAGCTCTGGGCTATTGGCTGGCACGCTACTGCGCTGCAGGAACTCAGGCAGACGCGGATGAGAATGATGATTGATAGCGTTGTGCTCGACCGGGTGAAAAGTCCTCTGCTCCTTCTTGACGACATCGGTGTGATCCTCCTGCGTGAACAGGAAGCAGAGAAGTCAAGCCCATCAGCGCTGCGCGATGAGTTGCTCAAATGCTTATGTGCTGGTCCTATCTGGCTTATCCACGGTATGGCCTATCAGTCGCTTCAGGAACTCAAAGCGTGCCTGACGCAGGCGATCGCGCTGGTCCGCAAAGCGCGCAGCGAGGAGCACGAGCAGTATGTCAAGGATGTTCACGCCTTCGGCCTGGATAGTCTGCTCGAGAATCCCAGGTTGAGTAATGACCTTGTTCTGTTCGCACAAAAAATGCTTGCCCCATTGATCGCCTACGATACACAGAACGGGACGCAGCTGACCGAGACCTATGTGCTCGTACAGATACTCGGATCGCTTCTGGAAGTGGCAGCACAATTGAGGGTTCATGTGAATACGGTGCGGTACCGCATGCACAAAGCGCAGGAAGTGTTAGGAGGAGAGCACATAGCACCGATGGAGCAAGCGACAAGGCTGCTCGCTGCGTTGATATGGCAAAGAAAACGGGAAGGAGGGACTTGATTTCGTGCGCGTTGGATCGTGGAGGACTATCATCAAGGCCTCAAAACCGGCTGCAGCATCGAGTTGCGCCAACTGCAGAGTTACGAAGCCCTGCGCCGCTTGCTGGGACTGCTGGCACCCACGGCGGTGCGCCTGGCAAGCGAGATCCTGCCGACCGACCTGGTGCAAGTCGTGGCAGTACTGGCCAAGGTACCCGCCGCCGCATTGACCGCACCACAGTGTTGGTACGCCATTGCCCGCTGTGGAGGCTACCTGCGACGGCGCAGCAGCGGTCCCCCTGGCTGGAAAACCTTGTGGAAAGGCTGGTTCTATGTCCAGACCCTGCTCGAAGGGGTTCATCTTGCCACTCGACTTTCTCTCGACTAAAATTGTGATAAACAGTCAGGCGGCCGCCCTCGGGGCGGGGAGGAGGCATCACAAATGCTACCCTTTCAAGCCCTGCATCAGCGCATCTAATTTTTGTCCGGCTTCGTCGGGTGTGCCGCTGGGCATGAATAGCACTGGCTCATCCACGCCTGCTGCAACCCATTGGTCGAGTTTGGCTACAATCTGCTGCGGTGTGCCAATCATAGATGTTGCGTCGAGGAGTTCGGGCGAAACGGCCTCTACGCCGCCTTTCATCCCTTGTTTCCAACCCTCCTGAACGGCTTCTACTTCCGCGCCGTAGCCATTGCGTGTAAGCATTTGCGCATAATAAACGCCCATCTTACCGGCACCACGTTTTTTGGTCCCATGGCCGCGATATAGATAGGTATTTCTGTACGTGGAGGGGTAAAGCGCAGTTTGAAACCGCGATCGAAATTGAATATTTCGCCGTGGTAGACCAGTTTTTCGCCGCGCAGGATCATCCTGATAATCTCGACATATTCGCGAGTTCGCTGCACCGGTTTCTGGAAAGGTACGCCATGCCAGTGTTCGATGACATTAGCTCCAGATGGGCCAAGACCGAGGAGGATGCGTCCGCCGGAACGTTCATCTAATGTGGCAACAGTGCTGGCAATCAATGCAGGTGTGCGTGGGGTTCCCGTAGCAATTGGACAAAAACCAACGTTAAGCCTTGAGGACTGACGGCTGACGGAGAGGACGCCGTGGTTGCTGATCAAGTGTCGCCTCTGCCTCGAAATGGTATTTCCCGTAGCGATTAATATGCGCATACAATGCTGGTGAGAGATGGACGAGATCACTGTCTGCTACTGCATGCCCCTTCGCTCGCAAATTCGTAATAGCATCCATCATATAGGTCGTGTTCCAGGTCACTACCGCATTGGTCACCAGGTTGAGACAGCTGGCTTGATTGGCTTGATCTTCGGGTTGATGCCGCCGAATGTATCCCTGATCAAACCTCGCCATAGTGTAATGCCGGTTAACGTTAACGTTACGTAAGACAGCTTGTAGAGCCAGTTTGCTCTAGAACGTACTCTGGCATAGAGATGCGAAAAACGTTGACGCAACGTAACGCATACCAAGCCCGGATCTATACCATACTCTCCCATAGCTCAACTGTCTTCTACGCTACGTTCATGAACGTTAAACGTTCATCCAGTAAAACACGAGTTCCTTGACAGGGGCGTGCAATATCCTTTGTAAAAAGAGCCTTCCTCGGCTCAGGAACTTGAGATTGGTATTATCTCCTCATCTGGGGATTCTGTATTGGATCCGCTGCCCCTTTGTTTGTCTCGATAAGACACCAGAGCCAAGGTACTTGGAAGAAAACGAGCAGGTTGCTCTCATCAGCACTCAGGAAGCTCCCCCCTCCATATTCAAGGGCAGTTGGATCAGCAAGGATCGGACCTTTCTTTTGCGCCGCTTGCTCGATGGTTCACAACGGATAATCACATACCACTCCACCTCGTGAGGCTGCCAGAGTTCCAATTGTGGAGAGTGATAGGGATGCTCATACAGGCGAGGATTGCCAACACGAGCAAAATGTTTGTCTTCCGGCTGGAATTCCACGGAGTATTTGGCGAGGGGATGTTCTCCATACTCAATGGCAAGGGTGTCCTGAAAGAGGTTGATCAGGGTTTTCTTGCCAGCCAGTCCCCTCTCCCCATACAGAAGGAAGTTCCTGAAATGTGCATACCCGGCTTTCGTGAGGGTTCTCGTCTCACAGATGGCGGAAAAGGCCCGATACATATAGTCCGGTTCCACCTGCCTGCCAGTCACCCACCCTAACACTTCTGCTGGTGAATGTCGCCCGTCTTCTCGCTTTTCATGCGCCAGGTGCTTTTGGTAGTTGTAGTCCCTGACCCATTTTTCGTGGGTGGCCACCAGATCCTCCCACGTCTTTGCCGTCTCGAAATACCAATCGGCCATGCGCCTTTGCACGTTGATTATGTGGAATTGATGTCGTCCTCTAATTCCTCATTCCCTCCCTACTCGACATAGCGTGCCAGCTTCTCGAGGCTTGACCGCGTGCCAGCCTCATTGTCCTCGGGCCGAACGCCCGAGGGAATATCCTTGAAAAAGAGAGAGACAGTTGTTCCGCCGTTTTCGGCCTCAAATGTGGCCTCAATAATCATCTCACCTTGGAACGCCGGATTGACCGTATCAAAGGTGATCGCTTCGACGATTTTTCTCGGAGGCGTCAGTTCCACAAACCGCGCAGTATATCGATCTTCCCGATCTTCAGTCTTGCCTGGGGAGGTCGTTTCGGATGAAGGGTAGTACAGCGACATCTGATACCCTCCGCCCACTCTGTCGTCGAAACTATGGACTTTGCCAGTCATGTCTCCCGGTGCTTGCCAGACAGCCAGGGCTGCGGGGTCGGTAAAGGCTCGATAGAGTGTTTCAGGTGTTGCCTTGATAAATTTCGAGTTTCGCGTACTGGCTGTTCCGTGTGTGTCTGTCATAGCAGTCTCCTTTCGCCATCTTGTTGGGAGTGGTCTTCAATCGTCACATGGGCGTTTCCATCAATTGTCCAGTCTCCAGTGGGATTTCCATCTCAAGGCGCCTCCTTTCCACTACGGCGAGCAACTAATTGAGCAGGAAAGATGCTGCTCACAGGGACTACTGGCAAGTGTTGCTGTTGACAATCGCTGGGAGTTGGGACCTCTTGGAGCCGTTCCAAGAGCCGATCCAGGGCCTGGACATCTCCATCGACAGCCGCTCGCTCTTCATCGCTCAAGGGTATTTCCTGAAGCATCTTGAGCAAGCCGTCCCGTGTCTGAAGCCAAAGTCCTCGCTCTGAATCTTTAGGAACATAGAAGTCACAGCGAGCACACGCCATGCGATGTGGGCATTGATCGAAAAATTCATAGCTACACCAACCGTGCCCCAGATCATAGTAACGCCAGGGAGAGCCACTCGCTGCCGTTCCATTGGTAATAGCATTCTGATCAATGAGCACCTCGATGGCACGTACATTGCGAGAAAAATAGCCTGCATCTTTGTACGCCTGGGCCAGTTTTGTCGGGCTGGTCAAGACATAATGCTGTGTGGTCGCAGGCGATTGATGACCGAGCCAGGCTTGCAATTCAAACAAGGTCATGGGTTCACGTGCATTGAAGAGTTGGCTGGCAATGGTTGAACGTGCGCGATGGCTGCTAATCGACCCGCGTGCATCAGTGCGAGGGATGCCAGCGCGCTGGCACAGGATAGGAATGAGCGTTTTGTTTAAGTAGGTTTTCGAGAGACGTTTTGCTCGATAACAAAACAAGAACTGCACCTGCTCACCCGTTTTGGGGTCCACAAGATCAGGTTGCGCTGGACGAACTGCTTCCCAGGCTGTAATGGCCTCCCCTACCAGCGGATCAACGGGTTTGGTGAATGCTCGCCCGGTTTTGTGAACGGGGATGTCAAGCAAACAGAGCGGCTTGCTTTCCTCTGGTTGCTCTCCTGTCACGACCGTTTGCTGACGTGCGCATCCGACGCGCAGTCGTGACAGCTCATCACTGCGTAGCCCAGCAAACAGCCAGACGACCGCCAATGCCTGAAGCATTTCGAGTGGATAGAACGATCCCGCTTCTTGCCCTGATCGAAGCTGCCCAGTTTCTTCATCCTCCTGATGGTGTCGATGATGTCCTTGAACCGGACAATCCTCGGCGCGCAGATTGAGTCCGGCCCAGAGCAATTTCGCCCTTATCTGTATCACCTCAATAGACCACTTACAACGTCCACAAGGCATGTTACGAATCCTTTTTCACCGTCGTGGAATAAGATAGTTGTAGCATTTCTTTAACGAAAGGAGTGTCATCTATGAAGGTACAACGCATCCGCTTTTCTGAGCGGGAGCACATGACCTGGCTCGTGCTCGACGACGCGTATCAGCCCGTTCAGCCGATCCTTTCCTATCTCACGTTTCTTGATGATCTGGGGCGATCTCCTAACACGATCCGGGCCACAGCCCAGCATTTGAAAACCTTCTGGGAGTTCTTGTGTTCCGAGCAATTGGACTGGACTGAGGTGGATGTCGCCCATCTGGCCGCATTTATCCAATGGCTCCGGCGACCCGATCCAAACGTCACCTCTATTGACCCCAAGCTTCCCAGGAGAACCAATGCCACCATTAATCTCATGTTAACTTCTGTGCATGGGCTCTATGAGTATCACCAGCGCCTGCATACCGTTCCTGATCTCCCTTTGTACCGTTTTCTCATGATGCCTCAGCGCCGCTACAAGCCCCTGCTGTATGGCATTGCCAAAACGAAGCCTGTCCAGACGCGTGTCGTCTCAGTCAAACGCGAACAGCGTCGCCCCAAAACCTTAACGAGTGAGCAGGTCCAGAAATTACTTGATGTCTGTATCCATACCAGGGATCGGCTTCTGCTAGCCTTACTGTTCAGCACGGGCATTCGCGTCGGGCAGGCACTCGGATTGCGTCATGAGGATGTCTCCGTTGAAGAGGGGACGATCCAGATTGTGCCGCGTGAGCAGAATCCCAATGGCGCCCGCGCCAAGACACGAAGCTCCTACACCATTCCCTGTGAAGAGCCGCTCATGCATCTCTACACAGACTACCTCATCGAGGATCTCGGAGCACTTGAAGCTGATTCCCTGCCAGATTACGTCTTTGTGAATCTCTGGGGAGGAAAGCTGGGGCAGCCCATGACCTACGATGCCGTACGCTCACTGGTCAAGCATATCTGCAGGCGGGCACATGTGCACTTCACTCCCCATATGCTGCGACACACACGAGCGACGATCTGGCTCAGAGATGACAAACTTCCGCCAGCAACTGTGGCTCGTTTGCTCGGGCATAGCAGCGTACAGACCACACAAGACATTTACCTGGAGTTGACTCCCGCCGACTTGAAACGAGCGTTGAAGAAGGAGGAAGCTCATGGCGCTGCTCAAGAGTGAACGTATGGAATGGTCTCTTGAAAAGCAAGAGCGTTTGCAAGAGCATCTGATAGATCAATGGGCGTCTGATACTTGGGATGTGATGGAGCGCAGACCAGGCAGCAGCAAATGCTATCTCCATTTTTCGATCGTGTCATCAGGGCTCAAGACAGAGTTGAAATATGCTGTCTGGTACAAATTTACCTCCGGAGAATGGAGGCTTGGGCGGAATCAAGCCAGCTTTTGCCGGGAATTTAAAGGGATGACGACCTGGCTCAACATCATTGCGCCAACGTGCCCTTCGCTCATGGTCCACGATTTGGAGTATTGGGAGACCTCGCTGCGTACCTATCTGATCCAGTCGGGAAAATACAGGCATACGCAGAGACGCTACTTACGAGCAACCCAAGAGCACTATGTGCATCACGGAGAAGATCGCCGCGTCTGCTTGATGCGCCATCTCTATGGTGTTGTGGCCTCTGCCTACGATGAGCGAGAAGAAACCGACAAAGATGTGTGGGATATGCGAAAACTCGGGTTGGCTGTTAATCCCACCACAACGAATTTTCGCTTGAATTTTACCCTCATTCAGCAACCCTGGCTGCGCGACCTTGCTAAAGACTTCATGAAGTATCATATGGCGGTACGGAGCCCAAGTGATTGTAGTGGCAAACTGGGAGCTATTCACTCCTTTTCACAATTTTTAGTGAAGGTGGCCCCCCACTCTCAGATCACGGATATTGATCGGTCGCTGATCGTCGCCTATCTCCATTTTTTGCACATGCAACCACAAAAGGGACCTTCCAGGAGGAACGGCTTACTCATTGGTCTACGGGTCTTTTTTGAAACCTGTGTCCACCGATTGCAGGTGCCAGGAATCACAAAAGAGCGGATCATTTTTGATGATGATCTTGCCAAAGAGCCAGAGTACTTGTCGCGCGAGATCCCTGAAGAAGTCCTGGTCCAACTCAGAACCCATTTGAACGCCTTGCCAACAAACATTTTGCGCATGACAACGGTATTACTTGAAGTCGGGATGAGGCTCTCGGAGCTGCTCACCTTACCGCTTGATTGTCTGAGGTGTGATGACCGGCACGAGTGGTATCTACGGTCATTTCTCTGGAAATCGAAGAAGGAACATCTTGTTCCCCTTGTCGATGAGACCGTTGTGGGAGCTATTCAGGCACAACTGTCAATAGCAACCCAAATGTGATCACTTTTTACCAGGTTAAGATCTGACCCAGCCTCCCTTGAAAGAACGAGCATGAGTTGCTCATGGTTGGACACTCACAGAGTTGGCACTAAGACGATCTTTCATCCGATAACTACGACCAGTGACGGAAAGCACCTCCGCGTGATGAAGCAAGCGATCAAGCAGAGCAGTCGCTAACACCTCGTTTCCCAGTAAATTGCCCCATTCCGAAAAGCTGGTGTTGCTGGTGAGCAAGATAGACCCCTGCTCATAGCGGGCGGTGACCAGCTCAAAGAAATGATGAGATTGCTCGGGGGTCAACCGTGTATAGCCGACCTCATCAATGATGAGAACACTAGGGGTGGTGTAGCGACGAAGCCGCTGACGTACCAGGCTGGGATAGGAGGCCGTCTCAAGCGCCTCTGCGAGCTGGGAGAGCGTCGTAAACAAGGCCGAATGCCCTGCCGCCAAGGCTTTGACCGCAAGCGCGATGCAGAGATGGGTTTTCCCCACTCCCGGGGGTCCCAGAAAAATCACATTCGTGGCGGTCTGAACGAACGAGAGGTCGGCGAGTTCCCGCACCAGCCGCTCGGAGATGCTGGGCTGAAACGAGAAATCAAAGGACTCCAAGGTCTTGGTGACAGGAAGTCGTGCGGCCTGGATCCGTCTTTGAGCCGCACGTAGGTTGCGTCCCTCCACCTCAGCATCTAAGGCCCGGTGCAAAAACGTTTCGTAGGTCATCTTCTGCTGTCGGGCTTGCTCAAACAAGGCCGGTAGGGCCTTCTCCAGTTGCGTTAAGCCGAGCGTTTTCATTACATCGGACATGTCGCTACCTCCACCCCGCACAAGCGGTCATACTCTGCCAGGGGACGTTGGCTGACGTCAGGAATAGCCACTTGGTGCCCCAATGGTTCGACTGCTCGTCGTAAGGCCGCAGCAGAAGCCACCGTGCGAAATTGATCGGGATGGGAGATGATCTCTCCTGAGCAGGCATGCTTCGTCCAG
>WNFY01001227.1_pt1 | contig 33358 bp, 37 predicted proteins | sample 5400091 | NCBI WGS metagenome assembly WNFY01 (sample SAMN13153364, study PRJNA577476) | soil metagenome | isolation source: 60 cm soil or saprolite under grassland replicate 1 | place: USA:California | collected 2016-06-15 | reverse complement strand
CAAACTCCTGCACAATAGAAGGAGAAGATAGAGGGAGTTATGGGGGTTTACAGCAATACCGAGATTCATGCCGCGATCAAGCAGGGCGACATCATTTGCAAACCGTTTCGCAAAGACCATGTATCAGAAGCCAGTCTGGATATTACGCTCGGCTACTACTATTATCAGTCCGAACGCCAGAACGAGCGTACTGTGTACAATCTATTCGATCGCGAGCAAGTCGAGCGTTATTTCGACGGCCCATACGAGGCAATGCCGCACCAGCAGTGGTGCGACCTATACGGCCTGCGCTATTTCAAAAACATTCCGCTCGATCACCCCATTATTGTCATCAAGCCCGGCCGGCGCATCCTGGCACACACGCACGAGTTTGTGGGCATCCGGCCAGAGGGAGGCGCCTGCGAGATCCGCTCGCGCAGCACCATGGGGCGCAACGGCATTGCGGTCTGCTTTGACGCTGGATGGATTGACCCTGGCTACATCAACCGCATTACGCTCGAGATTTACAACCTGAATCAGTACGAAGCCGTCGTACTGCCAGTCGGCGAACGAGTCGGCCAGATTATCTTTCATCACACTGGGCCGGTCAGCGGCGATTACGGCGAAGGCCGCGGCGGCCTAAGCGGCAAATACCAGCAGGGAAGTGACTTGGACATCTTAATCAAAACCTGGACGCCCGACCAAATGCTGCCCAAAAGTTACAAGGATGAGCGGCGTCTGCCAACGCCAATCGATGGCATGGGGATGGTGAAATGAGCAGCGGCAGCTACATTGTCCTGGAGGGTATTCAGGGTGGCGGCAAAACCACGCAGATCCAACTACTGGCCGACCGGCTACAACGCGAAGGCAAGCCTGTCTATGTCACACGCGAACCTGGCGGCAGCGACTTGGCCGCACGCATGATTCGCTACATCACTCAGAATCCACAATTTCCGCTGACGACCAAGGCCGAGGTGCTCCTATACAATGCCTCGCGGGCACAGTCACTGGAAATCATCCGCGACCTGCGCGATCGAGGCACGTGGGTACTGTGTGACCGCAATTACCTAACAACCATCGCCATTCAGTACTACGCCCGAAACGACGGGCTGGATTATGACGACGTGACGCGCATTTGCGCCTTTGCGGTGGGCGACATGGAGCCGGACACAACGATCATTCTGGACGTCGATGCCGAGACAGCCGCCGAGCGCGCCGCCAGCCGAACAATCAAGGAGCGTTTTGACGGCCTGCAAACAGATTTCCTGGAACGAATGCGCCAAGGGTATCTGACCGAAGCGCAGAAGCGTCATCTGCACATTATCGACGCTCGCCGGGACGCACAAATCGTCTTTGACGAGCTCTGGAAGATTATCAACAAGCCAACCAAAAGGAAACCGCGCCCATGAGACACTATTTGGATTTACTCCGCGATATCAAGGAACACGGCAGCCACAAAGGTAATCGCACCGGCACCGGCACGATCAGCGTGTTTGGACGGCAGCTACGCTTTGACCTGAGCGAAGGCTTCCCACTGCTGACCACCAAAAAGGTATTTATCCGGGGAATCATTTACGAACTGCTGTGGTTTCTGCAGGGCAGCACCAACATCAAATACCTGATTGACAACGACGTACACATTTGGGATGAATGGCCGTACCGTGCCTATCTGAAATCACAAGGCAAACCCGTGCCGGGCAGTGGCAGCGCGCAGTGGCGGACTGGCATTAAAGCCTTTGCCCAGCGTATAAAAACCGACGACGAATTTGCCCGTGCTCACGGCGAGCTCGGCCCGGTCTACGGCTATCAGTGGCGAAACTGGCCTACGCCAGATGGCGAACATATCGACCAGATCCAACGTGCGATTGATGCCATCGAAGCAGTCAAGCAAAATCCGACCGATTCCCGCGGGCGGCGCATCATCGTGTCAGCCTGGAACGTAGCTGACATCGAAGCAATGAGCAAGGCCGGCTTGCCACCGTGCCACTCGCTGTTTCAGTTTTATGTGAACGACGGGAAGCTCAGTTGCCAATTGTACCAGCGCAGTGCTGATTACTTCCTAGGTGTACCGTTCAACATTGCGAGCTACGCACTGCTGACACTGATGATGGCGCACGCAACGGGCCTCTCGCCGGGTGACTTTGTACACACCTTTGGCGATGCGCATCTCTACGTCAACCACCTGGAGCAAGCCGAGCTGCAACTGTCACGCACGCCCAAAAAACTACCGACCATGCAGCTAAGTCCAGCGGTGAAGTCGATATTTGACTTTAGAATCGATGACTTCACACTCGAAGGTTACGATCCAGACCCGGCCATCCGGGCGCCAATTGCTGTGTAAAAGTATTGGTTCAAGAAGCGTATGGCCGAGGAGGCCGGGCGTGAACCCGACACTCCTCGTGCCAGCTGTTCGTCGAGTAGAACGACGAATAATGTCGACTCAGTTTTCGGCGAGCGCAGCCGTGTGCTTGCTCAGGCAGGCCCGCAGCTTGCCGCGCAACTCCTGCGGCACCAGTCCGAAGGCCACGTCCTCGGACTGCAGCAGGCCGAACAGCACCTTCGCGCGCTGTGCTGCCAGCTCCTCGTTGCCTGCACGCAGCGCCGCCACCAGGCCATTCAGCTTCTTCAAGGCCTGGCCCTCGAGCTTCTTTGCCATGATCGCTCCTGGATCGACTATTGGGACGTTTGCCCCCATGAGCTTAAGGCGGCCAGTACCTTAAGCTCATGGCGACAAAAGTCCTAGTGCAATGTGCGAAAAAACCGAGCTCTTCCTGGGTGGTTGAGCTCGGTTTCTTTTGTGTGCTAGTTATGTGAGAAAACTGAGATCAACCTTCGCGCGGACGCACAAAAACAATGAGGCCAAAGTACTTGGTCATCGAATCATGCGTAGCACAAAGGTTACCAGTATTCACCCTTCTACTTGTACGCGCAGCCAGGGAAAAAGTCAACACGTAAGATCGGCGACTATACCCTCAAAGCAAGTAAGCCAGTCATGTTATAATTACAGATATGAATATGGTTCGCCCGAAAAAAGTAGTTTTTACAAACAATAAAGGTGGCGTAGGAAAGACTACGCTATCATTTCATGTTGGGGTGGAACTATCTCGTAAAGGATTGAAAGTCGCTCTTATTGATTTAGATCCTCAATGCAACCTAACGCTACAAACCCTTGGGCATAAGTTTTACGACAATACACTTTTCAAGGAAAAGACTATTTACGACGTATTGCGCCCCAAAGTGGAAGGTAGCGGAGACTTGGATTTAGAAGTGAGGCTTACGCATGTCAGAGACAACTTGTACATTTTGCCGGGCGACATCAACCTCTCATTATACGAAAATCTGCTACTTAGCGGCTATAATGACGCAGCTGCCGGCAACCTAAGAGGCTACTCTGATACAAGCGCTATTGATAGGTATCTAAATGAAATAGGTGCGTCGGAAGAAATAGATGTCTTTATTATTGACACCTCTCCAAGCTTGGGTGTCCTAAACAGGATTATCTTCTTGAGCGCGGAGTATTTTGTTGTGCCGGTAACTCCTGACAGCTATAGCCTCCAGGGTATTAATAACCTTGGTAGAGTATTTGAGGGATGGAAGAGGCAATGGAAGAATACCGCTAAGGCGGCGGCAGTATCGGGGAGCACTCCAAGCAACCTAGTCCTACAAGGTGATGCTTTATTTATTGGGTATATCATCAACTCATTCAATGTTTATGCTGAGAGAGCCTTGCGTCGACAGGAAGACTGGCTTGGAAAAATACCTGGTGAGGTTAAGAACTCTCTCTCCGAAAAGCATGGTAGGAATGGCCTAGTAGAAAAAAGTTGGAGAGAGCCTTTAGGTAAACTACAAGATATTGGTCAGCTAACTGCTATATCTATGGAGAACAATTTAGGCGTTCAGGAATTCGAGCCGGGTAAAGTTAAGGAGCTGAACCTAAAGGGAACCAAAGAGCTACAACAGAAAGCCATAACCGATCTTAGCAATATGACCGATAAACTTATCGGCATACTCGGGGCATACTAAGTTGAGCAAAAAACTAATCAAACGCGTTTCCCAGCCCGCTCCCTAAAATCTGTGCTACGATTGACACAGACAGTCACGCGCTCTGTCCTTTGGGCTAGGCTGGCATATTAAGGCCCATAACAGAGGTAAAGCTTTTGCTTTCAGTCAGAAAAAGCACCCGCAGGGGTGCTTTAAAGCGAACTCGAAATAGTAATTGGCTATAAATGTTCACACCCCCAAGGTGTAATATGACAAACTGATTTTTGATGTACCTGGCGCGGTCTTCTTCATATTCAGTCTGACTCGTTTGTCGTGCCTACATTATACCACCTAAAATGCTCAGTCTTAGTGATTTCTCAGGTTACTTGCTCTGATAGTATAGTCGCCGTAAAATCCCGTTGACATTTTGGGCAACCAGGACTATAACGGACCGTATGCTACGCCCATTAAACCAAGTCGTAATGTACGCTTTTTTCCTCGTGAGCGACCAAGGCTTGGTACGCGTGCATCAATAAAAGTTTCCAGCTAAACGCACAAACCGAGCCAACCCGAGCTCGATTTTTTATTGAGTCATGAGAAAACTATGAAAGACATCCTTGCCACACTCGTTGCATTTCCCACCATAAGCACCGACCTCGCAGCCAACCGCGAAGCGTTGGACTATATTGACCATTTCCTGAGTGAACGCGGACTATTCGTGGAGCGTTTTACCCAGAATGGCCACGCATCACTTGTGGCCACGACGCAACGGACGAAAAAGCCGCATGTCATGCTGGCAGCCCATCTCGATGTTGTGCACGGGCCAGAGCGACTATTTTGTTTGAAGGAGCATGAGGGAAAACTCTACGGTCGTGGCACCTGCGACATGAAATTTGCCATCGCAGCGTACTTACAATTGATCGACGATCTACAAGAAGACCTGTCGCTATACGACATCGGCATTATGATCACCGCGGACGAAGAGATCGGCGGTTACGACGGTACAAAGATGCTGCTCGAAGCCGGCTATATTCCGACAGTCTGCGTATTGCCCGACGGTGGTGATAATTGGGCCTTGGAGGAATCTGCCAAGGGAATCTTCTGGCTGGAATTTACCGCCGCCGGCAACGCTGCGCACGCCTCTCGTCCCTGGGAGGGGGAGAGCGCCATCGAAAAAATGACGCATTTTTTGCAAATTCTTAAAGCCGAACTATTCGACCACCAAACCAACGACACCAATACCTGCAACATCGGCACTATCACGGGCGGCAACGCACCGAATCAAGTGGCTGATACGTGCAAAGCTGATGTAGACATTCGTTTTCTGAACGGGAATGAACGGACGCGACTGCTGGATCGCATCCACGAACTCTGCGAGGCGTATGATGTTGCCTGTGAGGTGCATCTGGACGAGCCAGCAATCGAGATTGACCTGTCGCATCCGCTGGTCGTGGCCTTTGCGCAGTGCATCGAGCAGATAACAGGGGCACCTCTGCGTACCATGCGTTCCAATGCCGGCAGCGATGCGCGTCATTTCATGCCCTACGACGTACCCGTGCTGGTTACCTATCCGCCGGGTGGCGGCCGCCATGGAAACGACGAATGGATCGATGAGGTTGGCTTTTACCGTTTCCGTGATCTGCTGCAAGCGTATGTGGAACAGGTTGCCACACTTCCCGCAAAGCAGCCCAAACGGCCAAGATCGTTGACATCAGCCGAATAATTGTATAAACTACATCAAGACCATTACCAAAGACAGTAGCTGCGCCCACAAAGTGCTTAATCCGCTACCGAGGATAGTGTACAAAAACCGTATATTTCTCCCCGAAGAAGGTCATTGGTAATGCGAGAACCAAGGACCTTTTTTCTTTGGTCTGCAAACCCGCAGCTTAACAATCTGGTCGATTAACATAACAATTAGCACACTAGGCGTTTATTCATGTTGTTTTTGCCGGCACGTGCGGGTCACGATTTGTGGTCTGTTGTACCACAAATCGTGCTTCCGAGCTGCCTCCAAATAACAACATGAATACGCCTGCTGTGAAACTTTTTAAGAGGTAACCATGGCAATAAGTCGTGAGAAGAAAGAAAACCTCGTTGGCGAAATGAGCGCACTGCTTGGCAACGCCAAGCTCACCGCTTACGCCGCTTACGAAGGTTTAAGCGTAGCCGACCTCCAAGAGCTCCGCAGGTCTGCCCGCGAAGCTGGCGTCACCATCAAGGTAGTCAAAAACCGCCTGGTGCGCGTGGCTTTGCAGCAGACCGAAAAGCTCGCCAACGTAGACGCCAGTGCCCTTACCGGCCAATTGCTTTACGCCACCAGCGCCGACGATGAAATCGCACCCGCCCAGGTCTTGGCCAATTTTACCAATACCCACGAGGCATTGCAGCTACAAGGCGCCATCAGTGCTGATGGCAATGTCCTCGGCGAAGCTGATGTCAAGGCCTTGGCCGCGCTGCCGGGCAAGAACGAGCTGATCGCGCAGGTTTTGGCAACACTCGCCGCACCAGTGAACGACGTAATGAACGGTCTATCAGGCAATTTGCACGCGCTACTGGATGGGGTCGAGGCAAAGGCTACGGCTTAACGAACTCCCCAATTTACTAACTCGAAAGGAATAACCTATGGCAGATTTGAAAAAACTGGCGGAAGAGCTGACTGGCTTGACTGTCCTGGAAGTGAACGAACTGAAAACCATCCTCAAGGATGAATATGGCATTGAGCCAGCCGCTCCGGCTGTTGCGGTTGCTGGCCCAGCCGCCGGTGCTGACGCCGGTGCTGACGCTGACGAGAAGACCGAATTCACCGTCACCCTGAAGGACGCCGGTGCACAGAAAGTCGCCGTCATCAAGGCCGTCAAGGAACTCACTGGCCTTGGCCTGGGTGAGGCAAAAGCCCTCAAGCGGGGTTTTGTTTTGTATAGGCAACGAGGTGAATTGGCGACTGCCTGGCGTTGTGCACGAACCAGGCAGTCGCCGGTCTGACCGCAGGATCACCATTTGAGCCAGTTGGACGCGTCTGCAGGGCGTCCTCCGTCCTGTCGCTCGACCGGAAGCAGAAACTGAACGCCCTCCATGCCAAGCTGCCTGGCTACCCGTTTCATCAGACGCTCGAGCTGTGTTGCGTGTTTTGGTATGACCGCCACGCATGGCTCCATGACCAAGCACCAGTCCTCGGGCGGCCTGCCGGCCGTTACCAGGTGGGCGCTATGTACACCAGGCACCCCCATAACCTTGCTCGGTGCACGTAAGTCGAATTGCTGGCCGTCAGCAGCATAGCCATAGACAAGGCCTATGCTGGCCGCCTGAACCCTCAAACCGCTCACTGCCACTTCCTTTCGGCGCTGCGACTTACGGTAAACTGTATAGCATGATGTTCCTACTTGCAACTAAGGCGGAACATAAGCATTATATAGACAGATACATAATCAAAATGGTGGCTTAAGTGACCAAAAACGACGTAGGCGCAACGCTGAAAAGTGATGGCACCGCAACATTTCGCGTGTGGGCGCCGTTTGCGGTCCATGTTGCTGTATGCGGCACGTTCAACAATTGGGAACGGCTGACGCTGACCGCCGAAGGCGATGGCTACTGGTCGGTGACCGTACCCAACGCAGCTGCCGGCCAGGAGTATACCTATGTCCTCACCACCGCCATTGGGCAAGAACTGGCCAAAAACGATCCACGTGCACTGCAGGTAGAAACCGCTGAGGGCAATTCAGTGCTTGTCGACACGACCTTCGATTGGGAGGGCGACACGTTCACGCCACCTGCCTATAATCGGCAAGTTCTGTACGAACTACACATTGGCACCTTCAACCGTCCGGACGCAGCACAATCCGGCACCTTCGAGACCGCTACCGCCAAGCTGGACTACCTACAATCACTGGGCATCAACATGGTCGAGCTGATGCCCATCAATAGCATGTATATGGACCGCGGCTGGGGCTATGCGCCAGCCTATCTGTATGCAATCGAAAGCCTTTATGGTGGCCGGCGGGCTTTTTTGGAATTTGTAAAGGCCGCACACCAGCGCGGTATCGGCGTGATTGTGGATGTAGTGTACAACCACTTCGGCCCAGACGGCATCGACCTCTGGCGATTTGACGGTTGGTACGAAAACGACAAGGGCGGTATCTACTTCTACAATGACTGGCGGGCGACCACGGCCTGGGGTGATACCCGGCCGGATTTTGGCCGCACGGAAGTCCGCGAATACATCCTGGGTTCAGTGGCGATGTGGTTCCGGGATTGTCATGTAGACGGGTTGCGATTTGACTCGACAAACTATCTACGCAATGTGGCCGGGCAGAATGGCCGGCCCGACCAAGACATTCCTGAAGCCTGGAGCCTCCTACAAGAAGCCAACAAACTGGCCCATCAACTCAACCCAGCTGGTATTACCATTGCCGAGGACATGGCGAACGAGTATATCACCAAACCAGTAGGTGAGGGTGGTGCGGGGTTCGATTCACAATGGGAGGTTGGGTTTCCGCATCAGCTACGCGACGTGCTTCTACCGCTATTTGATGCCGATCGTAACCTCCACGCCATCCAGGACGCGCTGACACACATCTATAACGGCAATGCCGCTCAGCGAATCGTCTTCAACGATTCGCATGATGTCGCTCATGATGCTCGCCTGAATGAAGCCATAGCACCGACGGATGCAGCCAGCCTCCCAGCGCGGCAGCGTTCGCTGCTGGCTGCAGTTTTGGTGCTGACGGCGCCTGGCATTCCTATGCTCTTTCAGGGACAAGAATTTATGCAGCCTGGCGGCTTCAACGACTGGCATGGCCTGGACTGGGAGCAGGCTGAAACGTTTGCCGGCATGGTGCAGGCGCATCAGCATCTTATCGCGCTGCGAAGGAATGTCTATGGCCACTCGGGCGGATTGCTTGGTTCAAACATCAACATACTGCTGCTGGACGAGCCGAGCAAACTGCTGGCATACCACCGTTGGGGCGTGGGTGGAGCTGGCGATGATGTCGTAGTGGTAATTAATTTCGCAAACACCACCACAGAAAATCAGCGCGTGCCATTTCCCCGTGACGGCCGTTGGATAACCCGGTGGCAAAGCGACTGGAAGGGTTATAGCGATGACTTTGGCAGCGTAGCCGGACCAGAAGCCGCAGGGGCAGACGGCACAGGCACACTGAGCATTGGTCCGTATGCTGCTAGCGTGCTCTCCCAGGAGCCAGAGCCGGCCAACGCAGACGAATAGCGATCGGATCATTGCCACGACACCAGATATGGTGCACCTGTGGATAAATTTGTTGACACTCCCAAATTGATGCGGTATGCTTCGAATGATAGCACCACCTTTAGAAACAAACAGATAGGATTTGCATTGGCGATGTCTGATTTACCAGAGAAACAAGTGAAGCGGCTGAAGTCGCTTATTCAGGATGCCGAGACCAACCTTGCAGCAGCCAAAGAACTGCTTATCAGCCTGTTGGGTGACGATGACGACGCCATCCATCCTGGCAAGACCGAAGATGTCGCCGGCAAAGTCATCGAAGGCGTTTTCGATGGGCAAAGCATGATTGGACCAGACGGCAAGACCTACCCTGTACCCGCAAACTATGCCAGCAAATCCAAGCTCATCGAGGGCGACATTCTGAAGCTGACTATTGCCGATGACGGTGGTTTTATTTATAAGCAGATTGGGCCAGTCGCACGCCGGCAAATTATTGGCACGCTGATGCAGCATGATGGCGCCTACTACGTTGAAGCGGGCGGCAAAGAATACCGCGTGCTCCTGGCCAGTGTCACGTACTTCAAGGCGAAGACTGGTGACCAAATTAGCATTATGGTTCCTGAAGACAACCGCGAAGCCGAATGGGCTGCTATTGAAGCAGCATTGTAGCAGCGTTTAATCGTCATTCTGGCTACTCAGATGCCACAACCCACAGTAGTGGCACTTGTACGCATGGAGTTTTGCGCCATGCAGATAAGCCTCGACGGCTGCTGCGGCCAGTGCTTTTTCGCGGGTGGTGAAAGCTAGCTTGCCGCTACAGGGAAATTCGGATCGGTCCATATAGACAGTATAGATGCTCGACGAGGAGAGCAAAAGCGACTAAATTAATGAGCATCCATGAATAAGGAGAGTCGTTTGCGAAAGATTATCGTCAGCGAGTTTGTAACCTTAGACGGCGTCATGCAGGCCAGGCGACGAACCAAGCTTTGACCGTGCCGGCTGGAACCTGCCCTACATAGATGGCGAGGCCAGTGCCAATAAACTCGAGGGGCTACGAACTGCCGACGCACTGTTGCTGGGCGCGGTGACATACCGCAGTTTCGCCGCTATGTGGCCGGCGATTGATGCTGGTGAATCTTCGGACCGTATGAACGGCATGAAAAAATACGTGGTATCGAACATTATCAGGCCCGAAGAGCTTACGCGGGAGAACACAACGCATCTTCAGGGCGCCCGGCGGAAAAAGTCAACAAACTCAAAGCACAAGAAGGCAAAGACATCCTGGTAGGGGCAGCTCCGTGCTGGTACAGTCGTTGGCCCAGGCAGACTTGGTAGATGAATATCGGCTGATGGTGCGCCCAGTCATCCCGGGCAAAGGCAAACTACTATCCAAGACAGGGTTGGATCAGCAAAAACTCCAGTTGCATGACACGACGAAATTTCCAGCCGGTATCGTACTGCTGAGCTACCGTAAGTAGGCAAGCACTGGCGCATACAAAAATCCGCCTCAGAAGAGAGCGGATTTTTGTATAAGGAGCAGTCCAGCTACGCAGCGCCTTCTTGATAAGCTGCCATCTTAAACTTACGGGGCAGCAGCAGGCTAAGCCCGCAGATAGCAAAGAGTAGCACTATCACATACACCACACCGGCTCGGAACGCTGACGCAAAGTTAGCTGCATTCGCCTCCAGCGCCGCCTGACGCGCCGCATTGCCAATTTTCTGGCCAACCTCGCCCGATGGTGCGGTCGTTTCGGCCTGCTGACAACTTTGCGGCGTGACATTGGCTTCTTTCTGCGTCACCCGATCGTGGAAACACGCACGCGTTTGGGCGATAATCGCGTCCTGGGCTGGTGCCGGTACCTGCAGTGCGCTCAACTCTTGGCGCAGCTTCGCGGACGCAGTATCAAAACTCGGCAACGCACCATGCTCCAGCTGACCAAAGAATATGACGCCGATAACCGCAATGCCGATCGCGGCGCCGACCTGCTGCACAGCGTTTAAAATACCGGAGGCCGAGCCTGCATGGCCCGGGTCGACATCCTGCAGTGCAGCCGAGAAAATCGGGATCATCAGCAGCGACAAGCCAACACCCAGTATCAACAGTCCTGGCAAAAACTCCCACGGGCTGGCATCTATGCCAAAATTCGTCACTACCCACGTGGCATATAGCAGCCCCGCCGCAAACACCGCCGCGCCAAAGCCAATGACTGAGCGGCCAAACCGCATGACCAATTTCTGTCCCAGCACGGCAAAGCCAATGGTCATGCCCACCGCCGTCGGGATGCCAGTCAGCGCAGCCTTGAGGGGGCTATAACCCAGGCCAATCTGCAGCACCAGGGTAATGGTAAGGAAATAACCAATCATAATCGATTCGACAATAATATTTAGCAACAGCCCACTGGCAAAGGTCCGCACCCGAAATAATGACGGCACGATGAGCGCTGACTTGTCACGACGATCCTTGCGAATCTCGTACCAGCCAAACAGCGCCAGCGCCGGAATAGACACGCCCAGCATCAGCAGTGTCCATAGCGGCCAATCCATGTCTCGTCCCTCGATCAGCGGGAAGACTAACAGGCTGAGAGCAACGATAACCAGTACGGTGCCTTTAATATCCAGGTGTAGCGGATGGACAGATTTGCCATTGGGAAGGTATTTGAGCCCGGCCAGCAGCGCAAAGATACCGACCGGTAGATTTATCAGAAAAATCGGCCGCCAGTCCCAGCCAAACAAGTTCGCCTTTATAAGCAAACCACCAATAATCGGCCCAAGCGACGCTGCCAGCCCACCCAGCATGCCAAACATTCCCATCACGCCAGCGCGTTCCTTGGGCTGGTACATGACCTGCATCAGCGACATAACCTGCGGCACCATCAGTGCAGCCATGGTGCCCTGAAGCAGCCGCGCGACTACCAGAAAGACCGCATCGGGCGCCAGCCCGGCCAGCAGCGAGGCGATGGTAAAGCCACTCACGCCGATCATAAAAATCTTCTTGTACCCAAACACGTCACCCATCCGCCCACCGGTAATCAGCAGTAGCGCAAAAGTCAGCGAATAGCCAGCGATCAACCACTGAATGGTCGAATAGCTGGCGCCGAGATTCGCCTGAATCGACGGAATGGCAATGTTGACAATCGTCGAATCGAGCAGGTCCATCACAAAGGCAAAAGCCACAATCAGCAGAGCTATCTTTTTCTGTTTGGCCGTGAATGTTGCGGCGTGGTGCGCGGCAGCGTGTTCCATAGCAATCGTTTCCTTCTGTTGTCTTATTCCCTAAAATATGTATGTTTGAAACTTAAGAGCGTAAAGGGCATCATACTACACGTATGTAATATCCACAATACCGGCCCACGCCCGCCTTTGCTATGATACATGTAGGCATCGAGTGGAGGGTGACTGTAGTTAAAGACGTTTGGGATTTTTTGCATGGGACAGGCATTATACCGTAAATACCGATCCAAAACCCTGGCCGAAATGGTCGGGCAAGAACACGTAACCGATACGCTCAGCAATGCTATTGCCAGCGGGCGCATTAGCCATGCCTACCTGTTCACCGGGCCCAAGGGCGTGGGCAAAACCAGCGCAGCGCGGATTGTGGCGCACGAAATCAACCAGCTGCCGTATGACGACTCGTCCCATCTGGATATTATCGAGATTGACGCCGCCAGCAACCGCCGCATCGATGACATTCGCGATCTGCGCGATCGTGTGCACACTGCGCCGACCAGCGCCACGTACAAGGTCTATATCATTGACGAAGTACACATGCTGACCGGTGAATCCTTCAACGCACTGCTCAAGACGCTGGAGGAACCACCCGAGCACGTGGTGTTTATATTGGCCACGACAGAAGTGCACAAGTTGCCAGCTACCATCATCAGCCGCACCCAGCGCTATAATTTTCGATTGGTCGAACCCCAGAAAGTAATCGACCACTTGCGCTTTATCGCCAAAAAAGAAAAAATCACCGTCGATGATGAAGCCCTACTGCTGATTGCCGAGCACGGCGAAGGAAGCTTCCGCGACAGCATTAACCTGCTAGATCAACTGGCCAATGTCAACCACGGCATTATCGACGCCGCCGCGGTGGAGCGAAGCCTGGGGCTTGCCCCCAAGCAAGCAGTGGGGAAACTGATCGAAGCAGTGCTCGGCAAGGACCACCAGGCGCTCATCGCTCAATTGCAACAACTGGACCAGCAGGGGACCAGCACAACAGCGCTGCTGCCGCAGCTAATCCGAGCGCTGCAAGAAGCCGCCGGCAAACAGCCCGTACTCTTTGCCCTGATCGATCAACTGCTGGAGGTGCCCAGAGCCTATAACCCACGGCTCAAGCTCCTCACTACACTGGTGCAATATGCGCTTCCGGCTACCGATCAAACGCAGGAGCTAGTATCGGCACCAAAACACAAGACCACGCCCGTGGCCTCCGTCAAACCAGTGCTCGATGTCGCCACGCCGCCAACCAAGCCACAGCCAAAAGACCCGGACGAGGAACCGCAGCACGCCAAGGGCAACCAACTTCGCGAACTTACGACCGAGCAATGGGCCGAAGTCTTGGCCCACGTGAAGGGAGACAGCGCACCGCTCCATGGCATCATGCGGCAAGCCCAGCCTGTCTTCGCCCCTGACACACAAACGCTCACGCTCAAGTTCAAATACGCGCTGCACCGCAAACGCGCCGAGGAGAACAAGTCCAAAAAAGCCCTGGCGCTTATTATGCACAAGCTGCTCGGTGGCGCGCCAATCATCACCACCGAGCTCGACACCGCGGCCGTCGCGCCAGAATCACAATCTGCGCCAGCCGAAAAACCAGCCGCACCTGCGCCTGACGACACCACCAGATCCGTCATCGAGCTGATGGGCGGCGGGGAAGTGGTCCATGCCTAAAAACAACGAGGGGTCCAAACGTCCGAACATTGCTGCAAAAATTCCACCGCAGAATCTCGATGCCGAGGTCAGCCTGCTGGGCGCTGTGCTGATTGACGAAGAGGTACTGACCAGAGTCAGCGATGCGCTGCACATGGACGACTTCTACGACAAGCGGCACAAGGCTATCTTTGGCGCCATGCTCAAGCTCTACGAAACGCACAAACCGGTCGATATGCTGACCTTGTCCGACGAGCTGAAAAAAAAACAAGAGCTAGAGATGGTCGGCGGCATGGATTATCTGACCGAGCTGACCAACATGGTACCGACTGCCGCCAATGCCGAACACTACGCCGACATCATCTCCCAAAATGCCATGCGCCGGCGGCTCATCAAGGTGGCGGGTGAAATTGCCGAGCTGGGCTACGAAGAACAGCAACAGGTGAGTGAGCTATTGGAAAGGGCTGAGGCTGAGATATTTGCCGTCAGCGACAATACACTACGCAATGACCTGGTGAGCCTGGAACAAATTTTGGGCGAGAGTTTTGACCGCCTGGACGAACTGCACAAAAACAAGGGGCAAATTCGCGGCATCCCGACCGGCTGGCGCGATCTGGACACCATGACCGCCGGCCTGCAACGCTCGGACTTGGTAGTACTCGCGGCTCGCCCGGCCATGGGTAAGACAACGCTTGTCACTAACCTTGCCTATAACGTCGCCAGCAAGGCCAAGCAGGCCGTACTATTTTTCAGCCTGGAGATGAGCAAAGAGCAGCTGGTAGACCGCATGCTGGCCGACGCTGCCGGCGTAGACAGCTGGAACATTCGCACCGGCAACTTAACCGATGAGGATTTTGAAAAACTCAGCAACGCCATGGGGGAAATGGCTGAAGCGCCAATTTTCATCGACGACACTCCCGGCGTATCGGTGCTGGAAATGCGCACAAAGGCCCGCCGCCAGGCCCACGCCCAACCGCTGGGGCTGATCATCGTCGACTATTTGCAGCTAATGAGCGGCAGCGGAAATCGCAACAGCGACAATCGCGTGCAAGAGGTCAGCGAAATCAGCCGCGGCCTAAAATTGATTGCCCGTGAACTGAATGTACCAGTAGTTGCACTGAGCCAGCTGAGCCGGTCTGTCGAATCGCGCAGTCCGCAGATTCCGCAGCTGGCCGACTTGCGCGAGTCGGGTTCTATCGAGCAGGACGCCGACATCGTCATGTTCATCTACCGTGAACAATACTACAAGCCCGAGACCGAACGCCAAAACATCACTGACCTGATCATCGCCAAGCACCGCAATGGCCCAGTTGGCAAAATCGAGCTGTACTTCCATCCGGAGCGGCTGAAGTTTATGACACTAGACAAGTACCATGAGTAGCGCTGGCTTGTGTATAATGGAGCGTAGTTAATCATGAGTTATCTATGCGGCCAGTAAACGAGCTCACTCTGTACAAATACCGCCATCTGATAGGGTATGGCTGTTTGGTACTGCTGAGCGTTGGTCTGCTACTGCTTTTTATCACGCGTATTCCAGTCGGACTGAGCCAGGCTGAGCAAGCGAGCGCTCTGGGCAGCAGCCAAATCGTGTTTGATCAGCACTTTTTAGACAAGACAAATACCGTCGACCTGCCGTACCACCTGGTGCAATGGCTGAGCCTGCATGTTTTTGGCTTGAGCCCCTTTGGCGTACGATTGCCATCACTACTCGCTGCAGCCTGTAGTATCTTGTTCATGCTATTGATTTTGCGGCGCTGGCTGCAGGAGAACGTTGCGGTTGCGTGGGGTATTTTGATTGCAACTTCGTCGTGGTTTCTTATGTTGGGCCGTTCTGGCACACCGGACATCATGGTGGTGTTTTGGACGAGCTTGATCTTGCTGCTGGCAACGCTCGTATCGCAACAAAGCAAATACTACCAGACCTGGAAGGCGCTAAGCCTTATCTGTATAGGCCTGTCGTTTTATACGCCGCTCATGGCTTATCTGTTTGCCGCATCTGCACTGGCCGCGGCATTTCAACCACACCTGCGTTATGTGATTCGCTATGCCGGGAAGACAAGTATTTCGCTCGGCGCCGTGCTCTTTGTGGCGGTACTCCTACCGCTGGGGTGGCACATATGGCGTGACCCCGCGGTAGTGCGTGAACTGTTGGCGATTCCGCCAGACCTACCCGGGCCAATTGCGTTCTTCCGGGATCTGTGGACTGCGGCCAGCACGCTGATCAATCCATTCAAGCCATCGACCGGCGTCCTCATTGCACCACTGCTTAGCATTCCCGTGGTCGCACTGGCAACGGTGGGGCTCATCCGTGCCATTACCGATTACCACTCGGTACGGAGTTATGTGCTGCTGCTGTGGCTGGCTGTGCTTTTGCCAGTTGTTGGTTTGAATCCGACGCATCTTCATGTCATGTTAGTGCCAATCATGCTGCTGGGCGCCATTGGCATGCAGTCGCTGTTTCGCTACTGGTACGACCTGTTCCCGCGTAACCCGTATGCCCGCGTGTTTGGCCTGTTGCCACTTTTACTGCTTTTGGCATCTGTCATATCGTTCAACTATCAACGGTATTTTGTGGGTGTTGCCTACGCCCAATCGTCGGTTCAGCTCTATAATGTCGACCCGGTATTGTTGCATGATACCTTAGCATCCAAGTCATATCGTGATCAACGCATCGTGCTTATCACCTCAGCCGAGCAAAAACCGCTGTATCAGATCGAAGCTGCCACCGCCAAGCACCTCCAAGTCATGACACCAGCCCAATTCACCTCAGCCGCAGACGCCAACAACGTCATCGTGGACGTCCGCGCCGAACCGCAGCTCACCATTCAGCAGCGCCAAACTCTGCCGCAACTCCGCACCATGCTCGTGAGCGATCGCAAAGACGACTCGCTGCGCTTCCGCATCTACGGGCAGTGACGCTAGCCGCTCACCCCAGGAACTGATACAATAGTTGCGGTATCATTGTAAGGAGTCATCCACCCCATGTTCAACCAAGCCAAAATGGTCATGAAGATTAAGAAAGCGCAAAAAGAGCTCGCCAACGAAATCATCGAAGTCGAGGCCGGCGACGGTGCCGTCGTCGTGCGCATCACTGGTGAGCAAAAAATCAAAAAGATTACCATTAACCCCGATCAAGTCGAGCTGGATAACATTGGCGAGCTCGAACGCTGGGTCGAAACCGCTGTCAAGGAAGCCATCGTCCGCTCCCAGCAAGTCGCCGCCGATAAAATGAAGCCCCTGATGGGCAGCCTCGGCAATCTTGGCCTTTAAATAAGCACTACCCAAATCGGTTTCTCAGCGGAGCCGCTCGGGTTGTTTTACTCAAAGGCACCTCGGAAGCTCGAAATGTGTTATATCAAACACATTTCGAGACCCGCACGTGCCGTGAGAAAATAACCCGAAAAGGCGTCGCGCAGCAAGAACAAACCAATGAACATCCTCCCCAAATCCCTTCTTGATCTCATCGAAGAGCTTGGCAAACTTCCGGGCGTCGGCCCGCGTACCGCCGAGCGCTATGCCTATTATCTGCTACGCGCCGACCCGCACATCAGCAGCAAGCTCGCCAGCTCCATCGCCACTCTGCACGAACACGTCGGCTACTGCAGCAAAACCTTCGCTCTCGTCGAAAAAGATCAGCAGCTCTCGCCGCTCTACACCGATCCGATTCGCAACAAACAGCTCGTCGCCGTCGTCGAAGAGCCCCTCGATGTTGTGGCATTGGAACGCACCGGTCAGTTCAAGGGCACCTACCACGTGCTGGGCGGCGCCATCTCGCCCATTGACGGCATTGGGCCCGAGCAGCTGCACATCGCCGAACTGCTGCAGCGCATCGAGGACGACCACGTCGACGAAATCATTCTGGCCATGAACGCCAGCGTCGAAGGCGAATCCACCGCGTTGTATCTGCAGAAACAAATTGGCGACCGTCCGGTCCGCATCACCCGCCTGGCCCGCGGCCTGCCCGTGGGTGTCGACCTGGAGTATGCCGACCAAATTACGCTTGGGCACGCGCTAGAAGGCCGACAAAAGTTATAATCAAAACGTTACAGTTCTCTCACGAGGAGCCTTACCATGGCCCAGTTGCTACGAGGCCTGAGGACCGCTCCGGACACCGACCTGTGGCAGCTCGCTGAGTAGAGACACCAAGGCGCCCTTGACCGGGGCACCTTTCTTAATTATGCTAGTTCCGGCCGAATGCCAGTACGAACATGTGGAGCTACGGATGAAAACGGAAATCCCGCAGACTTTACGGGAGTTCGAGATCGAGCTAGGCAAGGCCCTCCTGGTCTACGACTGCAAACGCCACAGAATATCAGCCAGTGAAACCGCGAGGCTGCTACGTACCGCGCCCACGGCACACCACCTCGACGTCGCCAAGAAGTGGCGCAAGCACTACCGATCGCAGCTCAGGTCCCTGGCCCTGGTAGCACGGCGGGCACAGGAGGAGGCTATCCCTCACAACAGCCTCTCGGGCGACCTCATGCACAATCTGTACGGTGTTATGACCTTTCTACAGACCGTGCAGCCACACTGGTTCGGCAAACTCTTCGTCGAAGGTACCTCCCAGAAGGGCGAGCCGCTGCAGAAGTTCCTCGGGCTGCTGCAACAGCTCGGCTGACAAGCAACAGCGAGGGCCGGTGCATCTAAACCGGCCCTCGGCCAATCCTACACGTATCTGATACAATGGACACATCATGTTTGAACAAGCATCGCAAATTATCGACGCCGCCACGCGGGTCTTAATCATTCAGGCCGAAAATCCCGACGGCGACAGCCTGGGCAGTGCGCTAGCGCTTGAGGAGATCCTGGGCGATCTGGGCAAAGAAGTGTTGCTCTACTGCCCGGTAAACATCCCAAGCTATCTTGGCTACATCAAAGGCGGCGACCGCGTAACCGACGAATTTCCGCGTGACTTTGACGCCAGCATTATCGTCGATACCGCCAGCGAGACGTTACTGGAACGCGCCATTATCCCCGAGCAGGCCTCGCTCATCAGCAAACATCCGACGATCGTCATTGACCACCACGTGACTGAAGGCACCATTCCGTTTGAGCATCTGGCCATGACTGACACAGGAGTAGTCGCGACGGGCGAGCTGATTTATCAGTGGGCAAAAGCCTCCGGCTGGCAGATCAACCCACAGGCCGCCGAACACCTGGTCATCTCCATCCTGGCTGATTCGCTGGGCCTGATGACCGAGGGCACGACGAGCGGTAGCATCCGCGCTGTCGCCGAGCTGGTCGACGCTGGCGCCTCCCTCAACGAGATCGACAACCGCCGCCGTGAATTCATGAAAAAGTCGCCAGAGATTTTAACCTACAAAGGCCGGCTGCTGGAGCGCATCGAGTACCACCTAGACGGCGCGCTGAGCCTGGTGCACATTCCGTGGGAAGAGATCGCCGAATACAGCAATCAGTACAATCCATCCATGTTAGTAATTGATGAGATGCGGCTGGTGACTGGCGTACGGCTGGCAATCGCACTCAAGACCTACCCCGACGGCAAGATCACCGGCAAAATCCGCTGCAACCCTGGCAGCAAAGTGGCCGAACGGATCGCCGGTTACTTTGGCGGCGGCGGTCATCCGTACGTGGCGGGCTTTCGTACCTACAGCGACAACTTCGAGGACGTCAAACACGACCTGATCGGCGCGGTTGATAAGATTTTGCAGGAGTACGACCATGCGAATGCATAGCTGCTGCTGTCCCTAGTCTCTTCCTTATGCAAACTTTAAAGCTAGAGGACAATCATGAAGCTCTACAACACACTCACTCGACGTATCGAGGAAGTCGCTCCGCTTAATCCGCCAACCGCGACCGTCTACACCTGCGGTCCGACCGTATACGATTACCCGCATATCGGCAACTGGTTTACCTTTGTGCGCTACGACACACTCGTTCGCACGCTGAAGCTCTCCGGCTACCAACCGAAGTGGGTGATGAATATTACCGACGTCGGGCATTTGGTCAGCGACGCGGACGAGGGCGAGGACAAACTAGAAAAGGGTGCTCGCCGCGAGGGCAAAACCGCCTGGGACATCGCGAAATTCTATACTGATTATTTCCAGCACGGTATGCAGCGGCTCAATTTTATACAACCAACCGTTCTGCCCAGAGCGACCGAGCACATCCAGGAGCAGATCGAGCTAATTCAGCAGCTGGAAGCCAAAGGCTATACCTACACCATCGATGACGGCGTCTACTACGACACGGCAAAGTTTGGGCGCTACGCTGATTTTGCCCGGCTGGACCTCGACGAACAGCAAGCCGGCAAACGCGTTGAGTTTAACCCGCAGAAGCGCAATCCAACTGACTTCGCCCTCTGGAAATTCTCGCCTCGTGACCATCAGCGCGACATGGAATGGGGCAGCCCGTGGGGCAAAGGCTTCCCAGGCTGGCACCTGGAATGTTCGGCCATGAGCCGAAAGTACCTGGGCGACACCATCGACATCCACAGCGGCGGCATCGACCACATTCGCGTGCACCACACCAACGAGATTGCCCAGTCCGAAGCCGTCACCGGCAAGCCGCTGGCGAACATCTGGATGCACACCAATCACATTACGGTCGAAGGGGAGAAGATTAGCAAGTCGCTCGGCAACGGTATTACGCTGGAGGATATTGAAGCGCGCGGGATTTCGCTGATGGCCCTTCGCCTGCATATTTTGGAGTCCCATTACCGCTCGCAGAACAAGTTTAGCTGGGAAAGCCTGGAGGCAGCGCAGCATCGACTAAATGACATCTACGCCTGGGCCGACCTGCGCTGGCAACCCGGCACAGACGTTATGCCCGACGAGCTTGATGAACTATTCCGCTCAACCCGCGAAAGCATCCTTGACACGCTACAGAGCGACCTTAATACGCCACAAGCCCTCGCCGTACTGGGTAAACTGATGGACTACATGAGCAAAATTCCAATTCCTGGCGTGGAGGGGAAGCACACTGACGGCACACTTGCCTTTCTAGACGCAGTGTTCGGCCTTGGCCTGAGCAATCGGCATGATATAGAAGACGCCCAGAAACAACTTATTCGTGAGCGCGAGCAAGCCCGCGAGGCAAAGGATTGGGCAAAATCAGATGGACTTCGCGAACAGCTGAGCGGGCAGGGAATTGGCCTGCGCGACACCGAGCACGGGACGATTTGGTATCGGCTCTAGCGACAAAGACACCCAGTTCCACAGCCGGGCATTTCTGTCGCAACTTCGAGGCACCTCGGAAGCTCAATTTGTGTTACATCAAAACACAAATTGAGACCCGCACGTGCCGAGAAGTGCGGCAGAAATAAGCCCGAGCGTAAAAAGAAAAGTCTGAGCACCAATGACGCGAGGCTTCTGGCCCGTCATTTCATTGGCACGTACGGGTCACGATTTGTGGTGCTGAGTGTACCACAAATCGCGCTTCCGAGGTGCCTATGAGAATGACAGGCCAGCGCCACGCTGTGGAACCTAGTAGCTGCCTCGAAGTTGCAGCAGAAATGCCCGGCTGTGGAACCCCAGCGCTACTCATACGCGCAAGCTACGACGCCTCGCTGCCCGTCACCTTCGATCGCACAAACCGCCCCCAGCCCTTCCGTGCCCGCGCCCGGCCAGCCTTGCGCCGCTCCAAATAATCAAGAATCAGCACCCGCAAACAGCCAGCCGCCGGAATTGCCAGAAAGCCACCGATCGGTCCCAACAGGTTAATACCAATCAGCGCCGCTACCAAAATCGCTAGCGCACTCAGTTCGATCGTCCGCGCCTGCACCGTCGGCTGAATCAGGTTGTTCTCGACCTGCTGGTAGATGAAGAAGTAAATCGCAAAGGTAATCGCCGCACCCAAATCGTTAAAGACCAGCACAAATATCACAATCGTCGCGCCAATAATCGCGCCGATCATTGGCACCAAATCCGTCAGGAAAATCAGAAACGTCAGTGGCAGCACCGCCGTCAATGGCACAGCGAAGAATGCCGTCATGGCAAACAGTACCAGCAAGCTCGAAGCGCCCGCCAGCGTTGCCACAAATACCTGGCCGCTCACATAGCGAGTCACCACCGTGTACATGCGACTGATGAGATATTTGTGATGCTCTAACTTGCGTTCATCTGTGTACACACTCCACAGTCGTTCCAACCATCGCGGTCCCTCAATAAGCGCCAAAAAAGTCAGGACTAACACCGTCACTAGAGTCACAAAACCACTCAAAAACGTCGTCACGCCAGTCACCACGCTACCGCCGACACCCTGCACGATATTACCAGCCTGCCGCTGCGCGCCAGCCACGAACTGGTTGACGTCATCCTGCAAGCTGTACCGCTTGATAATGTCCGACACCACGCCGCGCTGATGACTCACTTGCTCGATGTATGCCGGCAGTGAGTTCACGAAATTGGCAGTTTGGCGAACAATGGGCGGAATGGCTACATAGACAAAAAACCCGATGATGATTAGCACAACGACGTAGCTCACCGCAGTCGCCAATACACGGCTGTGTCCCGGCAAACGATTTGCCAATGACGACACCGGCGAATTCAGCGCCATGGCCAGAAAGAACGACACCAGCACGATCATCAGTGACGGTAACAGACGCCACAAAATGAAAATAGCGGCTACAAACCCGGCCGCAACCAGAAACAGCCGGACAAAGGTGGCGGTATCGATTTCAATTTTGACTTTCACGCCTGCATGAGCTCCTTGTTGCTTAGCCGAACCTTACCTTGTATGCCACGAGAACCCCAGTCGCAGCGCCGAGTAGCGCAAAAAAGACGGTATAAATACTGAATATATCAAAATGAAATACCAGGAGTGCGACATACGCCATTGCCGCGGCGCCAATCACACCTGCCCGCAAAAGCGTCTTGCTGTCCATGGCTATAGTATGACTCAAAATGGCAACAATTGCCAGGGCTAATCCTGCGGTTGCGCGGCCAGCTGCTGACGTGCTGGTTTCATGACTTCCGCCCAAAAAACCAACTGCGTCAGCATGGTCGTGGCGGCGTTGATGTGTCGATCGTCAAACTCAAATTCACCCTGCCTATTCTTATGAAGATAATACTGGGGCATGATGACATGCTCGGTAATATCATACATCGATAGGTGACCAACGACTGCTCGCAGCTGGTCCACCGCCCGCGCGCCGCCGGCCGCCGAACCGTAGCTTACAAAGGCCACGGGCTTGTGACTCCATTCGTGATACAGATAATCGATGGCGTTTTTAAGCACGGCCGAATAACCATGATTGTATTCAGGCGTAACAAACACAAAGCCGTCGGCTTCGCCAATCATACGCGACCATTCTTTGGTGTGTTCGTGCTGATAGCTGCCATGCAGTGCCGGTTCGGGCTCATCCAAAAACGGCAAGTTTACGTCGGCCAAGTCAATCAGCTTGTAGGCTGCACCGCCTGTTTTTTCACCAAGCTGCAGCAACCATCGGCCAGGCTGCGACGCAAATCGAGTTGGGCGGGTTGAGCCAAGAATAATGTTAATCGTCACCATACGGACCCCTGTTATTTATGAATGATTTACTATACATATTGTAGTATATTCGTAAGCAATTTGACTTGCAAGACATATTGCCCTATGTTTAGTGGTACTATGCCAATCGAAGAAAAACCTGGCTGCGTCGAAGCCGCTGCGCGTATTCTGGGCGACAAATGGACACCCCTGATGATCAAAGCGCTCGCCGCGCAGCCATTGCGCTTTTGTGAGCTGCAGAAGGCGGCGGGCGGCATTAATCCTCGCACGCTTTCTGCTCGATTAAATACGCTGGAGCAACACTGCATCATCGCCAAAAGCCTCCAGTCAGGCAGTACCATTTATGCCCATTATGCACTCACGAAAAAAGGTTTCGACCTGGTGCCAGTCCTAAAAAGTATGGCGATTTGGGGTGATAAGTATGGCAGCATTATTGAGGCGTCAGCCAACTCTCGAGTAGCTCAGGACGCAAGTGTGCGCTCCTAGCCGCCTGCACAAAGGCAGCAATATCCTGCGTGCACTGCTGATCAAGATGTATCAGCATTGTACGCGAAGGTCTTTGTGATCGAGTATTTAAGGTTAGCGGGTAACAGTATCATACCTGCGATATATACGCAAAACCGGCTCGCGACGGAGCCGGTTTTCAGTTGAAAGGTACAGAGGACTTACACATTGCGAGTGATATTGACGAGCGTCCAGTTAAATTCGCCTTCGTCAAATCGCAGACGGTAGGTGTCCTTGCCATCCGTCATGTCAAAGATTTGGATAATCTGTTGACCTCGCTTTATAAGATACTGCAGCCCTGATTCCAGGAAGGTGATGGTGTTGCCAGCGTACTCCATGCGCTTGGGAAAGCTCTTCAGCCTCCGGCGGCTCACGAAATACATGGCGGTAATCGTCACCTCTTTATTTACTGCGGTGCATCCATTCATAACAAGCTCCTTCAGATAACTAGTTGCTGCATCTCAGCGAACGGGTTTGTCTAGAAGTGCTACCCAGCCTTACCGTGCCGTCACCGTTCATGACAAAACGTACCAGGAAGCAAGCGCTTGTATGTGTAGGCAGTGACGCTTAAGCAGAGCGCTGTGGTCATAACAATCAGCACGCCCACCCAGTGTGTATACCCCCAATTGATTTGTATGATGAGCTTGTATGTGGAAAGGCCTGGGGCCAGTACATACATAACCATCGTTTATTATAATGGCTCGCAGCCGTTATGAAAGCTGCTTACGCGAAAACCACAACACTTTAACATTTTTAGAGTGAATTCAGATCTTGCTCGAGCTTGCTGAGGTCTTGGACGTCACTGGTCGGATCGATTTGGTTTGCGAGAGCATTTACCTTGTCGAGATCGCCAACATTGTTAACTTGTGGTACGGCGACAGTCGTCGTTGGCTGAACGTTTGAAGCTTGCTTGTGCTGTGCCTGCCAGACTCGCCAGCCAATGAAACCGGCCAGCGCCAGTACAAACACGGCGATAATTGCCTCGACCATGTGGAAACCCTGATGATTATTGTGCGTTCGCATTGCTGGCTCCTTCCGATGTCTGAGCGGCTGATTTCGCTGCAGCAATCAAATTCGTCACCGCAGTTTTATAGGCAGAGATACTTTGGAGTTCCTGGCGAACTGCATCCTTAAAGCTACCGAGCGAACCCTTCGCCGCATCAGCGCTAGAGCAGTCAAGGCCGTTGGCCTCTTGCTTTGACGCTTCATACACTTTCTGCGCAAGCTCCTTTTGGGTGCCGACGGCGACCAGCAGCTGTGCATAGTTGGCGACCGCCAGGTGCTTGTCCTGCACAAAGGTTTTGACACGGCCCACAATAGTGCTCAGCGTATTGACGCGGTGGTGGAGTGCATCGGCGACAGTGTCCAGCCGGGTCTTAAAATTTTCGCGTCGTTCTTCACAGGACCTTTGAAAAGCTTCTTTGCGGGCTTCGGCGGCCTTTTTCCCGCGCTCTTGGTTTTGCTCTGACTGCTGTTTGAGCGCCTCACTGGCTGCCTCGGCAGCCTTCTTGGTGCCCTCTTGACGTTGCTGCTGGGCCTGTTTGCGCTGCTCGGCGAGCTGCTCGGCCTGGTGCTTTGCCGCTTCGGCAGCCTGCTGCTCGGCTTGCTTTTCGGCCTCGCTCGGTTCGGGCTGGCTAGCATCAGCCGTATCAGATTGGCTGTCCTTCGCCCGCGCTATGCGAGGCACCACTAACAATGAAAAAATAAGTACCATGATTGGCACCAAAAGCATCGCTCGTTTCATGAAATAGTTCCTTGCATTACCGCGTTATGCTACTATCTGCAATTATGCTTAAGCTTGCGCGGCTTGTAAAGCTAACTACTGCCATGGTCGAATGACTTGATGATATCGATCAGATTCCCTAGCTCGATCTCAGCCTTGATAACGTAACCATCCATGTCGCGCCGAACCTCTGGGCTCACTCTGCTCGAATCACCAAGGTTGGTGAGGACTACAATTTTGGCCTTGGTGCAGCCATATTCAGGATTGTGGCGGAGGAGTTTCAGCACCTCAAAGCCATTCTTCTTGGGCATCATCACATCGAGGAAGATGAGCTCGGGATGGATATGCTTGGCCACCTCCAGGCCCGCGTCGCCATCGGCGGCCACGGCCACATCATAGCCATGCTGCTTGAGGAATATTTCGTATAAATTACGGAGTTCAAGGTTGTCTTCAATGAGTAATATTTTTCGTAATCCAGCCACGATGCCTCCTTATGAATGTCTGCTCCGACTGTTGTCCGGTATGCAGTTGCGCAAAGCGCTCTTCGTCTAAAACAGGTACGGTGAACATAAATGTCGATCCAGTGCCTTCAACGGAATCGACACCGATAGTTCCATTATGTCTCTCAATGATCGATTTGGAAATAAAAAGCCCCAAACCTGTACCTGTACTGCCGCTATCGAGTCCGCCATGTACACGGTAAAATTTGGTGAACAAATAGGGAAGTGCTGCCTTGGGGATGCCGATGCCCGTATCGTGAACCTGGGTGACATAGGCGTCATCCTCACGCTTGAGGGTCACGCCAATATGACCCGCCCGGTGCGTGTACCTGATGGCATTGGTCAGTAAGTTATTGATTACCTCGCGCAGCGCAATATGGTCACCAATTACCTCAGCACCGTCGTTGGGACCATCGTAGCTGAGGGTTATATGTTTTTCGCTGGCAGCCAGCGTCAGATCCTGGACTGCCTGCGCCACACAGGCCGCCAGATCGACTCGTTCCATGGCAAGTGTCAGTGTGCCGCGCTCGATCCGGGTGACATCCAACAGGTTATTAATAAGCCCGCCGAGTTCGTTCGAACTTTTGAGCGCCTGCCGCACATAGCTGTTGGCCTCTGGGCTCAGGTGCTCCGTCTCTTTGTATTTGATCAGTTCAATGTAGCCACGAAGCGAAGCCAGCGGCGTGCGGAGCTCATGCGCGGCCATGGACACAAAATCGATCTTCATATTCTCGAGTTCGCGTGTTTTGGTCTGGTCGTGGATGGTGATGATGGTCTGTGCCGAACGCTGCTCTTGCTCGCCGCTCACCGTAGCCACCACAATTTTGACAAAGTGCGCGCCGCCAGCCTTATCAGTGTAGCGCAGATCATCATACGTCGCGTCGCCAGCAGCATAATCAATAGCAAAGGGCTGCACACCCTGGGTCAAGACAAATACGCCGTGGATAGGCTTGCCCACAATCGCTTGCTTGGGCATCTGCGTCAGCTCGACGGCCGCGTTGTTCGCGATAAGAATCGTGCCGTGTTTGTCGATGGCCAGAATACTTTCGGCTGTACTGTTGAGGATAATCTCAAGCCGAGTACGCTCGGATTCGATGTGCGAGACAAACTCTTTCAGGCTTGTGCCCATAGCATTGATGTTGTCACCCAGCAGGCCAATCTCGTCATTGCGGCGCAGTGCTACCCGCACGCCAAGGTCACCTTTACCAATGCGCTGCGTCACCTCTGCCAGCTGTAAAATAGGCTTGGTGAATAGGCCGGTCAGCCACAAGGACAGAAGGAGAATGACCGCCGAGCTGACAATCAAGGTGGTAGCCAGTGTGTTGGCCATCTGGGCAATTGGCGCGAATGCTTCATCAGTATCAATCTTGGTAGCCAGCACCCAATCGGCAAAGCCAATGGTTCGTGGCGCAACCATCACCGCATGGCCCCGGTAATCGAGCGAAGTCCTCGACCTTGTCTGAGTATCAAACAGCTGCAGCGAATCAACGTTTTTGTTCAGTGCCGCATCAGTATCAAAACGCAGCGGGAAGAGCGAAATAGCGTGACCAGAACTGCCCCCCGAAGCCACGACCGTCTCACCAGTGGTGCCCAGCCCGGTGTAATCCTGCACGGCAGCTACGATATCATCGATACGAAAGACCACATTCACAATGCCGGACTCTTGCTTGTTGACGCTGATTTTGGCCGTGATATAGAGTTTGTCAACGTTATCGCGTTGATCTTCGCGCACCGACACGGCCGTTTCTTTGCCGGCAGGAATAGCGTAGTCGGTTGCCGGCAAGGTCTTGCCCTGGTTACTTTCGAGCGTTGTCGACACGACCTCGCCATGCAAATCAGCAATGGTAATGGCCTGAATGTCAGAATTCTGAGCCTTATAATCCTGCAGCACGGTGTCGAGCATAGTAAGCGCACTTGGCTGCTTTGCAGTCAAATAACCGCCGAGCGCGCTCTGCAGGTCAAAACGATTCGTCAAGGTAGTGACGCTCTCTTGACGTTGCTGCAGCAGGCCTGTTATCTTTTGCTCCTGCTTGCTGGCCGTGCTCACCAGCTGATCGGTGGTCTTGCTGCGAAGCTCATTGCTGGTGGTGATAAACCCAATAGCACTGACTGCCAGCGTCGGCAGCAAGCCTAGGGTCAGCATAAGGATGGTGAATTTTTTGCGTATGCTCATGGGTGCGAAATTTACAGAGAGCGCTATGGATTAACCAACGTGAAAGCGCCACCCTTTACTTGGAATAGGTCGTACGCATAGTTTTTGTCCGATACCTCACCGTTAGCGTCAAATCTTTTGAATCCAGATACACCTTCGATGTGCAGCTGCGGCAGTATATTTTTAATGTGTTCGCCAGTGGCCGCACCCTTTTGCGCCGCCAGCTGCAACAGATGAACAATGTCGTAAGCCTGCGGGGCAGCGTACAGCTGTTCGGACTTGCCATACTCATTGAGCAACGCCTGCTTGAAGGACTTGGACCCAGTAGGAAATGACGAGATGGTCAGGCCTTCCGCAACACTGGGATTGTTGCTGATAATGGTATCGTCATACATAATATCCGCGCCAAAAAACGGCACTGCTATGCCTGCCTCACGCGCCAACTTCATAGCTGCGGTAGCAGACACCACGGAGTTCGGGGCAATGAAGACGGCCTGGGGGTTGGCGGCTTTGAGTGTCTTCATTTGGGTGACAAGGTCAATAACATCCGGCTCGCCTGATGCGGTGGCGACTACTTTGCCGCCCAAGCCTTCAAACTTCTCACGAAAAACCGTGTTCATGCCGCTACCATATGGCTCGTTGGTGTAGAAAACTGCCACATTCCGATACCCACGATCGTAAATAGTCTGGGCCATAAACGATCCCTGAAAGGTATCAGGCGGAACCACCCGGAAAAAATAATCATCGGGGATGCTCAGCGCCGGACTGGAGGCCGAGGGACTAATCATGGGGATTTTAGCATTGTTGGCAGCTGGCAATGCCGCGACCGAAGCGCTTGAACAGCCTTCGCCAATAATGGCCGCAACTTTTTGGGCAATGAGGCTCCTGACCGCTTCGCCTGCTGTCTTCGCATCGCACTTTGAATCGACCTGCACAATATCAATATTGTCAGCGCCGAGCTGCTTCTTTGCCAGCTGAACGCCCTTCATGGCGCCGTAGCCCATGCTGCTCGAACCACCACTGAAGGCCATCATAACGCCAACTTTGACGCGTGGCGGGGCGGACTTGATATTCAGTTGCACATACAACGCAACCGCGCTGGCCACGACGAGCAGGACCACAAGTCCAATCGCAGGCCTCAGCAGCCGGCGCAACCGCAATCGGCGGGGTGTGGGCGCCGCTAGTACATTCGGTGAAGGCGCTGGATTTTCTGGCGGTGTCTGTGGCGTAGGGGATGGCGTTACCGGTGGAGGCGATGGCGGTGGCGATTGATCTTGAAACTGAGGTGCATTGTCCATAGCTTTCCCTTATCCCTCAATAATGCTTATGTTGATCATCATGGATGTAGGGTCACCTTGTCAAGCTGCGGCACCTTCGAATGCAAGCAAATGCTGTTTGCGTTCAATCCCTGCCACAAATCCACCCAACGAACCGTCGCTCGCCAGCACACGATGGCAGGGCACCAGGAGGCACAGCGGATTTCGTCCAACCGCGCTGCCGACCGCTCGGGCTGCTCGCGGCCGGCCAATCGCGCGTGCAATGGCGAGGTATGTCTTGGTCTGTCCCTTTGGAATCGTATCAATCAGCTGCCACACTTGCCGCTGAAATGCCGTCCCATGCGGTCGCAGCGGCAGATCAAACGTTGAACGCGTGCCCGCAAAATATTCTGCCAACTGCTGACGAGTACGCTGCAGGAGCGGATGCTGCGTGTTGCGCGCCCAATCCCGTGGTACCGCCGTAAAATAGCGATCTCCTTCAATATGAAGCTCAGTAATGTGCTCACCGTCCGAAGCGATGGTGAGTTGCCCGATTGGTGATTGACAAATATCGTATATCATGGCTTGCCCTCCCACGATGCATTAAACCCACCGGATTATAGCAAACTGTGGCCGCAAGCCGCAGGTTTGTTGACAAAAATCACGCGCTCAATTACCCTTCAACCACAGGTTGGCAATTATACAAAAAACAAATCAGCGAGCACTTTGGCGTGCCAAGTTCACCGCCACTCCAGATCCACAGCCTGGGCGGCGCCACGTACGATCCAGACAACTTGTTCGATCAAAATATCAACATCGCACCGGCTACATAGCCGCGTAAGCACAAAAGGAGCACCCCATGACCCAAGCAACAAACTTTAGCGATCTGAAGGCACTCTTCTTGAACTGCTCGATCAAAAAGGACAGAACCAAATCGCACACCCAACACCTTATGGACAAGGCCGCACGCATCATGCAGCACGAAGGAGTTACGGTCGAGCAGCTGTATGTTCTGGATCACCCTGTCGCCTTTGGCATGATAAAGGACGGCAAGCACGAGGGTCAGGCGGATGATTGGCCAATGATCCAACAAAAAGTGCTCGACGCCGATATGTTGGTCATTGGCACACCCATCTGGCTGGGCAACAAATCCAGCGTGGCCACGCTGGTGATCGAGCGCCTGTACGCCTACAGCGGCGACCGCAACGACAAAGGTCAGTACATCTACTACGGCAGAACCGGCGGCTGCGTCATCACTGGCAACGAGGACGGCATCAAGCATTGCTCTATGGACATCCTGTTCTCGCTGCAGCATATTGCGAGGGCTCGGACGTACCCGTCGGCTACGACAACGACTTTACCAACCGCAACACCACTTTTATGGCCTGGAACCTCATGCACATGGCTCGTATGCTGAAAGATAACGGCGGCCTGCCGGCTGTCGGCAACACAGCCGATGGCTGGGAGCACGTGGCCAACGCCAAGCACGAAAATCCGGAATACCGCTAGGTTAAGCCATGTGCCGCAATATCAAGACGCTCTACAATTTTGATCCACCCGCAACTGATGAAGAAATCCGTGCAGCAGCACTGCAGTTTGTGCGCAAGCTGACCGGTTTTCACCAGCCATCGCACGTCAATCAGGCGGCATTTGACCGCGCCATCGACGGCGTAGCCGAATCGTCCAAGCGCCTCTTTGCAGCGCTCGCGACCGTTGCCAAACCACACGACCGTGAGGTCGAGGCTACCAAGGCGCACGAACGCGCACTGAAACGCTTTGGCCCGCCAAAAAGTAGCTCCTAAACGCAAAAATCGTCTATGATAGAGCCAGGATGAGCGGGGACAGAGGGTAATGCAGCAGTTACAAAGTACGATTGACGCGGTGCTCAACCGCTATACCATGTATCGAATTATTATATATAGCCTGGCGGCGTATTTGGTCGTGGCCTTTGTGCTGAGCTTTGGTCATCAGGTGAGCGTCACACCCCAAGGGCTGGTCCTGTCGGTCGCGCTGCTGTGCGCCGTGTGTTATGGCACCAACCTGGCGCTGTCGTGGTTGCTCCGTATACCGCACAACACCGAATCATGGTTGGTGAGCGCGCTCATTTTGGCCTGCATCGTGCCGCCAGCGAGCTCGCCTGACCACTGGCTAGGCCTTGGCCTGGCGGGCGCGATTGCTATGGCATCGAAATATCTCATCACTTTTCGGGGCAGCCATTTTCTGAACCCGGCGGCGTTTGGCGCATTCGTCGTCAGCGCCTTTGGCCTGCTGCCGGTCGACTGGTGGGTAGCTACCCCAGCCATGACCGCTTCCAGCATCATCCTAGCGTTGGTGGTGCTGCGCAAACAGCGCCGATTTCAGTTGTTTTTCACCTTTGCCTTGAGCGCCATCGCCATGCAGTTGGTGATAAGCAGTATGATCGGGGGGCAACCGCCAGCCGAAGCCCTGCGGACGTTGCTGTTGGCTGTGCCATTGCTATTTTTTGGCAGTATCATGCTGCCAGAGCCAAGCACTCTGCCACCGACCAATCGTGATCAGCTGCTCTTTGCCGTGCTGGTGGGCTGCCTGTTTGCCTCTCAGATCGTCGTCGGGCCGATCGCGCTTACACCACAGGTGGCGCTGTTGCTGGGCAATCTCTTCACACTCCTGCTTGCGCCAGCCAGCGGCACGATGCTGCGGCTGAAGGAACTGAAGCGGCTCACGCCAACTACGTTTGGACTGAGCTTTGTACCAAAACGGCAACTCGTCTTTGCACCAGGGCAATATCTGGAATGGACACTGCCACACGTCCACCCCGATGCGCGTGGTAATCGCCGGCTGTTTAGTATCGCTAGCTCACCGACTGAGAAGACGATACTACTCGGCACCAAACAGTACGATCCCAGCAGCACCTTCAAGGCCACGCTGCTAACGCTGGAACCAGAGGCCGAGATACGCGTAGCGCACGTTGCCGGCAGCTTTACGCTGCCCATGGATCCGAACGAACCGTTGCTGTTCGTTGCGGGCGGCATTGGCATCACGCCGTATCGCAGCATGCTGAAATATTTAATCGACACCAAACAACAGCGAGACATCGTGCTCGTGTATAGCGCTGCCAGCGAGCAGGAGTTTGTGTTTAAGGATGTACTGAAAGAGGCAGAGAAGACCGGTCTGCGCACACACTTTGTCACCGGTCGGCTGGACGCAACCACACTGCAGCAGCTGGTCCCCGATATTGCCACCCGCATCACGTATCTATCTGGCCCTGACGCGATGGTGACTGGCTATCGCCACATGGCACGAGGATTGGGTGTACCCGGACGGCACATTCGGACCGATCACTTTACCGGCTATTAGCCTGGCGCAAGGGCGCCAAAGCGCTCTGCCTTGATGCGCGCTGGCGGCAGGCCAAGATCAAGCAATAGCTGATTCATGACTTCGACAAACGGCGTGCGGCCGCACACATAACAAAGCGCGCCGCTCGGCAACCGGCCCACTGTCTCGCGGAGCAAGCCAGCATCTATCAGACCACGATGGCCAGGCCAATCATCCGGCCAGTCGTGGGTGAGCGTAATGAGGGCCATTGGCGAACGAAGCAACTCATCCTTGTAGATAATGTCACCATAGCTGCGAGCGCTATAAATCAACTGCATGGGCGCCGTTGACCCTGCCTGCTGATGCGCTTGCAGTATACAACGAAACGGCACCACACCAGAACCACCGCCAATCATTAAGATCGGCTCAGAATCAACCGGCTGCCACACAAAG
>WNFY01000570.1_pt1 | contig 33479 bp, 30 predicted proteins | sample 5400091 | NCBI WGS metagenome assembly WNFY01 (sample SAMN13153364, study PRJNA577476) | soil metagenome | isolation source: 60 cm soil or saprolite under grassland replicate 1 | place: USA:California | collected 2016-06-15 | reverse complement strand
CGCTGCTTGGCGCCGACGAATTTGGGTTCTCTACTGCGCCGCTCATCGTCGAAGGTTGCGTGATGATGAGGAAGTGTCACCTCAATACGTGCCCGGTCGGAATCGCGACTCAGGATCCGGAGCTGCAGGCAAAGTTCACCGGTCAGCCCGAGCACGTCGTGAATTACTTCTTCTTCGTCGCCGAGGAAGTGCGTGAGCTGATGGCGCTGCTCGGCTTCCGCACAATGGATGAAATGATTGGCCGCACGGACGTGCTGCGCGCACGGCGGTTGTTCGATCACGCCAAGGCGAGTACACTCGACCTCTCCGCGCTTCTACATCTCGCGATGCCGGCGGCGATGACACTTGTCGATCGCATTGAACGGCGGCACGTCAGACCGAGGCGGCGGCGCTCGGAGGCGGTTGGCAAATTGAACGAGCAGCTCGTCGCGTTGGCCGAGCCAGCTTTGGAACGCGGCGAACGAGTGAAGGTTTCGCTCCCGATCAACAATGCCGATCGCGCTGTTGGAGCGACACTTTCCGGTGAGATTGCTCGGCGTTATGGCAACGCCGGCTTGCCCGAGGAAACCATCTCCTTCCGCTTCACCGGCTCGGCCGGACAAAGCTTCGGAGCATTTGCCGCGCACGGGCTTTCGCTCGAGCTGGAAGGAGAAGCCAATGACTATGTCGGCAAGGGACTCTCAGGCGGACGGCTGATCGTGCGGCATCCGCGCGACGCGCAGTTTATCCCCGATCAAACCGTTCTGATTGGCAACACGGTGCTCTACGGCGCAACGTCGGGCGAAGCGTATTTCGCCGGAGTCGCCGGCGAGCGCTTCGCGGTGCGAAACAGCGGAGCGATCACAGTGGTGGAAGGCGTCGGCGATCACGGTTGTGAGTACATGACCGGAGGTACCGTCGTCGTGCTTGGGCGCACGGGTCGGAATTTCGGCGCCGGAATGAGTGGCGGGATCGCGTTCGTGCTGGACGAGTTCGGCGAGCTGGAACAGCAGTGCAACATGGGATTGGTCGAGCTCGCGCGCGTGACGGATTTCGGCGACCGCGACGTATTGCGTCAGCTGGTAGAGCAGCACGCTCGATACACCGGGAGCGCGCGCGCCAAACGCGCGCTCGGACACTGGGAGCGAGCGCTGCAGCACTTCGTGGCAGTGGTGCCGCGCGAGTACCGGCAGGCGCTCGAGCGCGGAACGGTCGCTGCGTGGAGCGCAGCGGCGGTTCCTGCGGCACGGCGCCAGCTGGCGATGGGCGACGATATCAGGAGCGCTCGCCATGGGTAATCCGAAAGGATTTCTGACGCTTCGTCGAGCGACGCCAGAGCGTCAGGCAGTGGAGGAACGCACGCAACACTGGCGAGAGTTTTATCGTCCGGCTCTCGAATCTACCGTGCGTACACAGGCCGCGCGTTGCATGGATTGTGGCGTACCGTTTTGTCAGGGGGACACTGGTTGTCCGGTGCGCAACATCATTCCCGAATGGAACGATCTGGTGCAGCGCGGTGAATGGCGCGACGCGCTCGAGTCGCTGCAAGCTACAAACAATTTTCCGGAGCTAACCGGTAGGCTTTGCCCGGCGCCGTGCGAATCAGCGTGTGTGTTAGGTATCGTCAACGAGCCGGTTGCCATTCGCCACATCGAGCAGACAATTGCCGACCGTGGGTTCATGGAAGGTTGGGTGGTGCCGCGTCCGCCAAGGAGAGTGTCCGGGTTCCGCGTCGCGGTGGTTGGGTCCGGACCCGCTGGCCTCGCCGCCGCGCAACAGCTTCGCCGCGTCGGACATGAGGTTATAGTCTTCGAGAAAAACGAGCGCGTCGGCGGACTGCTTCGCTACGGAATACCGGAGTTCAAGCTGGAGAAGTCGGTGCTCGATCTCCGTCTTGCACAACTCGAGGCGGAGGGAGTGCAGTTTCGAACAGGGATAGACATTGGTGAGGACATCACCGTCAAACAGTTGCGCTCCGAATTCGATGCCGTCTGCGTTGCTACCGGAGCGGCTGCGGCGCGTGATCTTCAGGTGCCTGGCAGAGAGCTCGCCGGCATCCACCTCGCGATGGATTTTCTGACGGCGCAGAACCGCCGCCTCGAGAGAGATGCGCTCTTTGAAACGATTGAGGACGCGCGCGATCGTCGCGTGGTGATAATCGGTGGCGGTGACACTGGCTCCGATTGCGCCGGAACGTGCGTTCGCCAGGGAGCGCAAAGTGTCAGACAGTTCGAGCTTTTGCCGCAACCACCAGCTACTCGCGCGGAGATCACGCCGTGGCCGCTGTGGCCGATGCAACTTCGTACGAGCCACGCGCATGAGGAGGGCACCGAAAGAGAGTGGAGCGTCGCCACGACCGGATTTTCGGGCGAGAATGGAAGAGTGCAGCGGCTGCACGCCGTGCGCCTGGAGCGAAAGGTGTTCGCCGACGGACGCAGCGACTACACGCCGGTATCAGGGAGCGAATTCGAGATCGAGGCCGAGCTGGTCCTGCTGGCGATGGGATTCACGGGCCCCGTCAGGAGCAAGCTGCTGGTCGATCTCAAGGTCGAATTCGACTCTCGCGGCAACATTGCAACCGATGCCGCGCACCGCACGAGCGTGCCGGGGGTTTTTGCCGCCGGCGATGCGCACCGCGGCGCGTCGCTGATCGTCTGGGCGATTCGCGAGGGAAGAGACGCTGCGGATGGTATCGATCGGTGGTTGCGCGAGGCCTCGAGTTCGAGAATACGGAAGCGGGGAGCCGCAAGCGTTGCAGCTTCTTAGCTGAGAGCTTTCATACGCGTCGTCTCGGCAGACGTCTCCCGCACAACCCGTAGCGCCCCGAGAAAGCTCTTAGCCAAACAGCTGCAAGTCTTATCGCTCCCCGCTTCAGTTCTGTGGATGCCAGCTCGGGCAAAGATCCGTACGCTGCCTTCCGACGTCGCACTATGGCTCTAACCGTGGTCGGGACGTATGTTTGCCCAAGCTCCGATCAATGGTCTCATGCAAGATCGTGGAGCTGTCTTGAAGTAAAGCCCTGAGTCACGCCCCAGCGGACGGATGAAGGGAGGAGTCTGCGTGACGAATCCACTCCCTTCGACCGACCCGATCGGCCCACTCAGAGCCGCGCTTGCCGGCCGCTACGAAATCGGGCGCGAGATCGGACAAGGAGCATTTGCCACAGTCTATCTCGCCAAGGACTCCAGGCACGAGCGTCAGGTCGCTCTCAAGGTCCTGAACGCAGATCCAGGGTCAGAGATCGGCGAATTGCGATTCATCCGTGAAATTCGCACGCTGGCCCGCCTGCAGCATCCGAATATCCTCCCTCTCCATGATTCGGGTCACGTGGAAGCGCTGCTTTACTATCTCATGCCGTATGTCAGCGGAGAGACGCTGCGGGCTAGAATCGACCGGGAGCGACAGGTTCCGATAGACGCGGCCGTACAGATCAGTTGCGAAGCCGCAGATGCCTTGTCCTACGCTCATCGTCAAGGCGTCATCCACCGCGACATCAAGCCAGAAAATATTCTGCTCTCTGGTGGTCACGCGGTCATCGCCGATTTCGGCATCGCGCGCGCCATTGACCTGGCTGGTGTCCAGGCACTGACCCGCACCGGCATGGGAGCACCCGGGACTCCTGCCTACATGAGTCCTGAACAGTTGCTGGGGGATCGCCAGCTCGATGGCCGCAGCGATATCTACAGCCTCGGATGTGTTCTATACGAGATGCTCGTCGGGAAGCCGCCCTTTGCTGGTAAGGAAGGTTTTGTAAAGCGGTTCACCGAGCCTGCCCCCGCGCCTTCCAGTCTGCGCAAGGATGTTCCCGATTGGCTCGATGGAGTGGTTGGCAAAGCGCTGGCCCGAAATCCCGAGCAACGTTACAGCCGCGCGGAAGAGTTGGTTCGAGACCTCTCCCGGCAACCGTCGGTCGAACGCGCTTCAGTCGCGATAGTCAGCGATGCAATTGGATTGTCGGATAAGGCATCTGGTCGCTCAAAACAGGTTAGCGACAGCCGAGATACTGAGCAGCCCTCGATCGCCGTTCTGCCGTTCGCGAATATGAGCGCCAGTCCGGACAACGAGTACTTCTCCGACGGTATGACCGAGGACATCATCAACGCGCTTTCGCGGATTCCTACCCTCAAAGTCGTCGCGCGGACCTCGACTTTCTCGCTCAAGGGGAAATCACTGGGCGTTGCTGAAATTGGACAGCTCCTGAATGTGAAGACCATTCTCGAGGGAAGCGTGCGCCGAATGGATCAGCGCGTGCGCATTAGCGCTCAACTCGTCAACACCAGCGACGGTTATCAGATCTGGTCGGAACGCTACGATCGAGACCTCGAGGACGTTTTTAAGATCCAGGACGAGATCGCGCGAAACATTGTCGATCAGCTGAAACTCAAACTCACCCCGGCCCAGCACCAGGCGCTTGGCAAACGTCACACGGATAACGTCGAGGCGTACGAGCTCTATTTGCGTGGCCGGCACTGCTGGCACCGCTGGAACGTGCCGGGAGTGCTGGACAAGGCCATTCACCATTATGAGGCTGCGCTCGCCAAAGATCCTGATTACGCACTGGCGTACTCAGGACTTGCCGACGCTTACAATGTGCCCGGTCTCTGGGGAATTCTCCCAGCCTCGGCGGTGCTCCCGAAGGCACTGGCGGCAGCGACACGCGCAGTGGAGCTCGCTCCGGATCTCGCAGAGTCCCGCACATCCCTCGGCTTCGTTCAGCTCCTGAACTGGGACTGGGAAGCGGCAGAGTCTTCCTTCCTTCATGCAATCGAATTGAACCCGCGCTACGCACTCGCGCACAGTTTTTACGGCTGGCTCCTCAGCACCGTCGATAGACCGCGCGAAGCCGCCGAGTCAGCGCGCATCGGCCAGGAGCTCGACCCGCTGTCGCCAGCTACGAATGGGATTGCGGCGCTCGTGTCTTATCATGCGCGACGGTACGAGCAGGCGGTTAGCGAATGCGAGCGGGCACTGGAGCGGGATAGCACATCATTCCTTGGCCTGCTGGCCGTCACTCTCTCGTACGCCGCGCTCGGAAAGTACAAGGAGGCGATAAGTCACGCGGAACGAGGCGTTGAGCTTTCGCCTGACCTCAATCTGCTCCGCGCACTTCTCGCTGCCGTCAACGCGATGGCCGGCGATCGAGCGGCCGCAGAAAGGATACTTGGCGAGTTGCTGGAGCGCTCGAAGCAGGGATACGTAGGTCCGACGCTGATCTCCTGGATCTACGCCAATCTTGACGACCCGGACGCTGCTTTCGAATGGCTTCGGAAAGCGTGTTCGACGCATGACTGCACGTTGGCGTTTGGAATCAGAGTACCACTCTACGATCGAATAAGCGCCGATTCTCGGTTCCAGGAGTTAGTGCGCTGTCTTCACCTGGATTGAGGCGCACGCTTAAGCGTTAGCGACAAGGCAGTTCGATGCGTAGAACAAAAAGGTGTCTTGTCGGCCTGCTGCTGATACTTGGATGTCGCCCGCCGGTTACCATCACTACCCCACTCCAATCAGGGCCGCGCGCAGTAGGTTGTGAGCCTAGCGATTGCGGCGATCCGAACCGCGTCGTTGCCATCACCTTCCTGGGAGTTGCCGGACTGCTGATCGAGCACCAGGGTCATGTGTTGCTGACCGCGCCTTTTTTCAGCAATCCCTCCTTCGGACAGGTGAGGCCACGAATCACTCGACTGCTTCGCAGTACGCCGCGAATTTCCGCCGATACTGTCGCAATTGAAAAGCTGCTTCCCCGCGCTGCAGATCGAGCGATCGCAATCCTCGTCGGTCACGGTCACTACGATCACCTGATGGATGTACCGTACATAGCAACACATCGCGCGACGTCAGCCAAGATCTACGGTGGCCCTTCCGTTCGTCACATGCTGATGGGTGACTCGACTTTACGATCGAACGGCGGAGAGCGAGTGATAGCTATTTCTTTGGCAGCTGCGGGGAGCCCTAAGCGCGAAGGAGTGTGGTACTATACCGCGGACAGTGCGTACCGCTTTATGGCTCTGGTTGCCGGTCACGCACCCACTTACCGCGCGTGGAAACAGGTCTACACGTATACGATCGGCACGGTCGACTCCGATCTCGACAGCCTCCCTCACACTGCCGCCGAATGGAAACTCGGCGAACCCTACGCATACATAATTGACGTTCTTTCGGATCGTAGCAGAGGGCCGGTCTTCAGAATCTATTTTCAGGATGCTCCGAGCGAACCGCCGCTCGGATTTCCACCAGTTGCCCTGCTCGCCGAACGCCCGATCGATCTTGCTGTGTTGTGCGCGGCGACATCCTCCAACGTCTCGAATACGCCCGACAGTCTTCTCACCATTCTGAAGCCGTTGCACGTGATCGTTGGTCACTGGGAAGATTTTTTCCGATCGCAGACTCTGCCGATACACCTGAGCCCTGGTACTGATCTCGAGCCGTTCCGCAAAAGTCTGAGAAGCGCACTCCCAGCGTCAACGGATTGGGTAATGCCGCTGCCTCAGACGACGTTTCGATTTCGCGAAACAAGGCCGTAGCGCCGAGGCGTCTCGCCCAGCTAAACTGTTTCATGCGTATTTCCTTCCGCGAGCCCGTTAACGGCCTGACGCACCTGGCAGGTGCGATCTTGTCGATCGTAGGTTTCGTCGTGTTGCTCGTGATGGCCGTCGAAAACAGAAGCGCTCGACAAGTAGTCGCGTTTTCCATTTTTGGCGCCAGTCTCGTGGCGATGTACTGCGCCAGCGCATTCTATCACTCGCTCAAGGTCTCCGAGCGAGGCATCGCGCATCTCCGGCGCATCGATCACATGATGATCTACATCCTGATCGCCGGAACCTACACGCCAGTGTGTCTCGTTCTTCTGCGCGGGCGACTCGGTCTCGGACTTCTCATCGCAGTGTGGTCGCTCGCCGCGGCGGGGGCGTTGCAGACGATTGCGTGGATGCACGCGCCGGAGTGGTTGTCGACAGCGTTGTACATCGGGATGGGATGGATAGCGCTGCTCGTGATCCGACCCTTGCTCGCCGCAGCGCCGCTCGGCTTCTTTTACTGGCTCCTCGCCGGAGGAGTCATTTACACGATTGGTGCCGTGATCCACGCTGTCGATTGGCCGCGAGTGCGAGAAGGAGCGGCGCGTCGTCTCTTTGGATCGCACGAGATCTGGCACTTGTGCGTGATGGCAGGGAGCTTCGCGCACTATTGGGCGATTCTTGCTTACGCCGCGAAGGTCCGCTAGCGAACGTTTGGCCGATTTAGATCGCGCCTGAAATTTGCGCTGCGAGGGCGATGATGCGCCTTCGACCCGTTGCGCTCTCTCTCCTGGTCGCTGCGTGGGCCGCGTTTTCTTCTGCGCACGCGCAACAACCTCCTGTCAATCCCTCTCCGCTTCCCAAGGACACCGTTCCGCCGCCGATCCGACTGCGCGTCTTTCTCGACTGCAACTTTTGCGATTTTGATTTCATGCGGACCGAGATCAACTTCGTGGATTACGTCCGCGACCGTCAGGATGCGCAGGTTCACATTCTCGTGACCCAGCAACAGACAGGCGGTGGCGGAACTGAGTACACGCTCCATTTCATCGGACTGCGCGAGCTGGGGAACATCTCCGACACCCTCAAGTACGTGTCGCCTCCCGGTGCTAGCCCGGATGACTTGCGTCATGGGTTGGCTCGAAGCATCAGGCTCAGTCTCGTCCGATACTACGCCCATCTCGGTCAGGCCGGCCGGTTCGACGTGACTTACTTAGCACCAAAAGGGGAGGGGCCTGGTGCGAAGGGCGCATTCAGCGATCGGTGGCATCTCTGGGTCTTCAGAATCACCGCTAACGGCTACGGCAATGGCGAAAAGTCGAGCAGTTTTGTCTCACTCTACGGCTCCCTGAGCGCAAATCGAACGACCGAGATGTGGAAGACAACCTTCGGTGTTAACGCCAACTACGGTCAAAGCAGGTTCACTCTCTCAGACGGTAGCAGATTCAACAGCTACTCGCACAGCTACGGCTTCAACGATCTAGTTGTGAAAAGTCTCGGCTCTCACTGGTCCGGTGGCCAGCGTGCGTCATGGACATCGTCGACCTTTCTGAATCAGAAGCGAGCGATTCGCTTCGCGCCGGCTGTCGAGTTCGACGTTTTCCCCTACTCGCAGTCGACGAGAAGGATGCTCACGCTCCAGTACTCGCCGGGAATCGATTTCTTTCGCTATCAGGATACCACGATATTCGACAAGATCAGCGAAGTTCGCGGTGATCAGACAGTGACGGCTTCGCTCGATCTAAGACAGCCATGGGGCTCCGTTAGCAGCTCGCTCGAAGGTGCTGCTTATATCAACGACTTTTCCAAACGGCATCTGATCTTTTTCAACGCTCTCGATCTGCATCTTTTCAAGGGACTGTCGCTTTCGCTATTCGGACAGGCCTCTCTCCTCCGTGACCAGCTCTATCTCCCACGCGGGAGTTTGAGTGATGAGGAACGCTTGCTGCGCCTGCGTCAGCTCGCGACATCATACAACTACTTCGTGCAAATCGGCCTCAGTTATAGCTTCGGGTCGATCTTCAACAACATCGTAAATCCGCGGTTCGGTGGATCGAGCGGAGGTTTCATCATCATCAATTAGGTGGGCCGAGTTGCTTGACACGATCCAGGGACGGAGCCCAAGACTAATGCAGCTTCAGCCGACATGCCTACTCAGATCATCTTCCTTTACGGACGTCCCGGCGTCGGCAAGCTAACCGTCGGCGAGCATCTCGCCGCCGAAACGGGATTCAGTCTGCTTCACAATCACGCGGTGGTTGATCTCGCGACCTCGCTGTTCCCGTTCGGAACTCCTGCCTTCGTAGCGCTGCGCGAGAATCTCTGGCACCTGACGGTCGAGGCCGCGCTCAAAGCGAAAGTCGGCGGAGTCATCATGACCTTCGCGCCCGAGGCAACGGTCACCGACAATTTCATTTCCGCGCTGCAGAAGCGAGTGATCGCGGGAATGGGAACTCTTCACTTCATCGAGCTGCGCTGCAGCAACGAGGAGCTCGAGAAGCGCATCACATCAGAGCCGCGCGAGCGCTTCGGGAAGTTGCGCGACGTCTACAAGTACCGGAAGCTCGACGAGTCGGGCGCTTTCGATCGTCCGAAAATGCCAGCGCCGGAGCTCGTGGTCGACACCACGAATCAGAGCCCGCTCGATTCGGCGCGCATGATCGCCAAGCACCTGCGTCAGGCGGTCCTGCGCTAGGAAGATCTCGGCTCGGTACGCATCCACAAAACTGAAGCGGGGAGCGCTCAGCGTTGCAGCGGTTCAAGCTGGGAGCCTTCATACCGGTGCTCGGGCGCTTTGATCATGTCAGTATTGCCCCCGGCCGTGACAAGCTGTACGTTCAAAAAAGGCTCACAAAGCCAGCGCGGGGCTTAGGCCACCAGCCCGTGCTCCTTCCGGTTTCTTCGGAAGATCAGGCGCTACTGGCGACGCCGTTCCGCACGATCAAAGGATCGACATGCCAGAGATGCGGTCGCGAACCCAGATCCAGCCCTCGTTCATTCCCGACGAGATGGCGCGCCTGTTTCACGTCGCGCTGCATGATGTGGTCAGAACGAGCGCGGTTTCGATGGCCGAGCTGCGCGAGTGCGTCGGAGCATGCGTCAGATCGTTGAGAGACTCCGGTGTTGGCCCAGCACAAATGGTCATCGCGATGAAGGCGTGCGCGCGGGAAAGCGCCCGCCGATATCCAGTCCTTCTCAGTGAGCATGAGCTAACGAACGCCGATTTTCTGATGGAACAGATCGTCAAATGGTCGATCATCGAATACTATAACGGCGCATAGCACGCGTCGAAGCTCGCATGTTCTGGCACTGCGGAACGCCACCAGATCGCAGTCGGCCGCATGCGTGACGCACGATACTTTGGCGATTCTGGCGACGCCTTCTCTCTTTCAGGGCGCCGCAGATGTCACCAGCCAACGGACCAACCAACCCACTTCCCGGCGAGCTCGACCGCGCGCTGCGACGAGCTACTGATTCTGCGCTCTCCGCACTGACCTCACTGCGTAAAGCCGTGCGCCAGCACGTTCACGCCGAGCGGAGCCGCGGCACGACACTTTCCGGAATCGAGCTCGACCTACGGGCGCTCGTTGCGCGCGCACAGGAAGGACTCTCGCGGAGCGAGGGAGATGGCGGTGACGGGCACCACGACGCGCTAACGACCCAGGTAATCAAGTGGAGCGAAGGCTTTTATAACGGCGACTAGTCGCGGCATTGAAGCAGCGCTACGTACCTAACGAACCAAGCTGGCGCAGCATCCGGTGGGCGACGGGCTCCCAGGGTTAGGCACCCATCAGCGCCACCGCGACATCGACAAGCCAGCGACGCAACTTCCGTTCGGTATCGGCATCAGCTAGCGCGAGAATCCGACGTTCGATTTTGTCAGACAGAATTTTGCCTTCCCGCAGTCGCGCCCTCCCCACCGCCGTGAGCGTTAAGCGCAGGACGCGCCCGTGGGTTTCGTGCTCGCCTCGCGCAATCAGCCCTTCGCGCTCGAGCTTGCGCACGATGAGATTCATCGTCTGCGGCGTCAGTTGCGCGCTGCGCGCCAGTTCTGCGCCGGAGGCGCCGGGGTACGCGTCGAGCAAGGTGAGCACGAGGAACTGGGGTGCCGTGAGCCCGACTTCGGCCAGCGACACGTCGTGCGCGTGGCGCACCCCGGCTTGTGCCTGTCGCAGCAGATAACCAATGTGCCCATCAGGGCCGCGCTTGCCCGTGCCGAGTGCGGGAGGGACGCGCGAAGGTGTGCGTTTAGCCATACGAGTAATATATCTCAGCACGTTGACATAATATCAGCACGCTGATACCATGCAGGCGATGGCCGAACTCAGCCCAAGCTACATCACTGTACTGCACCAGCATCTTGCCGCAGAAAGCGTGTTCGACATGGAAGGTACGCTCGCCACGTTGACCGAGGATTGCTTGTTCGAAGACGTGCCGACGGGCGAGGTGCACCGCGGGCGTGAGGGTGTCCGGGTGTACTACCGCGAGTGGTGGACCGCATTCGGCATTGTTCCGCAGGACATCCGGAGCTACACCGTCTCGGAGAACTTCCTGATCGTCGAGACGCGTTTCGTGGGCACGCACCGCGGCAGCTATCGCGGTGCAGCGGCAACAGGCAAGCCGCTCAACCTGCCGGTGGCGATTTTCATCAGTTTGCGGGACGGCCTGATGTCGGGTGAGCGCTTCTATTACGACCGAGCGACGCTTCTCGCGCAGATCGGGACTGTCTAGCGAATCGTGCGCATTGCCGTTCTCGGCGCCACCGGGGTTGCCGGCGCGGCCTTCGTCCCGAGGGCGCGCGTGGCGGGCCATTCCGTCGTTGCGCGGCGAGTTGACATATTCGATCGCCGAGCGCTGGTTGCGCTTTTCGAAGGATGCGATGCGGTGGTCAACCTGGCTACCTCGATTCCGAAGCCGGGTGGTCGTGGCGACTGGACAGTGAACGACCGCATCCGCCGGGTGGGTACAGCGAACGTGCTTGCCGCGTGCCTCGAGACTGGCGTAGGGAACGTCCTCCAGCAAAGCGTCGCCATGTTGCACTGCGTCGCGGATGACCGGCCGCAGACTGAGGATGATCCAATTGAAGGCTACGGCGTCCTGGCGTCGGCCTTTGACATGGAAACCCTCGTTCGCGCCGCGCCGCTCGATGGTCGCCTCGTACGCGGTGGGCTCTTCTACGGACCAGCGACCACCCGCGAGGAGCTCTGGATTGAGGAGGTCCGCAACAGCGACTTCCGCGTTCCCGGGGACGGCAACGCCTGGCTCTCGCTGGTGCACGTCGAGGACTACGCCGCGGCGCTGGTCGAGATTATCGCGAATGGTCGGCCGAACGAGTCGTATATCGTCTGCGATGATCAGCCATTGCGTTTGCGTGAGCTCTACGCCCGCGTCGCGGCGCGGGCGTGCGTAGAGCCGCCGAAGTTGGGCGGCGCCCAAAGGATGCGGTCGTTCCGCGTATCGAACGCCAAGCTTCGGTCGTTGGGGTGGAAGCCGTTGTATCCAAGACTGATGCTTTGAATAGTGGAGCTTGAAACGGGTGCCAGGTGGCGCTTGCCATGCACCAGTTACATCGCGTTACCGGTGCAGGGTCAGGCACTCCTCTTGCACCGGTCAAAGGCCGAATACCGGTGCAGGAGAATCCAAGCATTACTGAGCGCAGCGAATGGCCGATCTGACCGAGCCTCCGTTCCGCTACGTCGGCGGAGACCCCGCTCTCGATTTCATGAACACCGTTGACTGGACTGAGCACGGCCTCCTCCACGAGCGTCTCTCAGATTACTACCAGCTCATTCGATGGGCGCAGGGCGCCGGCGTCATTGGAGTGACCGCCGCGCGTGAATTGCGCAAGACAGCGAGCCGACATCCAGACGATGCGCGTCGCTCCTTCCGCTCCGCATTGCGCGTACGTGAAGCAATGCAGCGCGTTGTAAAAGCAGCGGCCGCGCCGAAAAGTGAACCACGGTCAGAGGTACGAGCCGCCCTTGAAGTACTAAACGCTTCTCTGAAAAACTCTCTGGCGCGGCTACGGCTGGAACCAGGCGCGAATGGGATGTCGCTTTCCTGGCGCGGCTTTGGTTCTGAGTTGGAATCACCCATATGGGCTGTTGTCTGGTCTGCTGCTCGACTTCTCGCCTCAGATGAAAAAGACAAACTCCGAGTCTGTGCCGGGAAGAACTGCGGTTGGGTGTACGTCGACCGCAGCAGAAACGGACTGCGCCGGTGGTGCGAGATGGCCACGTGCGGCACGCTGCGCAAAACGGAACGCCGACGCGCACGCCGACATGCAGGGCGCTAGTGTGGGAGAGGAGCGATGAAGATCACCGTTTGCGAGTTCCCCGATGAGACGGGCCGCAAAGAGGCGGCGTGGGTCGCCTTAGCCCATTTCCTTCGCACAAACCCCACCGACGTAGTCATCTTGCCTGAGATGCCGTTCTGTGGCTGGCAGATGTTCATGACCCGCACGATCGATCCTGGAATCTGGGATTCAGCGTTGCACGCGCATGACGTAATGATTGAGCGTTACCCAGAACTGAGCGCCGATATCGTCCTTTCCTCCCGACCTGTCGAGCGACAAGGAAAGCGTCTTAATGAAGCTTTCTGTTGGACGCGCGACGGGGGCTACCGTGGCATACGGACGAAGTATTACCTGCCCGATGAACCGGATGGGTGGGAAGCCAGCTGGTTCGCGCGTGGCGATCGCAGCTTTACTCCGATCGCAGTGGGCCCGCTCACGGTGGGGTTTCAAATCTGTACGGAATTGTTATTCACTGAACCCGCGCGGGAAATTGGTCGGCGCGGTGCGCATCTCATTGCGGCGCCACGGGCGACTGGTGGCCACCGGCGGTGGAATATGGCCGCATGCATGGCGGCGGTGATGTCCGGGTGTTTTGTCGCCTCCGCGAATCGTCGCTCTGAAGACAGTGCAGCGTTTGCCGGCCGCAGTTGGCTGGTGTCCCCAGAAGGCGAGATCCTGGGCGAGACGAGTGCTGACATGCCCTACCTGACGGTCGAGATCGACTTGGAGGAGGCTAATCGTGCCAAAGGCACGTATCCGCGGAATCTGGCGGCGTCATAGCGGTACCGCCTCCAACGACCCGATACAGATTGCTGACGATAGCAAACCTCCGGAGCTCCAAATGGCGTGCGTTCGCTGCTCTCGCCGCCGCCGGCTCCCTGTGGGGAACAGGATTTCTTTTCGGGAAATGGGCGCTGACGGAGTTATCCGTCGGGCACATGGTGCTCTATCGGTTTCTTTTTGCTTCACTGGGATTCGCACCCGCGACCTGGCGCGGACTTCGGCGCGCCGAGACGCGAATTGCCAGGCGCGACTTGCGCCTTTTCCTTCTCGCAGCTTTTCTCGGAGTACCCGTTCAATTCATTGTACAGTTCGCCGGACTCGATCGGACTACTGTCTCACATGCGTCGCTGATGGTGGGCAATCTTCCCGTGCTTCTTGCCGCCGGGGCTGCGCTGTTCGCTCACGAGCGTGTGACGGCAGGAAGATGGATAGCGCTGTTCGCGTCGACGACGGGCGCTGCACTGATAGCGTTCGGCGCATCGAAAGGGGAAGCAGGGGCTCAGGCAACTGTGATTGGGGATTTCTTGGTGGTCGCGTCACTACTTGCCGCAGTTGCCTGGATTCTCCTCAGCCAGCGACTGATGAGAACGGGCCGCGATTATTCGCCGATGATCACCAGCGCTTACGTCATGACGGCCGGCACTGTGATGCTCGCCGCTTGGGTATTAGCGACGCAAGGGTTGCCCAGCGTGCATCTCTCTTTTCGCACCTGGGCGTCGGTCGCTGCTTCTGGACTTCTCGCGACGACGGTCACGACATACCTGTGGAACTGGGGACTCGCTCGAGTGCCCGCGTCGCAAGCCGGCGTGTTCGTCAACCTTGAACCGGTTGTCGGTGCCATTCTGGGCGTCATTCTACTCCACGACATTCTGGGGCCGTACGCGCTAATCGGCGGATTGCTGGTTGTCGGCGCCGCGATTTTCGTGGCGCTTGGCGATACCGATGTCGGTCAGCCGGTCACACGAGCACCAGGGTAGTCCATTTGACGCGCAATGACTTTGCGCGTATCAGTGCCAGCGATGCGCTCCACCACTGTGAGCCCGACGTCGAGTGCGGCGCTCACGCCACGTCCGGTAATCACCTCACCTGCATCGACAACACGATCGTTCCTCACTTCCTGGCAATAGCGTGCTAGATCACCGTACGCGGTCGGATGTGTCGTAGCTGGAAGTCCACGCAACCATCCAGCGGCGCCGAACAACAGTGATCCGGTGCAAACGGACGCCTTGAGCGGAACATGTGCCGCTGTCGAAAACCATTTCAGAAATGCACTATCGCTGATTAGCTCCCGAGTGCCGAACCCCCCAGGAACACTGAGCAGATCGAAGTCGCCCAGGTCTTTTGCAACATGAGTCGCCTGAATTACAAAGCCACGATCGTCGGTGACACGGTCTTGCAATGCGCAAAACTCCCACCGGAAATCCGGACGGAATCCCATCGAGTGCAGCCGCGTGATCGGGTCGTAGAGGCCGATCAGGTCAAGCGCGGTCAGTCGATCGAAGAGAACGAAAGCAGCTCGCACTGGTTGGATCCTCTAGGGGTCGAGACTCTTGGCGTACTCATACAACTCCATGCCGAAGAAATCGCTCACTCGACCTGTGCGTCGGAATCCATTCACTTCGTAGAAGCGCATGGCCTGCCTCAATGGAGCGGTCGTATCGAGTGTCACCTGCTTGCAGCCATTCGCGCGCAGATCGTCGAGGACGACTGACAATAACTGCTTTGCAACACCACGCTTCTGGAAATGTGGATGTACCGCCATGCCTCGAAGGTGGCCGTGAGCTTCGTCCGTCAGCGCCGCAGCTAAGGTTCCAATAATCTCGCCGTCGTCGAAAACCGCGACGTAAACCCACATCGTGCGGATCCGTTCGCTGAGCGACTGCGGGTTGGGAACCGTGTCGGCGAATGCGTCCGTAGTATACCGGTCGCGGTACTCCTCGAAAGCCGCGAGCAGGCATGCGAGTATCCCGCGGGCATCAGCCGCGTGCGCTCTACGAACCCCAAAACTCTTCAGGGGAACTGGTTGCTCCGCTGTGGCACCGCCTTGTTTCGCATTGACGTCACTGATCATCTCAGCCCACCTGCCAGAGAAAACGGAGCTTTTCTTCACCTCTTGCGCCCAGTCGCTCGTAAAAGTCCGCGGCTCGGCTGTTCCAGACTGGAGTGTGCCATTTCACAACAGAGCATCCAAGCACACGCGCCTCGTCACGAACGATTTCCATCATTCGTCTGCCGATGCCGGCACTCCGATGCGCATCCCTGATGTACAGGCAGTCAAGGTAAACGAAATCGCAGGCCCACCAAGTGGAAAATTCTCTGGTGTAAGTCGCGTAGCCCACAATCTCATTATCAACTTCGGCCACGAGACAGCGCAATTTTATCGGACTTCCAAATATCGCTGCAGTCAGACCTTCGAGTTTTCCCTCACTCGTCCAAGGGGATTTCTCGTACTCCGAATGCTCTCCGCACAAGGTTACAACCGCTGCTAGATCCTCTGGCCGAGCGGGACGAACGACATCGCGGGTAAGGATCATTGCGCCTTCAACAAGCGAGGTGTTTCCATTAGCTCGAGCCAGCGAGAGAAAGCGAGCACGAATTTCTCGAGCTGTTTCCGAGTCAGGTCGTGACTGAGCTCACCCTGCTCGTCAAACAATTTGGCCGCTTCTGCCAGGAAGACCGCTGGCTGCGGCATGACCAGCGATTCCGTCGCAGTAAGAACCTGTCTCAGGTTGGCCTGCGCCAATCGCGTTCCCCACCGACCACCAGACGCACCCATGATCGCAATCGGTTTCCCGATCAGTACCTCTTCGGGCCCCGCTCGCGATAACCAGTCGATCGCATTCTTCAGTACTCCCGACATTGACTGATTGTATTCCGGCGTCGATATCAATAACCCCTCGGCTTCTGCTACTAGAACCCGCAGAGCTTTCACTGAATCCGGACCGCCAGCTGTTCGCTGTTCGAGGTCCGCGTCGAAGAGTGGAATCGAGGCGAGCTCATCGTATAGCCGGATCTCGAGATGAGCCGGACTCATCATTCGAGCGCTCGAGAGGAGCAGCCGGTTATAGGATCCCGAGCGAAGGCTCCCCGCAATCGCCAACACTTTCCATCTACGCGAGGGGCGCTCGATTGAAACACCTGCAGGTCGCGGGGTCATTTTTGTTTGTCAATCACGAGTGGACCAATCGCAACGCAGCTGTTGCTGCCGCGGCAATCGCGAGCACGAGCACGGGTTGTACGCCAGATCTTGCCGCTAGAATTGCCGCAACGAGCCCCCCTACTCTGACGTCGACCGTGAGATGTCGCCCCGCGGAGAAGACCTGAACAACGATCAGTGCCGTGAGGACAGTTGGGAGGAGAACTGGCGTTATTTGCTCGATCAACCGGCTCGCTCGACGTCGTCCGGACGGGTGAGCGGTAACAAGCACACCCGCTCCTTTCAACGCCATCGTTATTGAGCCGGTGAGCAACGTCAGCGTCCATGCACGGGTCATACGGGGTTGCGTCGGCTGCCGCTACCATAGAGAATCGTCGGCGCCCAAAGAGTCACTCCGAGGACGCTGGTCACCGCCAGCAGGATCGGCACGCCAGGACGTGTGAGCGGTACAGTGACAAGCGCTACCCCAGCGGCGATCGTCGCAGCCGTTCGAGTTTCACGATTTCCGACGCGCGATTTCAACAGAACCACGAAAAGCGCGGGCGACATTGCGTCGACGCCGAGTGCTTGCACGTTCCCGAGAAGCGGCCCGACAGTCGCCCCGATCGCACTCGCAGCGACGTGAACGACGTAAAGCGTCAAGCCAGCTCCGATCAGCAGACGATAGTCGAATCGATTATCGGTAGTGTAGGCGATTGCCCACGTTTCATCCACGACGAATTGCGATAAGATGAGACGCCGCGACAAGGGTCCGCTCAAGCTTGGGGCGGCGGCTGCGCTCATGGCAGTGAATCGAGACGCGAGCAGCGCCGCCGCAACTACCGCTGACAGGATAGTTCCGCCATCGGCAAAAATCGAAATCGCCGCGAATTGAGGTGAGCCGGCGAAGGTCGTGGCGGACATTGTGATCGACGCTGCGGTGCTGAGACCGGCTGCGCGCGAGAGATAACCAAACGCCAGCCCGAGCGCACCGATGGCAAACGCCAGCGGGGCCGCGGCGCGCATTCCTGCGGCGTAACTGGAGAACGTCCCCTCGCCTTTAGCGCTCTCGTTCATTTCCGGGTCCTGCACACCCGGGCTATCGTCTTCTTTCCCTGGTATGACCCAATCCCCCGCCGTCTAATTCCTTCCGACCATCCAAGACACCGATCCAGCGACATTGGTTGCAGCCGCAATGTTTGCAATGCGAAATATATTGGCAGTTATTTGCGGTTGCAAGTATTTTACGATGGGCTTAGCAGCAAGTCGTGCTCCCATTTCAACGCCCCGCGATATGCGCGAAAAACTCAGCGATGTGGAGATGGATGCATGGCAGGCCCTTCTCCACGCTCACCATCAAATCACCCGGACGCTGGACGCCGAGCTGCGTAGCTCCCACGAGCTGAGCTTCGCGGAGTACGACGTTCTGTTGCGCCTTGCTCGCGCTGAAGGCAGGAAGCTCACAATGAGCGAGCTCGCCAAACGAATAATGATCTCGCCCAGTGGGCTCACGAGGGTGGTGGACGGTCTGGAAGAGAAGGGTCTGGTCAGTCGGCAGCGTGATTCGGGAGACGCCCGCGTAGTGACCACTTCGCTCACTTCGGCTGGGCGGGAAAGAGTCCGGCGCGCAGCGCAAACCCACCTTCGTGGTATTCGAGAGCACTTTACCGGACGCCTCACCGAGGCGCAGTTGCGATCCGTCGCGAACGCGCTCCAGACTATAACTGGTCCTCACGTCCCTCACTGAGCGAACCATATGACCGCGCTCTTTTCGTGACGACTGTCACCGTCATCGGCTGCGGTGACGCTTTCGGTAGCGGAGGTCGACTGCAGACTTGTTTTTTTGTCGACGGGGGTGAGACGCGACTTCTGATCGACTGCGGCGTAACCGCGCTGATCGGTTTGAAGCGACTAGGCATCGATCCGAATACGATCGACCTGATTCTGATTTCGCACCTTCACGGAGATCACTTCGGCGGTATCGCATTCATAGAGCGAGAGGCTCAAATCGAGGCGAGCCGCACTCGGCCTCTCGTGATTGTCGGGCCTGTCGGTATTCGAGAGGCCGTCGAGGCATCCCTTGACGCATTCTTTCCAGGCGCATCACAGACTTCTCGGGCGCTACCGCTCGAGTTCGTAACGTATTCGCCTGGTCGTGTATGTTCTGTGGGTTCTGTCGACTTACTTGCGTCTCCGGTAATTCACACCGCTGGAACGAGTGCTCACGCGCTTCGTGTTGAGATCGCCGGTACGGTCATAGCCTACTCGGGTGACACCGAATGGACCGACGCCCTTTACGACGTAGCGGCCTCAGCGGATCTGTTCATCTGCGAGGCGTACACGTTTGACAATTCTCGGCGAAACCATATGTCACTGCGCGCGCTTGAGGAGCACCGGACTGGTCTGACATGTCGACGTCTCTTGCTCACGCACTTGAGCGACGACATGCTCTCGCGACTCCCGATCCCGGAGTTTGAAGCCGCGCACGATGGCTTGGTGATCAGACTATAGATCGGTCCTTCGACCGAAGGATGACAGGATTGACGGAGTTATTCGGAGATCTTGCCGCGCCACCGTTCACGGCACCTATTAATCTGGCTCGGCCGACCAATTCTTGGCCTCCTCCAATCCCCACCCTTGGGAGGGCAAATGCGTACGCGTTTCTTCTATCTCGTCGCCTTCGGCGCAATTGTCTTCCTTCCGCTGACCGTATGGCCTCAGACCGACAGCGCTCTCAAGTTGAGTACATCGAACCCGCGAGCAGTCGCGGAATTCCGAGCGGGAGTCAACGACCTCCAGAACATCTCGTTCGAGTCGGCGGCTTCGCACTTCAAGGCGGCGATCGATGCGGATCCGAATTTTGGGCTCGCGCGCGTCCTGTACGCCAGCACCGACGGCACGCTCACTCCCGCGCAGCTGACCACCGAGGTGAATCGAGGCGTCGAGGACGCCACCTCACACGGCAACACCAACGAGCTCGTGCTCGCTCTCGCGTATCGCGAGGCTGCGCTCAATCGCCCGGAGCCGATGAAGGTTTTCTTCCGCACCGCGAGCCAGCTGATGCCATCGGATCGTCTGGCGGGATTCATGGCCGCCGGTGGCATTTTCGCCACGACTTTACCAGCAATGAAGGAATTTGTCACTCGCTACCCGGATTATCCGGTCGGCTACAATAGTCTCGCCTATCTATCCTGGTTCGCAGGAGATCGCGCCGCCGCGCTCGCAGCGGCAAAGCGACAAGTGGAACTGAATCCAAACGCGCCGAACCCGCACGATACGTACGCCGAAATTCTCCAGTGGAACGGGAATTTTGCCGAAGCGGCTGCGCACTATAAGCAGGCCGCATCGCTCTCACCGAGATTTCCCGAGGCGTATGCTGGGCTCGCCGAGGTCGCCGCACTGCAGGATCAATACGATCAGGCGAGAGCCTATCTCAATCAGGCGATCGCCAATGCGTGGACTCCGTCGCAGAAACTGAATTACATGCGGCAGATCGCCGGGACTTACGCGCTGCAGGGATCAGCCGCGGCTCTCGCGACACAGCTCGACGCGATCGCCGCCGAAGCGAAGGCACAACATAATCCACAGGTTGCCGCGATCGCTTACGCGCAGCTCGCGGCCGTGCAAGCCAACGCCGGCAACGCGAGCGCTGCGCATCAATCGCTGGCGATGGCGAAAGCGGCGAGCGCAGATGTGCCGTGGGCGGTTTACTACTACGGTGCGATGAGTCACGCCATGCTCAAGCACGCGTCGCCTGCGGCACAGGAGCTCGCTTCACTCAAAGCGAGAGCGGACGCCGATGCGAGTGTGTCGAACAACATGGTCGCGGCGGCCGAGGCGTTTCAATTGACCCAGCAGGGCAACGGGGGGGCCGCAGATGCACTCAGGATTTTGATGGCAGCTGATACGACGAACCCGCTGGTGATGAATCGCATCGCGGAGGCGCACGCCGCCCTCGGGCACACGGCGGAAGCAGCGGCGTGGAATAACAAAGTAATCTCGAACTACGCGCTCAATCTTGCTGACTTCACCCTGGTGAATTCGCGGAGGAGAGCGAGACTGGCGATTACTGGCGGGGGTAGACAGTGAGAGCGACGCGTCGAGATCTATGCGCCGGTTAGAAATAATCGGCGCATATTCCTTTTGAAAGCTGACATCCAGCTTACACGAATTCTCTCTGAAGCAGAGCAGGAAAGTGACCTTCGGGCGTCACTCGGCAGTCTAATTAGTGAACGCTAAACCTGTTCATGATGGAGAGAATTCTAATGAAGCGTCTATTCATTGCGGCTACGCTGATGCTCGCCTCGGCGGCATCTGCTCAAACGCCCAAAGATCCCTCTGCCCGGCTTCGGCAGGTGCTCCCAGCCAAGGTAGCTGACCATGTGCTGGCGACGATTGCTGATGCGCGCTCGCATTCGCTTCCCGCGAAAGCTCTCGAACAGCAGGCGCTGCGCCTTGCCAACAAGGGCACAAAACCGGCCGAGGTCGAGAAATCGATCGATGAAAGTGCCGAGAACATGAAGAAAGCAAAAGCAGCACTGGAGAAGGGCGGACGGAAGCCTACGAGCGACGAAGTGGTCGCCGGTAGCCAGCTCATTGGCCGCGGCGTCGATGGCTCCAAGGTCAGCGACTTTGCGAAGACCGCTCCGCACGATCGGTCACTCGCGGTTCCGCTTTACGTGACGGCGAGCCTGATGAATCGCGGGCTCAAGTCGGACGCTGCACTTGAGCGCGTTCATACGCGATTGATGCAGAAGGCGACCGACAGACAGCTCACCGCCGAAGCAAACGCAACGGCGAGTGAAAAACGTCCCGCGACCGCCAACAAGGAAGGCGGACTGGCGCACCGTCCGGTGACGCCCGCTGCCGCGAGTCGCCCGGTGACGCCGCCGGGTCCCCCAGTAACTGCTGGCCGGAAGCGCTAAACGATCTGGTTAGTGGAAAAAAATGCCGGCTCCGAAAGGGCCGGTATTTTTTTGTGCATCCTCTCATCTCACTCGCGCCGATTTCTCGAGAATACCGAAGCGGGGAGCGGCCAGCTTTACAGCTCTGTAGCCGGCAGCTTACGAATGACCCTTAACTCCATTCGCAACGTTTGTTCCCCGCATTGGGAACGCCGTCGGAAACGCTCCCAGCTAAGCGGCTGCAAAGCTGAGCGCTCCCCGCTTCAGTTCTGTGGATGCCTACCCGCGCCTGATCCATACGCGTCGCTTTCAGAATAACTCGCCACAAGAAACCGCCTGAGTTACGTTAGTCCCAACAAGAGACTGTTTTTTCGTCTCGCGACCCAGCCACCTTCATTACGGAGTTCCCGCATGAACCGGCGCGCTGCCTCCACATCATCACTGCGATTTCCAACCATCCTGATCGCAGCGCTCACGATCTTTCTAAGCCCATCGCTGCTCAACGCTCAAGCGCAAGCGACGACGGGCGTTCTACGCGGTACCACCACCGACTCGAGCGGCCGCCCAATCTCCGCCGTCGTCACCATCCGAAATACCGAGACGAACTTCACCCGCAGCATAAAATCGACCGACCAGGGCATCTTCGTCGCGACGCTCGTCCCACTTGGCAATTATCAGGTCAGCGCGCGCGCGGTCGGTTACGTCCCCGACAACAAATCGAACATCATCGTCAACGTTGGGCAGACCGTCGAAGTCCCGCTCATAATGGCGAGGGCCGTGACTGAGCTCGCGGGCGTCACGGTTCTCGGCCAGACAGTCGTGGAAGCAACGAAGACAGCCGAGGCGACGCGACTGCCCGCTATGGTGGTGAGCGCGCTGCCGAACAACGGTCGCAATTATCTCAATCTCACGCTGCTCACGCCGAACGTCGCAGTCACGCAGGGACCGGACGGTGACGTGATCTCGGTCGGCGGTCAGCGCGGCATCCACAACAACGTCTCCGTCGATGGTGCTGACTTCAACAATCCATTCTTCGGCGAGCAGCGCGGCGGTCAGCGTCCACCTTTCACATTCAACCTCGACGCCGTGCGCGAGATGGTCGTCACCGCACAAGGTGCAAACGCCGAGTTTGGGCGGTCGAGCGGTGGATTCGTCAACGTCGTCACCAAGAGCGGCACCAACGAGATGCACGGCACTTTCCACTACTTCGGAAAGGACGGCGCAATCTCGTCCGACGCGACTCACGCCGGCCTCACTCTCAACCCCGATTTCCGGCAGCACCAGTTTGGTGCGACGCTCGGTGGTCCGATCGTGAAGGACAAGTTCTTTTATTTCGCGGCATACGATCAGCAGGTTTATACGGAGGTGAAGCAAAAGAACCGTCCGAGCAATCCCGCATTCGATTCGCTCAAGACTTACCTCGCGACTGCGTTCACCGGTGTGCTCGCTGACGATTTCGGTCCGATTACGCGCACCAACGACGCGCAGGTTGCAATGGTCAAGCTCGATTGGCGCGTCAACCCGATCAACATCGCGTCGCTCAAGTACAACTTCACCAACTCCCGACAGAACAACGGCACCTTCGACGTCGATACCTGGGCGCGAAGCTCCAACGCCATCGAGAAGGATTACTCGAACGCGATCAATGGCAGCCTGATCTCGAATCTCACCAACAATATCGACAACGAGTTCCGATTCCAGCTCGCGCGCGAGGACCGCCCACGTCCATACGCTGGCCCGCAGATCCCAGGGCAAAATCGGCCGTTCTCCGACACCGGAATGGATTTCGCCAACGGATTCAGATTCGGCATGCCTTTCTTCATTCCGATCAAGGCGCACGACACGCGCATTCAAGCCCTGGACAACATCTCATGGGTACGCGGCAACCATCTGATGAAGACTGGCTTCGAGTGGAACCGCACCGCCGAGACGCAGACGTTCATCGGCTTCGCCAACGGCCGATTCATCTTCAACTCAGTGACTGGATTCGAGAACTACGTGCGCTTCGGCAATGGTTACGTCGAATGCAGCAACGCCCTCGGCGTACTTGTCGTTATTAGCACTACCGGTACATGTCCGGTCGGCACTTCAATCTCTGGCCCGGTGCTGCTCTACCTGCAGCAAGCTGGAGTCGGCGGTCGCTCGGTGGAAGACGCCGGCACGCAGAACATCCCGCAGCACGATTTCTCCGCATTCATCCAGGATAGTTGGAAAGCGTCGCCCAATCTCACCGTGAACTACGGTCTGAGATGGGAAGGACAATTGGAGCCGGATCCGATCACCCCACCGTCGCAGGTTTTCTTCGCTGGGTTCATCGGACAGAGCGTTACGAACAGCACCGGCACCTACACTTTCCCATCCGATGGCACGATCCCATCTGACTGGAAGATGTTCCAGCCTCGGCTCGGCATCGCGTGGGATGTGAACGGCGACGGCAGAGATCTCGTGCGCGCGAGCGCCGGACTCTACTATGCGCGCATCCCAGGTCTCAATCTCGCCAGCACGCGCAGCACCAATGGCTCAATCGGCCAGACAATATTTCGCAATAGTGCGCTGACCGGAATCCTCGGGCCGCCGCCGAACTACAACTCGCTGTTGCCCGCGCCCGCCGGCGCACCATTCCGGCCGGACATTTTCGTCTTCGACAAGAATTTCGAAAATCCCCGGACGATCAGCGCATCGGTCGGCTACGAGAAGGAGATCCTCAGTCAGGTGGCGGCATCGGTGAGTTACACCTACGCTGCGACCGATCATCTGACACGTTTCATAAATCGCAACGACGCAGTGTTTGGTCAGCCGTGGCTGAGCGGGCTCAACGGCACCGCCAACGGTGTCAGCACACTTACCGTCGTCGAGAGCTCGGCGAAATCACGCTACAACGGTGTCACGTTCGGGCTCGCCAGACTAGCTGATCCGGATTTCCAGTATCAGGCGAACTACACGCTGGCGATCGACAAGTCGGACGACGACAACGAGCGCGACCCGTTCAGCTTCCGCTACGCCAGGGCGGACCGCCTCGATCGTGAGTACAACTATAGTGATCGCGACCAGCGCCATCGGCTGAATCTGTGGGCGCTCTACAAGTTCCCGTGGGACATCTACGGCAACAGTCGCTTCAGCTGGTACTCCGCTCAGCCCACTTCTGAGAAATGCGGCGCCAACAACCAGGGTACTGGAGAACGTGCGACTTCTCCGGCGGACAGGATTTGCCCGAACGGGAGCATCCTGCTACGCAACACGATTCGCAGAGACAACGCGTTCGCGAGCTGGGACATTCGTCTATCGCATCCGTTCCGCACGCGCGGCCGCGGACAGGTGGAAGCGCTGGTCGAAGTGTTCAATGTTCTGAATCGCGACAACTTCCGCGATCCATCATCCACATCATTGCTATTCAACTTCGATGGCACCATCCGCAACGGGCTCGGCGATCCCCGACAGGTGCAGGTCGGGATTCGATATGGCTTCTGAGTAACTGCAACTGAAGACTACCGGCTTGGGGCTGTGGGCGTGCCGGCTCGGGGCTTCGGGCTATTCTCGATTCGCACTGAGGGACAGCCCGCGGCCCCAAGCCGTAAAGCCCAACGCCCCCAGCCGGTAGTCTTCTGTTGATTACTCCTATGAATCGGCCACTACTTGTTTCGGCGAGTCTGGTGTTCGGGATCGCGCCTCACTTGTCGGCAGCACAAGGATACCCGTTCAGTCAGCGCGGCAGCGTGACGCAGATGGTTGCGTTCACCAAGATCTCGGTCGAGTACGGCCGCCCGGTCGCGCGCGGCCGAGCATTGTTCGGCGCTCTCGTTCCGTGGGACAGCGTCTGGCATCCGGGAGCGGATTCAGCGACGCGCATCACGTTTAGTCACGATGTGCTCATCGAAGGAAAACCGCTGCGCGCGGGTGAGTACTCGCTTTGGCTGATTCCACGCGAGCACGCGCCGTGGACCGTTATTTTCAGCCGCGCCGCGCACACGTTTCACCGGCCGTATCCCGGTGCCAATCTCGATGTGCTTCGCGCGGACGTGACGCCGGAGCAGGCCTCGCAGATGGAATCGTTCGCGATCTATTTCCCGGCAGTGCTTCGCGACGAAGCCACTCTCAGGCTGCACTGGGGAACCACCGCCGTTCCGGTACGTATCAAGGCGCCGTTCCGGCAATAGTTCTCTTAGCAGCACCCATCCACCACGATCTCGTGCGCCCGGATGCCCTCCACTCCTTCGCGCCCGATGATCGGAACCATGAGCAGGGCCGCGACTGGATCTGCCCACCACCATCCGAGGACGGCGTTCAGCAGCACACCAACCAGCGCGATTACCGAGAGATAGGCGCAGAGTGACGTCTGGGTTGCCTCAGCCTCGAGCGCGCCGCTCGTCAATTCCCGTGCAACCCGCTTCTTGCTCCTCGCCAGAATCGGCATCACGATCACCGACATAGCGAGAACGAGGATGCCGAAGAGACTTCGCTCCGGCGCTTCACGCTTCGCCAACGTGTTGGCTGCGTCAAAGAGGATGTAAATCGCGAGGGCGATAAAGGAGAAGCCGACGATGCGAAAGGTCAGAAGCTCGGCGCGTTCGCGGCGGGAAGGATTTACGTCGGAGCGGAGTCGCCACTGCGCTGCCAGGCTTGCCGTGACTTCGATGACACTGTCGATACCAAAACCGACGAGGGCAACACTGCCCGCGAGCACACCAGCAACGAGTGATCCAATCGCCTCGAGGGTGTTGTATCCGATGGTCGCGTAGCTTAGCCAAATCCCGCGACGGACTAACGCCGCGCGCTCCGAGGCGGCGCGATGAGTCAGTGTGACTCCAGTCAGCGGATCCATCCGGTCATAGCTTCGCGCGACGCAGCAGTTGCGCATTGAGCGCGACCACTACCGTGCTAAATGACATCAGGATCGCACCTATAGCGGGATTGAGCACGATACCGCGAGAAGCGAGCACACCCGCGGCCAGTGGAAGCGCCACGATGTTGTAGCCGGCTGCCCACCACAGATTCTGAATCATCTTGCGATACGTCGCCTTGCTCAGCGAAATGATCCTGGGCACGTCCCGAGGATCGCTCCGAATCAGTACGACATCGCCAGCCTCGACGGCGACGTCCGTGCCTGCTCCGATCGCGATGCCCACGTCGGCGGTCAGCAGCGCCGGTGCGTCGTTGACGCCATCTCCCACCATACCCACGCGCTTTCCAGCGTTGCGCAGCTCTTTCACCTTCGATGCCTTCTGCTCGGGCGAAACTTCCGCGAAGACGGTGTCGACTGCCAGCTCCTTTGCGACTGCATCCGCTACGGCTTTGGTGTCTCCGGTCATCATAATTACTTCAATCTTCTGGTCGTGCAGCCTCTGCACCGCTTCGTGCGACTCGGCGCGGATCGCATCCGCTATCGCCAGTACAGCAAGTGGTCGGTTCCCTTCGATCAGCGTTATCCCGGTCTGGGCGCTTTGTGCGGCCTTATCCATCGCTTTCTGAAGCTCACCATCTAGTGACACACCAAGTCGGCGAAGCAGAGCGGGACCGCCAATCATGAGTTGCCGACCTTCGACGGTTGCTTGCGCTCCCTCTCCCGGTATTGCCTGGAACTGCTCCGCATGGGCCAACGACAACCCGCGCTCCTCCGCGCTCTTTAGAACGCCTTGAGCGATCGTGTGCTCGGAATCTCGCTCGAGCGACGCAGCAAGTCTGAGCGCATCATCCGGTGAGTGCCCAGGCGCAGTGGTAATGTCTACCACGCGGAACTCCCCTCGTGTGAGGGTGCCGGTCTTGTCGAAGATTACCGCGTTCAGATTTCTCGCCTCTTCCAGTCCTCGCCGGTCGCGCACGAGTAATCCAGCTTGCGCACCGAGTGTCGTCGAGATCGCGATCACGAGCGGAATGGCCAACCCCAAGGCGTGGGGGCAGGCGATCACCAGCACGGTAACGACACGCTCAATCGCAAATGCGGCGCTCGCACCCGCGAGAAGCCAACCAACGAGTGTGATCGCGGCCGCAGCAATTGCTATTACGGTGAGGGAGAATGCCGCCCGGTCCGCAAGCGCCTGGGCGCGCGAGCGCGAACTCTGAGCCTGAGCGACGAGACGCATGATGCCGGCGAGTGCGGTCTGCTCTCCCGTCCCTGTCACCTCGACCCGCAAAGAGCCCGCGCTGTTCACCGTTCCCGCAATGACCTTGTCTCCAGGCTTCTTCTCGACCGGGCGCGATTCGCCGGTGATCATCGCTTCATTCACTGCGCTATTGCCTTCGCGCACGATTCCGTCGGCGGGGATGCTGGCGCCGGGGCGGACGAGAATCACGTCGCCTTTCCGCAGCTCGGCGATCGGTACGTCTTCCAGCTTCTCGCCAGTCGCGCGTGTTGCCGTGTCGGGAACGAGCTTGGCCAGCTCGCTCAGGGCGCCCTGTGCCTGCATGATCGAGCGCATCTCGATCCAGTGGCCGAGGATCATGATGGTGATGAGCGTCGAGAGCTCCCACCAGAGATCCATCCCCGGAACGCCAAATGTTACGGCCAGGCTGAACACGAACGCCACGGTGATGGCGAGCGAGATCAGGGTCATCATTCCCGGCAGCCGATCTTTGATCTCCTGAACGGCTCCGCGCAGGAAGACCATGCCGCCGTAGAAGAAGAGGATCGTTCCGAAGAGCGCGGGGATGTATTTCGATTCCGGGAACGCGGGCGCGTGATAGCCGAGCCATTGCTGGACCATCGGCGACCAGATGACGGTCGGGACCGTCAGTGCGACCGACCACCAGAACTTGTCGCGAAACATCTCGACGCTGTGGCCTGTGTGCTTGTCGTGCGCAGCATGTTCGTCGTGCGCACCATGTTCGTCGTGCGCCATTTGCCGATGCTTGTCGTGCACCGCATGCGCGTTGTCGTGCTTCATCTGCTCGTGATCGATTTTCGTTGGCGTCATTAGCTCCTCTTACTTCTTCATGCCGCTCACCATCGAGCGGTGCATCTCCATGAGCCGCATCATGCGGGCGTGGTGCGCCGGCATCGCTGACCGAAGTTCAGCAGCGCTCATATCCGGCATCCGCACCAGGTCGCGCCGTACAGAGTCCGCCAGCGCAGTCCATATCGCGTCCGGCTGCATGTTCATCTGCCGCATGTCGGCGCTCATCCGCGATAGCATGTCCGCCACCATTTGCCGGTGTGCGGGAAGCATGGCTTTCATTCTAGCGCCGCTCATTCCTTCCATCATGCTCATGTGCGTATGCATCGAGTCCATCATCGCGGCGCTCATCATGCCGCCCATGGAGCCGCTCATTCCGGGCATTCCGCCCATTTTGGTTTGCATACCGGTGTCGGCACTGGCCTTGGCTGCAACGCTCGCGGAATCGGAAGCTCGCAAAACGGTATTGTCCTTCGCCGAGCTACAGGCCACGAGCGAACCAGGGAGTGCGACCACGAGCGTGAAACTGCGAATGTGAGTGAGTGTCTTCATTGCTTCATCTCCGAAAGACTGCTGATTGAAGAACATGACGATACAGTGGAGGGCTGTGGCTTCATCCCTCGGCGTAAGCAGGTGTACCCGCACCAGCAGACGCAGGCTCGGGTGTCATCTCGCGCAAAACGGGTTCGACTTTGCGAAGCCGAACTTCCCGCTCCTTCCACAGCGAGTAGATCACGGGAATAACCAGCATCGTTAGGATTGTGCTGGTTACCATCCCGCCAACCATCGGTGCAGCGATGCGCTTCATGACATCGGCGCCTGTCCCCTGACTCCAGAGAATCGGAAGCAGACCGCCAATGATTGCCGTCACTGTCATCACCAACGGTCTCAGCCGCAGCACGGCACCGGCTCGCACGGCGTCCTCGACGTCAGCCCAGTCACGCAGCAGTCCCTTTTCACGACGCGCATGATACGCCTGGTCTAGATAGAGAAGCATGACGACTCCGGTCTCGGCAGCTACTCCGGCAAGCGCGATGAAGCCGATCGCCACCGCGACGCTCATGTTGTAGTTGAGAAGCCACATGAGCCACACACCGCCGACGAGCGCGAACGGCAGTGAAAGCATCACAATCGCGCTCTCGGTAACACTGCGGAAGTTGAAGTACAGCAGGAGGAAGATGATCGCGAGCGTGATCGGCACGACAACCCTCAGCTTGCTCGCGGCGCGCTGCAACGCCTCGAATTGTCCCGACCACTCCAGGCGATAACCAGGTGGCAGAGCCAGCTTCTGCTCGAGCAGACGCTTCGCATCGTTGACGTAACCCCCGATGTCGCGGCCGAGGACATCGACGTAGACGATATTGTTGAGATAAGCGTCCTCCGACTTGATGAGCGTCGGACCCTTCACGACTGTGATGCGGGCGAGCTCGCCCAACGCGACCTGCGCCCCGGCGGGTGTCGCCACCAGAATTTCGGCGATTTTTTCCGGATTGTCGCGAAGCTCGCGCGGATAGCGCACGAGCACCGAGTACCGCTCGCGTCCTTCGATAACCTGGCCGACATCCATTCCGCCCGCCGCGGTTGCGATCGCGTTCTGCACTTGATCGGTGGACATGCCGTAGCGGCCTGCCGCCAAGCGGTCCACCGTGATGTCCAGATATTTGCCCCCGACCGCGCGCTCGGAGAAAACCGTATTGGTGCCGCGCACCGTCGGCAGCAAGCCTTCGATCTGTTTGCCGATCATGTCCAGCGTATCCAGGCTCGGTCCGAAGATCTTGATCCCCACCGGCGTCTTGATGCCGGTAGTAAGCATGTCGAGCCGGTTCTTGATCGGCATCGACCACATGTTGCCGACGCCCGGCGTTTTCACCGTCGTGTTTGCCTCGGCGACGATCGAGTCGTAGCTCACGCCGTGACGCCAGTCCTTTTTGTCCTTGAGAACCGCGATCGTCTCGATCATCGACATCGGGGCCATGTCGGTCGCCGTCTCGGCGCGCCCGATCTTGCCGAGCACCATCTGCACCTCGGGGATCCGGGCGAGTGCGGCGTCGCGCTGCTCCAGAATCTGCTTTGCCTGCGCCGTGCCGACGCCGGGGAACAACGACGGCATGTCCATGATCGATCCCTCGTTCAGCGGTGGCATGAATTCGCTTCCGATTCGGGACCACGGAAGCAGGGTCGCCACGAGAACCACGCCCGCTGCAAGTATCGTCTGCCAGCGGTGCTGAAGGACGAACTCGATGACGGGCCGATAGGTCCTGATGAGAAAGCGGTTGACGGGGTTCGCCGACTCGGGCTTCACGCCCTTGCGAATGAAGAGTCCCATCATCACCGGCACGAGTGTGATCGAGAGCAGCGATGCCGCCGCCATCGAGAGCGTCTTCGTCCACGCCAGCGGCTTGAACAGCCGGCCCTCCTGGGCCTGGAGCGCGAACACGGGAATGAAAGAGACAGTGATGATGAGCAGGGAGACGAACAGCGCCGGCCCGACTTCCTTCGCCGATTCTACGACCAGCGCCCAGTGCGTCCGCGGATTTCCATCGTGCTCGCTGCGTTCCATGTGCTTGTGCAGATTCTCAACCATCACTATCGCCGCATCGATCATTGCACCGATCGCGATCGCCATCCCGCCGAGCGACATAATGTTCGCGTCGAGGCCGAGCAGTCTCATTGCGAGGATCGCCATCAGAATGCCGATCGGCAGCGTCAGGATAGCGACCAGCGCGCTTGAAGCGTGGAGAAGAAAAATGACAGTGACTAGCGCTACGATGAGCGACTCTTCGACCAATTTTCCGCGCAGTGTCGCGATCGCGCGCTCGATGAGTCCGGAGCGATCGTACCCGTCGACGAAGGTCACGCCCTTCGGAAGCGCTGATTGGACCTCCGCCATCTTCGCTTTCACTCGCTCGATCACTGCCAGCGGGTTCTCGCCGTAGCGCATCACCACCCAGCCAGTGACGATCTCACCCTTACCGTTCAGATCCGCAATGCCGCGTCGGATCTCCGGTCCGATCTGCACGTTCGCGACGTCGCCGACGGTAATCGGCGCGCCCCCCGCACCACTGCCAACCGAGACTTTCCGGATGTCGTCCAGGGTCTCAAAGCGTCCCCGTCCGCGGATCACGTACTCCGAGCCACCCATCTCGAGCACGCGTCCGCCCACGTCTTCGTTCGACGCTCGCACTGCGTCGCTCACCTTGGCGAGCGGGATGTTGTATGCGAGCAGCTTCGCGGGGTCGACGTCGATCTGGTACTGCTTCTCGAAGCCGCCGAACGACGCAATCTCGGCGACGCCCGGCACCGACGTGAGTGCCGGCCGCACCGTCCAGTCCTGCAGACTACGGAGCTGAGCGAGATTGAGATTGCCGGTGGTGTCGGCGAGGATGTATTGCATCACCCAGCCCACACCCGTGGCGTCTGGCCCAAGCATCGTCATCGCACCCTGCGGGAGCTTAGCCGTGACGCCGTTCAGATACTCGAGCACTCGGCTCCTCGCCCAATAGAGGTCTGTGCCGTCCTCGAAGACGATGTAGATCGCGGAGAGACCGAATTGGCTCATGCCGCGCACGAACTTCGTGCGCGGTACCTTGAGCATCTCTGTCGAGAGGGGATACGTGACCTGGTCCTCGACAGTCTGCGGAGCCTGGCCCGGCCAGTCCGTCATGACGATGACCTGGACGTCCGAGAGATCCGGTATCGCGTCGACCGGCGTCTTGAACATCGCCCAGATACCAGCGAGCGTGATCGCTGCCGTCCCGAGGATCACGAGCATCTTGTGGGTCACCGACCACTCGATGATGCGTTTGAGCATAGGCTGTTATCTCCGCGGAGTTGTAGTGGCTGCCGGCTTCATTCCCGGCATGCTTTGCATCCCACGAAGGTCAGCACCCTTCTCGCTCGTCGCCGGCGTCGACATCCCAGGCATAGTCTTCTGCATCGTGCCGATGTCACCACTCGACATCTGGCCAATCATCGCCTTCATCACGTCACCGAGGTTTGACTCCGAGTCGAGAAGGAACTGAGCGGAGGTCACAACGCGCTGACCGGACTGCACGCCCGAGAGGATCTCCGTGTAGTCGCCCGCCGTGCGTCCGAGCTCTACGTCCTGCGGCATCAGCTCTCCATTCTGCATCTGGACGAAGACCACGTTTCGCTCGCCCGTGCGCAGCACCGCGGAGCTCGGCACCGTGAGCGCCGAACGACTCGGAGTCGCCAGACGGACCGTTGCGTACATCCCGGGTTTGAGAACGCCGCCGGGATTGGCGACCACGACCTTGGCGCGTACCGAGCGCGAGGCGCTATCTAGGGTGGGATAGACGTAAGTCACCCGTCCGTCGAAAGCGCGACCCGGCAGCCCCGCGACTTCGATTGCCGCGGCTGATCCTGGTCGCACCGATGCGGCGTCGGTTTCGCGGAGCTGCACGTCGACCCACACGTCGCTCAGGTCAGCGATCGTGTAGAGCACCTCGCCCGACATGATCGACTGCCCCTGCAGGACTTTTTTCTCGACGACCACGCCGGAGCTGGGGGAAAAGAGAGTCAGCGTGCGCCGCACCTGGCCCGTACGAAGGATCTGATCGATCTGCCCTTCTGAGATGTCCCACAATTGGAAGCGACGCTTCGCCGCTGTGACGAGGTCGGTCGTGTTGCCGGGAACGCCGGGGACTGCGCTGCGGCCGATGTCGCGTTGGAGCTGACCGGCGAGTAAGAGCTCTTGCTGCGCCGCCACGAGCTCGGGCGAATAAATCTCGAGTAGAGCCTGCCCGCGACTCACCGGCTGGCCCGTATAGTTGACGTACAGGTGCTCGACGAATCCGCCGAACTTGGGCGCGACCTGAGCGATTCTCGTCTCGTCGAACGTAACGACGCCAGTCGTCCGCGTCTCCGCTGTCAGGGGCCGGATTTCCGCCGTGCCGAACGTGACCCCGAACTGCCGGACCTGTTCGGTGGTGAGCTTCACTGAGCCCGCGTCCGTCACGCTCA
>WNFY01000568.1_pt1 | contig 33507 bp, 27 predicted proteins | sample 5400091 | NCBI WGS metagenome assembly WNFY01 (sample SAMN13153364, study PRJNA577476) | soil metagenome | isolation source: 60 cm soil or saprolite under grassland replicate 1 | place: USA:California | collected 2016-06-15 | reverse complement strand
GTGCCGACGGCTGCCGTGATGCCAGATGGTAGCTAGAATCTCTCCTGAAGGAGAATCACCGCCTTTACCCGCTACATCGCCGAAGTTATTGAGCCGCCAGGGAACGCCATCAGAAAGCTCCGAGACTGTGTACACGGTCGTCTGTCCAAATGTCTCGCCGCAAGTGACCACTCCCGCCGTCACCGCTAAAATAACGGTGACTACGCTAGTCATATTGATTTTGTTTCTCCTAAACTGTGGCAAAACAGGCCTCATAATGCGTAGCATTTCTAATGTAGTTGGAGTCGGTGTTGGCGTTCATGTCGGGGTGTCAGGGGTTGGTCGTGGCACTCACAATATTCGAATAGGCCGAATTGCCACCGCCGTTGTAAGCACGAACCCGGTAGTAATATGTAGTCGAGGCCCGGAGTCCGGTATTCGAAAATATGGTGACATCTGCGCCTACAGTCGCAATTCGCTTAAACTTCCTACCATGATGAAGGCGGTAGACGTTAAACCCGGTTTCGTTGTTCGAATTATCGGTCCAGGACAGGTTGATCTGGCTAGATGACGCTGCGGTAGCGGTAAGGTTTGTCGGAGCTGCAGGGGTCGGTGTTGGTGTAGGACTTGGAGTTGCTGTAGGAGTTGGGGTCGGACTAGGAGTTGGCGTTGGGGTCGGGGTCGGGGTTGCAGTCGGCCTAGGAGTTGGCGTTGGGGTCGGAGTCGGGCTTGCAGTCGGCCTAGGAGTTGGCGTTGGGGTCGGGGTCGGGCTTGCAGTCGGCCTAGGAGTTGGCGTTGGGGTCGGGGTCGGAGTAGGTGTTGGTGTTGCAGTCGGGGTCGGGGTCGGGGTAGGAGTAGGTGTGGTATCATTAATTTGGACAATATTTGCCACTGAAGGAACGCCGTTCGAATTCAGGATGAACAGCATGTAGTAGCCCGGCGGAGTGGTGTTGGGGTTTGAAGGCGCCGTCACGTTCAGGCCGCCCGTAACTTGCGAGAACAGGGGCCGGCTGATGCGCTGGCCCATGTTAAAGCCATGTGTCACGGAAGAAAGCGCGATCAGTGTGACCTTTGAAATGCTCGTGGCGTTGGGGGTGCCCACGAAAAACGACTGCCCGTAGGCAACGCTCGTGGGCGCCGACGTGATCGTTGGACGGGAGCCGTGGAACAGATAAGGAGGCGAATATATTTCTGCTGAGGCTCCTCCGAACTCGCCGCCTGCTGACAAAACGCGCCCGTCGGGTAGCAACAGCGCGGTGGAGTGGTAGGTTCGTTTCTTGGTCAGGCTCGCCATCGTTGTCCACGTCTCGGTTGCTGGATCCCACAGCTCGGATGCGTATGCTGGATCGTCCGGTTGACTATTCGGATCCTCAGTTCCTCTGCTTCCGCCGGTCACCAGGACTTTGCCGTCCGCAAGCAATGTAGCGTTGTGGAGTTTGCGTCCTCCCGTCACCATCGATTGAGTGTAGGTCCAAGCGGGCGTGGGCCTGTTCAGGTCGATTAGTTCTGCGGTTGCCGTTGGATAGGTGGTGCAATGGGTAGCGTACGCTCCGCACGGGCTTCCGCCCATGAGCAGTACTTTGCCATCGTCGTACATCACCGATGATCCCCAATTACGAGTCCCGTAGTTGCTATTTCCCACCGAGCTCCAAGCACCACTGCCAGTAATATCAAGGTATCGGGTCGTCTGACTGGGCCCAGCACAGAACACCTTTCCGTTAGGCGCAAGAAACATGAATGGATAGAAAGGCAGCGCCAGGTGCGCTGCGCTCAGGTTGCGCCAGGATGCCGTTGCACTCTGCCATACCTGAGGCTCGACATTGACACCCACCGTCGTATTGATCCAGCCACTGACCACGAGCATGTCTCCGTTTGGCAGGGTGGTGCTCGTCGGGTACCATCGACCGTTGTTCATATCGGGCAGCCGCGTCCAGGTATTGTTAAACGGGTTATATGTGCAGGCGTTGGGCAGCCCCACAAAGTTGTTTATGTGTCCACCGGCCACAAAGAGCTGTCCATTGGCCAGAAAGGCAAAGCCTGAACAGAAAATGTTCGCTCCTGCATGTGTAACCGCGGTATTCGTGTTTGTCGATGGATTCCAGAGGGTGGGGTTATCGCCGAGGCTGAACGCGGGCCACCATAACACCTTGCCCGTCGGCAGCACATGAGCATGGACTGCCTTGTACGGCCAGGTCATCACCGATGAAAACTGCCCGACGGTACCAGGGCCCTGGGCGCTCGCAGACGAGATTGCAATCAAGTGCGCTACTACAACGCAACGCAATGCGACTAATCGAACTTTTAACCGCTCGGAAGAACGTGAGCAAGACTTCAGCGGACGATCAAAAGGAAGCGACGTCCAGCCGGTCATGTGTTGGTATCGATTAATCGTGTTTGTACGGTGGGTGTCAAGCCCTTTTTTTAAAAAAAATTGATAATTACAATTCTAGACTGGAATCCAGTTTAGCCTGCGTCGCCAGCAGGATGTGGTATGGCTGCTCGAGACCGATCTCATCAGCCGTGTTCGATCTCCTCGGAACGTCCGGTTCACGGGTACGTATCCATGGCCGGCCATCAAAACTCCGAGCGCAGCAGCGTACGCCGTCTCAGAACGGTAAGCGAACGCTGCCGTCAGCGGACCTGGGCCGGGGACAGCGCCGGTCCGAAGAGTGGCCGCCAGACGCTTAGCAAGGTAAGCTAATTGCTGGTAAGTCATCTCACGGCCCAGCGACGTCGATCGCTCCGCGCGTGGGAAACTGCTCACAAGACCGCAGAAATCCAGCCCACAGCAAGCGGGGCGAATCTGTTGCGTCACTCATTCGGTCCAGGTCCGACCGGTGGCTTAATTTAGCGGTAGCTGGCAAGGCAACGTTTGCCGCGCGCGCGAGAGATATCTATGCTTTCCAAACTTTGCCAGATCGTAGGGTCCCGGACATTGCGTTTCGCGTGTCCACGATGCCCTGCGCCCAATCAGCAAGCTCCTGGTAGTTCACGCAGCTGTGATTTGTTGCGATAAGCACAAGATCAAAGCTCTCAATCGTCGCGCGATCCCATTCCACGGATTTCTTGCCGGCCCAATGCGAATGCTCACGGGTTGGCTTAATCACTGGCACGTAGGGATCATAGTAATCCAGTTCGGCGCCGCACTCGCTGAGAAGGTCCATTAAAACGTAACTCGGTGATTCGCGCTCGTCATCGACGTTCGGTTTATAGGCTAGTCCTAAAATCAGCACTCGACTGCCCTTCACTGCTTTATTTTGGGTGTTTAACGCGTCGGCAACGCGATGCACCACGTATTCTGGCATTGCTGTGTTAATCTCGCCTGCCAGTTCAATGAAGCGCGTGTGCTTACCATATTCACGCGCCTTCCATGTAAGATAGAATGGATCGATTGGGATGCAGTGACCGCCCCATCCCGGCCCCGGGTAGAACGGCATGAACCCAAATGGCTTCGTCTTCGCCGCTTCGATCACTTCCCAAATGTCAATTCCCATGGCGGCGTAAACCAGCTTTAGCTCGTTAACCAATGCAATATTGACGCTCCGGAAAATGTTCTCCAACAGTTTTGCCGCTTCCGCGACACGGCAGGAAGAAACGGGCACCAGTTTATCGATGGCCTGACCATAAAGCGACATCGCCCGTTCAAGGCAAGCCTGCGTGTAACCTCCCACAACTTTGGGAATTGATTTTACCTTACTATCTCGGTTCGCTGGATCCTCCCGCTCTGGCGAAAAAGCGAGATGAAAATCCGATCCGGCTTTCATTCCCGATCCTTCTTCAAGGACGGCGCGCAGGTCGGTGTCGGTCGTTCCGGGATAGGTCGTCGATTCTAGTACCACCAATGTCCCTTTCGCCAAGTGCGGTGCGATCATTTCCCCTGTCTTGATGACGAACGAGATATCCGGCTCTCGATTCTTAGTAAGCGGTGTCGGCACACAAATGATCACCGCCTCCACCTCTTTGATCCGGCTGAACTCCGTGGACGCGGAGAATTTGCCGGACCTGACTAACTCGGCAATGGCCGATGGCTCAATGTGCTTTATATAACTCTGCCCGTTATTGAGAAGCTGAACTTTCTTAGCGTCAACATCTAACCCCAACACACTCACACACGAGCGAGCAAATTGAAGCGACAGAGGTAACCCTACATACCCGAGGCCAACGATGGCTATTTTCATTGTTCGGTATTAACGAGATGCCGGAGCGGCTTGCGCCGCCTCTTTGTCGGATGGCGATGGCGACGGATAAAAGAAGAACTTCGCGTAGATGTAAGCAATGCTCTCGCCTATGACTTCTCGAACACCATCGCTGTAACGCCACCATTGCGTCGGGTTATAGTCGGGGTTAGAAACCGAGATGACACCCACCGCCACGTTCCTTCCGAACGCTTTCTGATAGAGAAGACGCGTACGCCGCGCGTGGGCGCCCTCCGTCAAAACGTTGATACTATGCACGGGCGTGTTGTGTTCGCGAAACCAATCTCGTAATGCGACCGCTGAGCTGTATGTTCTCTCTCGGGCAATTACGCGCGAGGGAACCATCTGAACGAGGTCATCCGGAATGCCAAACTTTTTCAAGATCTCCGCGGCCACGCTGGCCGAGGTGTTGTAATCATTCGTGTAACCGCCGTTGCCATTCACGGGTCCGCCCGTCGTGAAGACACGCTCATAAGAACCGTTTTTGAACTCTTCCGCGCCTCCGCGAATGCCATATCGTTGCATCGATCCCTCCACCACGAGGGCGTTTGTATTCACGCGATGAGTTACAGCCAGAAATGGATGAATATTCAAAAACACGAAATAAGCGGCCACCAGACCAGCCGAGCTGAGAAGCAACCAACCGCGCCATGATAACCCCCAACGTTCCTTCCGCCTAAGGATTCCCCAGAGCTTTTGCGATGACTTATCGTAAGAAGGCATTAGATCCAGTGCAGTTGTCTTGGGGCATAGGATTGATTTCGTAATTCCAGGAGGTGTTAGATCTATCGTCGATATGGAGCGGAGGAAGGTCAAGGTTTTCAGGTCATCCGTCTTCTTGCTTCTATCCCCCGTGTTCCGTCCTGTAGCTTTCCCCCGTGAACCCAAGACCGGCGGAGCCGAGAACGAGTGCGTCGAGCTCAGAGCCGCAGCCCTCGCGCGATAATATTCCGCTGAATCTCGGACGTTCCCGAGTAGAGCGTGCTGCCTACCGAGTCGCGCATTTCGCGTTCGAATTCGAGTTCCGTCATAAAGCCCGAGCCGCCGTGGATCTGAATCGCGTCGAGGGACGATTTCACAAAAGATTCCGAGACATACAACTTGGCCATGGCGGCGTCCATATCAGCTGAGCGATCACTCTGCATTAGCCAGCCCACCTTATAAATGAGCAGCCGGGCTGTTTCGTAACGAAGCTTCATATCAACGATGCGGTTCGCAACCGATTGGAACTTGCCGATCGGCTGGCCGAATTGCTTGCGCCTCCGAGCGCGTTCGATGCAGCGCTCGAGCTGGCGCTGCATTGTTCCAAGACAGGTCGCTAGGATACAGGCTCGTTCCCACGCCATCGAGCAATTGAACACTTCCGCGCCTCGGCCTTCTCGGCCAAGCAACGCCCTGCCTGGCACCCGGCAGTTTTCAAGGGCGAGCTCTGCCATAAGCGCCGTGCGCAGTCCCATCTTGTCTTTCTTTTTCCCGACGCTAAGTCCCCGCGTTCCTTTCTCGACGATAAATGCGCAGATGCCTGCGGCGCCCAGCCGCGGGTCAAGGGTCGCGTAGAGCGTGAACAGATCCGCGACCGGAGCATTGGTCACAAAAATTTTCCTGCCGTTCAAAACATAGTCGCTGCCATCTTTCGTAACGCGCGTTTGCATCGAAAAGATGTCAGATCCTGCGTTTGGCTCGCTGGCGCCGTTAGCGCCAATCAAACTCCCGTCGCATAATCCCCGAAGATACTTCTCCTTCTGCTCGCTCGTGCCGTATTTAAGAAGCGGGATCGAATTCGTCCACATGTGAGCATTAATAGAAAAGAGTAATCCTTCATCGGAGCCGCCGTAACCCAGCCCTTCCATCAACGCGATAGTAGTAATTGGGTCTGCACCGCGACCACCGTACTCCTTGGGGATAGGCATTCCCTGCACTCCGAAAGCAGCGCATTTTTGCCAACTATCACGCGAGAATACCTGTTGGGCGTCGCGCTCGATCATGTTGCTGTTGAGCTCTCGACGAGCGAATTCAATCGCCGCGCTCTGCAAGGTCTGTTGTTCAGGCGTCAGTTCAAAATCCATGGCATGATTTGATCGCGTGAGTCTGACTAACTCCAAACCGAAGGGGTCGGCGATCATTTTGCCGATCTCGCTTAAGCCCATGTTGTCGCCGGGTGGTCGGTCTCATTCATACTCTTGAGCTTCTGGTAATCGATCTTGTCCGTCGAAGTTTTCGGCAGCGACTCAAGGGAGCAGAAGAGGTCGGGAACCATATAGAGCGGCAGATTCTCGGAACAGAATTTCTTTAGCTCGATGACCGACAATTTCGATCCGTCGCGTGAACTTGTGAATGCCTTGACCGGGACGCCGTCGATATCTGGAAAGGCTAACACTGCGGCTTCTTTGATGGCCGGATGCCGATACAACGCTACCTCGATCTCGCCCAATTCAATCCGATACCCGCGCTTCTTGATCATGCGGTCGCGTCGCCCTAGGAATTTGTAGTTGCCGTCCGGAAGTTCGGTAACGATGTCGCCTGTCCGATACCAGCGACGGTCGCGCCCGGGCAGAAACGCCTTAGCGGTGTTTTCCGGTAGATTCCAGTATCCTTCCAATACACTAGGTCCAGCGATGCATAATTCTCCCTCGACTCCCCGCGCGACCTCGATACCGACTTCACTGACCACGAGCGGCTCGCAGTGTGGACACGCTTTGCCGATAGGAACCGGTTCGGTCTGAGACGCGGAAATCAGGTGCGGCACTTCGTAAAACGTACAGACGTTGGTCTCTGTTGGACCATACAGGTTGAAATAACGAGGATGCTGCCACAGTGACTTCAATAATTTCAGATATTTGATCGGAAAGACCTCGCCGGCGAACAACACGAGTCTAAGCGAAGAATAATCATACTGTTCCAGTTTTCCAAACTGCGCCAGCAGACTCAAGATCGATGGAGCCGAGTACCAGACGGTGATCTTCTTCTTGGCAATCCACTGTGCCAGTCGCGCAGGTTCTTTACCCAGTTGTTCCTCAACCAGCACCAGTGTAGCGCCATGTTTTAGCGACACATAAATGTCAAGAATCGACAGATCGAAATGAAATGGAGCATGCGATGAGAACCGATCATGCTCGCTCGGCTGAAACACATCGGAGCACCAGTCAATGAAGCAGGCGGCGTTACCATGCGACAGCATAACACCTTTGGGCCGGCCAGTTGAACCTGAAGTGTAGAGGATGTACGCTAGACGATCTGGATTCGGAGCCGCGCTGGGCATCGATGCCGCTGGATGGGGCACGTCGAATTGATCGAGAGCTTTGGTGAGCGGGATTCCGGCTCCGGTCCCCTCGAGGACAACCATTTCGGGAGCAAAGCCGGTTTGGCTGAACTCTAAGCGCAGCGCCTCCGCCAACCGTGCCTCGACGATGAGGACTTTGACTGCACAATCATGAAAAATAAACGCGTTGCGCGAGGCAGGCGCTGTTGGATCTGCGGGGACATACGCAGCACCCGCTTTCATGATCCCGAATATTGAAGCGACTGCGTCGGCGGATTTTTGCATACAGATGCCCACACGGTCGCCAGGCTCAACCCGCAGCTGAAGCAAGCGGTCCCGCATTCGATCCGACAGACTGCCCAGCTCACCATAGCGGATGCTGCCGCTTTCGGCCTCCTCGATCGCGACGTTGCCTGGAAAGCGCGAAGCAGAGAGATCGAGAAGTTGTTGCAATGCTCTGGTAGCCATCATTATTATCTGGCCGTTAAAAGAAGTTGTCCCCTAAATGCGCTAAAGGACCTCAAAAGATCCAACACAGGCTGCTTCACCAGCTAGTCCCATGCACCTTTCGTCATTCCGCGCGTTTCACGGGCCTTCATGAAAACAAACGATCGCCGCGCCGGCTCTTGGGCGATCACTGATCAAGCTTTCTTCGACATCACAAACCGGCCGATGTCAGACAACGTATTGAGGTTCTCGACTACGGCCTCGTGCGGTTCGATCGTGATAGCGAACTGGTTTTCCAGGAACGTCACTACCTTGAGAACAGCGATGGAATCAAGGATTCCAGTCGTCATTAGCGGCGTGGCGTCTGTCAACGCCGCAGGGTCTTCCCCTGGCAGGTACTCGTTAAGAATGAATGTCTTCACTGTGGTTTTGATATCTTGCGGATTCATAGAGGATTCTCAATTAGAGCACCGGCCAGTCGCTCATCCAATTGGTTACGGTTTTTGCAGACGCGATGCTTGTTGTTTGTTGGACGAACCAAACAGGAGTGGCACCAAATCCTTGTACAATTCGTCCGCGAGCAGCCTGTGACCAAGTGCTGTTGTGTGACGGTCCCATTTGGCGATTATCAGTGTGTTGCGATTCGTCACCGAATCGAAAGCGGGCGAGAGGTCGATGACTTCGAGTCCCGCAGCCCGCGCCAGACCAATCACTTCGCTTCGGTCGGCCTGGTCCCGACCCCCGAAATCTACAGGTTCCGGACGATAGACAACCAGCGGATGAATCCCGTGTTGCTTGCACTGCTGCGCGAACCGGTGGAACGTCCATTCATATAATTCGCCCATGTAGGGTTGCAGGCGACGCTCGATCATAAGCCGAGGCATTTTCCCGTGGATGCCAGCTTTCCGGGTAACTCGCTCCACGATTTCCCGGTAACCGGGAGGCGGCTCGATGCCCAAGCTCAGAGTCTGGCTGAGGTGTCTGGAAAAAAACGGTTGGTCGACGGCGGAAACGGAAAGAATCGCAGCATCGGGTTTAAATTGAAAGCCCTGCTGCTCTAGGCGCAGCAGCCTTTGAAAAAGACCGGTGTTGCCAAGAGACATATTAAGTATCTCGTATCGAGAATAATGCAAGTCTGGAAGCTCGTGGTTCAGACGGTCTTCGACGAGGTTTTCGTACGTCTCATTTTCCTTCACTCCATTGCCTTGGTCGTGTGACGCACCCAACAGCACTATCCGATACGTGTTCGGCGGCTTGATCGTATCATACTCGCGGTCGCGCATGCCCAGGCGGTTCGACCTGATGGGAGCGCCTTCAAGAAAAGTGGACACCGACGGAGCGATATCTATCAGCATAAAGTCGGATCGCTGTCGGTAGAACGCTTTGTTACCTTTATTCCAGCCTTCCGGCTGGGCGCTCTTGCCCCACTGCCAATTGTCCATCCGGGCGACATCGAGCTCCTCGTAGTAACCGCGACGCTGCTGATTCATATCGCGCGTGTTCAACTCATCGTTATGGACCCGCGCTATAAGGCCTTTGGTCGCTGGGATTGTCCAAGTAGCGACTGTCGGCCCAGCCAAGAGACAAATGGAGCCAACGGTAACGGCAACCGCTGGGCGCCAGAAGTGAAATGGCCGGCGAGCTGCCGTTGTGCTTCGGCCCTCCGACGTTTCGCGGCTTGATCGTCCCCACAACATGCCGCAGACACACACTATGGCGAAGACCACGAGGACAATGGTGATGTCCCGCCAAGTTGGTTTGGAAGCGGCATCTATCAACGTTTGAAACTCGGCCCATGATTGACATGTCCAAAAACTCCAGAGGATGCACATCAAACAAAACACCGCCCCGGCTTCTAATCCAAGGATCAACCGCTGGCGCAAAGTGACCCGCGAGGGGGTGAGAGTTCGCTTCCGACCCCGAGTAGTCTCGTAAATCGCAGTGACCAGCACCAGCAGAGCGAGAATCATCCAGAAGGAAAAGTCCTTCCAGTTGAATAAAGGCGTGCCCCGAATCCAGAACCATTGCCAGGAGTGCAACAGCCAGGTGGCGAGAAAGGTCGCCAGCGTCGCCACCGACATCGCGCGCAGTGGCCCGACTCTGCGCAGGGCAAAATGCGTCGGATAGAAGAAAAGCTTCATCACGAAGTCTTTCCAATAAATATTAATCCGGCGCCAAAAATCAGTGAAGCTTGTGGCGAGGAAATATAGATGGTGTGTTTCAGGAAGATTGAAGCCAAACATAAGCAACAACCCTACAATCAGGTGGAAAGTTCCGGAGACGCGCAGGTAGAGCAGGTACATTCCTAGCATGCATCCGGCTACGTCGAGCGCAGATGACAGCTTGGAAACATCCAAAGGCGCATACTGGTACACCACCCGATACAGCAACAGCTGAATCACTCCGCGGAACATCCACTTGAGTCCAGTCTGATACACTCGCGGCCAGTCTTCGTTGTAGTATGTTGAGCAAAAAGTCTTATAGTCCACGACTGGAAACAGCGGGAAACAAACATTCGGCAACATGAAGAAGTATGATATCGCGCGCGCTGGACTGAAAGTTGCTGTGCGATGCTTCAAGTCGTATAGATAGATCATCAATCGGAACATGAACATCGATCCCAGAATCGTCCACATGGCACTGAAATCGGGGAACCACTGGCTGTTGGCCCGTAGCACACTCAGCCCGGCGGCGGCCACAGCCACAGCCGCAACGCGCACGCCAAAGCGAACCGGAAGATGACAGAGCCCGATCAGGCCCAACCCGATTCCAATCAATGTTACGCCCGGGATCAAAGGATAAAGGAAATCAGCGACCGAGATCCTTCCGGTCACTAAGGCCACGCACCTCGCCGCACCCGTTTCGCCCAGACCAAAGACAATTGCCACCAGCGACAGCATGGCGAAGAACGGAAGCCGAAACCGAAGGGGGAGCAGGTGGTGAATGATGAAACCAACAAATGCCAAGTCCATCAACCGGTACAACAACACGTTCTCTAGCTGCCAGTCGCGCATTACCAGAACGATTAAGCCGAATTGGACGACGACCGCTAAAAACGGAGCCAGTTCGACTGCATGCCGTGCAAGAGAATTCGGTTGCGGAGCCGGTGCTTTGCCAACTAAGCCTCCCGTTTCGAGCGGCTCAGATGCTGCGGTTTCAGGTAACATATAAGCTTATGGTTTGTACTTTCGCTGTTCGTAAAGAGAACGCAGAGACGAGAGGGTGGATGTCGCGAATCAGAAGTCAGACGTCAGAAGGCTTGAATAAAACAGCCGTGGTTATCGCGGCTGCTTTGCACCATGAGTATCGCTCATTCGCATACTCCCTGAGTTGAGCCAGCCGAGATTCCCCAGAATTTTCGCGACGAGTTGCCATAAAAGCATCAGACGATCCTGCGTAGTTGTCGGCGGCATCAGCTTAAAGGCGCTACATGAAAGGGTCAGTATCTGCCCCAAGACACCACAAGCGCCAACTACACTGGAGACTTTGCCACCCTGCAGCACCGCCGCGCGTGTGCGAAAATCTTTTGTCACCAAGTGAGCGTACTTGGCAAACCAATCCACACTTCGTGCCAAGATACCAGTAAGAACTTTGAAGAGAGACTTGCTCGATTTGCAGGCAACAGTTACGGTTTGGTGTACGAAAATATTCATAATTCATTAATTTGTTCCTCAAATGACGAAGCCGGCTAGACGCGGAGCAGAGACTTCTCCAAGGAATACGTCGTCACGATTAAACTCAAATATGTCCAGGTTAGCGGCAAGTGCGGTGCAAACGGGGAAAGAGACTAGGCGGGGAGCTCAGACGTGCAAAGCGCGATTAATGGAGGCGAAGGCGGTGATGCCGGGAGTCGGAAAGACGATAATTATCGATGCGGCTATCCAGCGCCATGCAACACGGTTTACCAGATAACATACTATCTTAGCGAACCTTGATCGTCCTTAAAGCTAAAGCGTACCCCATGTTTTCGGTCATCATACCGACTTACAACCGCGCGAGCTTCATCACCAAAGCCGTTGATAGTATTCTTCGGCAAAGTTTCAACGATTACGAGGTTGTTGTTGTCGACGATGGTTCTACCGATACTACGAGGCAGGCTCTTCAGCAATATGGCAAGAGAATAACGATCGTCGATCAGGCGAATAGTGGGGTTAGTGCGGCACGAAATGCAGGGATAGCAAAGGCCAATGGTAAATGGATAACTTTTCTCGATTCCGACGATGAGTGGAAGGAGAATTATCTGGCTCGCCAATTGGAACACATTAGGTCTAACCCGAATGTCATCGCCTTCATCACCAATGCGATTAATATTCATCCTGGCGGTGCGAGCCAGACACATTTCAAGAACCCGATATTGAAAAGATTCGACGGGCGCACTTTTGTCCGAATCAAACGTCCATTTCGTGCAATCATGAATCATCCTCACTGGTATCTGCAGTCGATGGTGGTCAGGCGCGACATCCTGTTAAGGACCGGATTGTTCGATACCAGTCTGACAATGGCTGAGGACCTCGATCTTATTGCGCGCTTGGCCCTCGAAGGAGAGTTTGGCTTCAATAAAGAAGTTCTCGTAAAAATCTATCGGCGAACAGAGCCAATCAGCAATCTTGCGTCCGCGCGAGAAAGTAAGCACGCATACAAATTTTTCGAGAAAGTCTTCGAAAACCTACGCAGAGACCGCAGATTGAGGTTCATGGAGCGACTGACGCTGGCAAAAGTCAGCAGCGCCAACCAACGGCAACTCGGCAATCTTCTGCTCGCGCAAGCCGACGCACCGCAGGCACGTGGTTTCTACAAACAAGCGCTGATTACTTATCCGTCCTTAAGATCACTGATCAAGTATCTTGTATCTTTACTCCCCTCCAGGTTTGCGCTCATTTTTGTGAGAAGGGAGAAGAACCTCGGCGAGACATAGAGTCCGTCTGGATTACGCGCGCGGTCTGGCCGCTCCACAGCAGCAATCTGCGCCTCCACTTACCCTCAGCGGCTGGGAAAGCTGTGTTAGTCGGACCTGCGGGGCGTTTAGTTACCATATAAGGTCGTCCACTCAGGAAAGCTCCGACCCAGCATCTCCTCTAGTCTTGCAACCTGTTCCTTTTGGACCGGCTTGAGAAATTCGATCACCTCATCGACTGAAGAAGAATTCCGGTCGATGGATTCATAAGCTTGTAGTCGGCGTTTTGCCGCTGAGAACATCCGCGACGGTATTAGTGGCTTCAACGCGCGGCCCACGTGGTTCAGCAGCCTCGTTTTTGGCAAGACGATGATTTGTGGCGTGACGTTCTCTCTCTGGTCGAGGTTTGGAGGCACAAACGACGCGTCTACTCCCAACCAATGAAACAATTTTTGCATGGCAGGCACCGTGTTTTTCGACAGTTCCTCAAACGTAAGAGTAGCAATGTTATCAGCCCCGAACAGTCTTATGTATGGCGCGAGTTGCATGGCGTAGTTGCTCGGATCCGTGTAGCGCCGGTCCTGACGAATCGCTGTTTCCATGTCCCGCTTTTCTCCCCAAAATCGCACGTGAAACCAATACTGGCTGACGCTCCGTTCGACCGGGTCCCGCATTACATAGATCAAGCGTGCTGCCGGATTGAATCTCGCAATGCGTTCCGGTACACCTGGAAACTGAGGAGTTCTCGAGTATACGGTACTCGACTCACCGATGATCAACGCGTCTTTAGCCGAAGCAAAGAGATTCAGATACCATTCTTCACGATCCGGCGATAAGTTCTCTTTTGCGAAAAATTTGGGCTCCTTGGGTGTAGACATAAATATTTGCGGATGGCTGGCGAGGTAGGTGTGTAGGGAAGTCGTTCCTGATTTCATGGCGCCAATCACGAACAAATTAGGTCGTAGTCTCTCCATGTGGAACTTGTCAGTTACTGGGCGGTCAGTGTACTCCTACTCCGCGGCCCTCGAGCTCACGAAAGGCCAAAATCGCACTTTTCTTCGCAATATCGACATTCCTGTCAAAATCAGCGACTTGTTTTTACCAGATAGCAGCGCGAGTCCGACATAGGCGAAAGCGAACACCATCGCAGAAAATAATAGCGCGAGAATGGGTCGAATCTCGAAGGGAAGAGCTCGCCGCGAGACCCACGCGATCACACCAGCTAAGCATGCTGGCAGAGCAGCGCGTAAGAAGCTGCGGAGAATTTCCGAAAAGCGTACCGGACTATGCTTGCTGGCGTACCACACAAAACACCAGTACAGGCCTGTAAAAACCGTGCTGAAAGCCGCGGCAACACCCTCTATACCCCATCGGATGCCGACGAGAAAAGCTCCCACACATACAGGCGCAGAGACAAGTCCGAAGTTAAACTGGATGCGTGTTCGGCCAGACGAGATGCAGAGCCAGGAGGGCGCAAAATTAATTGCACTGACCAGCGCAGCCGGACCAAGGAGCTGGAAAACATGTGCGACAGGCAACCACCTGTGACCGAGCATTACCAGCACGACGTCCCTGGCTAGAAAAAACGAGAACACCACCAGAGGCACGGTAACCAGACTAAGCGCGTCAAGGGCCTGGAAGTATAACTTGCTGTATTCCGCCGGCCGTTGCTGCAGCCGACTTAAACCCGGAACCAGCACTGCGCTTATTGGAGTGTTGATCTGGGCCATCGGTACCATCAATAATCCATACGCCTTCGAGTAGATGCCGAGGAGGGTACTACCGAATACGCGACCAATCAGAATGTTATCAAAGTTGCGCGTGAAGTAGTTCAAGAGAGTATAACCAGTGAGGTCCCCGCCGAAGACAAGCATTGATCGGACACCCGCGCCGAGCTTGAATGCGCCCGGTCTCCAGGTACATTTTGTCCAAACGAGAATGCAATAGACGGCACTGGCGACAACGTTCGAAGCTACCAGCGCCCAGTAGCCGAAGCGTTGCCAGGCCATGGCGATAGCAGTCACGACGCCGCACGCCATGGACACCGGGCCTATCACGGCAAGAGTGTTGAAGTGCATCTGACGTACTAAAAGCGCTTGATGCTGCGCAGTTAATCCGCCAAAGATAAAGTTGACCGACAACGCAAGTGTTATAGCGACCAGATGCGGTTCATGATAGAACCAGGCGATTGCCGGAGCTAGTGCAACGACAACAAGTGCGAATGCCAGGCCGAGAGCGCAGTTAACCCAAAAAAGTGTCGAAACCTGCGCGTGCGTGATTTGCGCTCGCTGTACGGTAGCCCGCGTTAGTCCCAAATCCGCGCACATCCCAATTAAACCAATGATTGTACTTTCCATCGCGATTAAGCCGAAGTCATACGGAAGTAGCAATCGTGCCAAGACAACGGTCGAGAGTGTCTGGAGGAGAAGCTTCACTCCCTGGCCGCTCAGGGTAGCCACACTGCCGCGAACAGACCTTCGATGCAAATCTGGCAGGAGGTGGTCAGTCTCGAAATAGGGCGTGTTGGTTGGAACAGACTCCGGCTGGCGAGCCAACAACTTGGGCTTTATGAAAGAGACCGTCATCGCCACGAAGTCCAGTTCAATTGGAACAGTCTGTTAAGGCGTTCCCTGCGTGTGCAGAGGTTATTATTGTAGCGATCTGATGAGCTTAACCATTAAACCCGGAATTCAATTCTTCGTGTCGCCGGACCGGATCTCTTCCAAACCACGATTGAATTTCCCTGATCACCGGAAGACAGGCTCGTCCGCAAGCGTTTTGCTCCAGAATCCTTCGCAATAACAATCTTTGCTGACCGGAATAAAGCTGAGTGCGACGAAAGTATGAAGGCGCCTTGTTCACCGCCACAGCGCTCGCTGTCGCTGCCTGATGGAATCTTACGACGTCATGTATTCGCACTTTTAGCCTGTGCGGAGATCGCGAATTCACCTTGTGTCTTAACTCAAGAGCCTCGGACGCTGGTACTCCGCTGAACAGGATATCGGCATTTTTGATGGCCATCGCGTCGAAGATGGCATCATACACTCTGCCAGAGGGCGTTTCCGCACACTGTTCGGCATACTGGCCGCAGACGCTCGTACTGCGCCAGCGGTATTTCACGAGCACCGCCGGTAAGTTAGCCATCTCGCCAATAAGCGCCATTCTGAGCCAGAGGTCATGATCTTCATACGGCATGGAGTCGCGATAGTTACCTGCCGCGATCACGGCCGAGCGCCGAAACAGCACAGTCGGATGGCACATTGCGGAAGTCCAGCGAAGCAGCCATCGAATCTCCGCGTCCTCGTGCTGGTGAGTCCACGCGCCAGCAATAACAGATCCTTTGTCATCGATAAATTCGATATCCGTTCCGACCAGGATGACCTCGGGTCTGGCGCGCAAAAACGCGACTTGCCGTTCGAGTCGCTCTGGATAGTTTACGTCGTCTGCATCAATTCGTGCGCATAATTCCGTTCCAGCAGCCTCGACCAAACCAGCAAGGGAATTGCCCAGGCTCAAAGGCCTGTTATCGATGATTCTGCCGGCCAAACGAGAAGGAATCCATCTGCGAAGTTCGTCCAGAGTGCCATCAGTGGAGCCATTGTCCCACACTAACAGTTCCCAGTTGCGGTAAGTCTGGGTTTCGATGGAAGCGAGAGTTTCCGGCAAGTAAGGCATACCATTTTTTACCGGCATGAGCCAGGTGACTCGGTCAATCATAGGAGGTGTCAAAAATTAAGCCGGCGCGTGACTCGGTGAAACATGCCAACGTCAAAATAGTGGCTCGATGTGCTTGTAATAGCTAAGATTACGATGCCTGATTTTCCCACAACATAAGATCTCGCCGATAAATCGCTGAAAGCACCTGGCATGCTTCCTTGTCTAGCGGAGAATTGCTTTGCAAGCGCGTCTTATTCAAGTGCGGGAGCCCCAGAGAGTGGTAATTGAGACGGCGAAGTATGTATGCGAACCCTGCCTCGATGTTTTCCAGCCGGATTAGAAGGTCCATCTTCGACCTGCCCCCCTTGTCAGCGACAAATTCCACCTGCGGTCGGAAGTGCCACCATCGAAGGATCTCTTCCTCAAGCGGAAAATCCATCATTGCTTTGGCAAGTTGATTCGCATCAGCAAATCTGTTCAGAACGCGATTCGCGAATTGCTGATCCTGTTCGTTCATTCCTCCTGCCTTGAGGAAATTAAACGCAGAAACAAAGCGGGAAATCGGGTGCCGCACGATCGCAAACTTAAAGTAATCCCGGAACTTCTTTGGGTTTAAATCGTACCATTCGTGCCAGGTTGCATGAGGTATGTTTCGCCCGTACAGTGCTATCGCCACGCTTGTCCCGCCGGCTTTCGGCACATGGATGAAGATACTGCGGGTTGCATCAAATACTGGCAAGTATCCTACTCCTCGGTTTCGACTTTTCCTATGCTCGTAAATGCGCGGTGATAATAAGAGCAGTACATTCCAGAGAGCCGTTTTTATTAGCTTCATGGAAGGTGTGAATAACGCCGCGTGATTTCTGATTCCCCAGCCATCGAGATCGGCAACAATGGGCCCCCAATGTGTCGCTGCGGCTCAGATAAGGAAATCTGCTCCACCTTTGCAGTTCGCCTGAAGATGCTGTTTCGGGCAAACTCGATGGTGGCAGAGTGGGAGGCGAGTCCAATAAATGAGAGGATTCGCTCGATCGAAGTCACTGGGCAAGCGGTCAGCTCGTCGTAGGAGATTTCGCACCAGCGCGTTTCGGGTAGTGTACTCAAAAATCGCATTACCTCCTCCGTACCTAACCTCCACTCCAGCAATCCCTTTTCGAAATCGGTCTTGCACAGGCGTGGTAATTCGGAGGTAGCAGTTCTCATGTTTGCTACCTCGCTCAACTGCTGCCACTTGTATTGATCGGAACCAAACCATTGTTTTTGTGCACAGAAGCGCTCAATCGACTTCGCGACTTCGACTCCATTCCTGTGAATGTGGATGTAGCGCGCCTTTGGAAATATCGATTGAATAAACTCAAGTCTGAAGCTGTTTATTGGCAGTTTTTCCAAGAGAACCGGCCTTCCTGACTTGGCCAATTCCAGTCGAAAAGTCCTACGTAACTTGTGGCTCCGTCGAGCATTGCTGTGACTGGCCGCAAGTTTGACCTTGCCTCCACGAGCCGAGGCTTTCGCTGTCCAAACATCTGTCTGCGGATAAGCAGAGATCCATAGGTCGCGACGTTCGTGTAAATAAGTAATTCCATCGTGTTTAGACAAGGCTGTTCCGAGCATCGTCGTACCTGATCTTCCGCACCCGACGATGAAAACCGGTCTCGAAACCCCTTGTTCGCCACACTGTTTGAGCAGCTCGCGTACGCGAATTTTAGCGGTCCCGCCGCGGAGCATGCCAAACAACCATCGATCAGTGAAGGCATTCTTTAAGATTCTCTGTTGCATTAATGGTAATCGAAATGCCAACGTAAATAGATCGGCACGCCTCGTGTCCTTAGAACAACCTATAGCATTGAAGCCAGTGTTCATACAGCTTGTGAAGAGGACTCATCGTCCACTTCAGGCGAGCCAGACTTACTGCCACGGGATGGCGCTTTGATTACGACAAAATATGACCTGGGAAAAGCCGCTTGCAAGAATCTCGTCATGATCAGGTTTCCTGGCGTTTTCGGCAACGCAAATGCTCATCTGCGGATCCCAATGCCTATGCCAAGCTGCTCTCAAACTTCCGATATTCGCCGGCGTCAACAGATTCGAAGCCTCTGTGAGATCAGAGCGCGGATCGAATCCATAGCTGTCCGTACCACTGTAGGTGTCATGCGTGTAGATATCCTGCAAGTATTGGCACTCGTCCTCGAGGACACCGGTATTCTTGAAGCTGGTACAATTTTCCAGTCTCCCAATATTGCGAGCGAGCGCGCTGGTTTCGCTTCGCTGAAGGCCGCACACGAACACATACTTGCAATTATCTTTATTCTCGTCTTGCATAGTCGCTATTTTGCTTCATCGCCTTTTCTTCAATCTCGCACAGCCTCAATAAGATCAATCGCGACCTGTCGCTGCGGACTAAAGTCGCAAATGAGGGCAAAACCAACAATCACACCAACTGACCCACAGATAAGCAATTGAGCCAGTGGTACCAGGTAATCGGTGCGATTCCACTAACGAAGCTATCGGGATTTTCAACGTTCATTGGAAGGGATGAGAGCCTCAAACGACGGATTTCATGCCACAACTTCCAATCCTAGTTGCCAGGTTCTGGCGTTCCAAATGAAACAGCGCTTTATCCCAAGATCTCCTGACAGACGATTTGCACCGGTTCCATTGCAGGCAGACCTGTTTGGCCACGGTCCAGCCAAAGAGCTTTTGAATCCAGAGATACTCCCAGGATAACCTTGGGATCTCCAGTCGTCCGCCGAGAGCGACGGCAAGTTGTTCCAATTCCCGAGCCAAGTCTGGTCTTTCTTCGAAAAACCACATGAACCAAGTCTGCAAATACATCAGAGATGCTGTTCGAACTCTTTCGCTCTCTTCGAATGAGCGAAGATAGTCAACATGCAATTGCATTGAAAGAAACTGCGATTCCAGTTTCTTGTCTGATCGATCGAAGCTACTCAAGCGGTCAAAACCTGGCTGGCGATAAAATACCTTAGCGTCGGGCGCAAAACGGATAGCATCACTTGCGAGGACGACGCGGGAGAAGTACTCACCGTCATCATCCAAAGACAGCCGGGTGTCCCAAGGACCCGCGACCTCCGTCAGCTCTCGGCTGACGAGCCAGGTGGCGGTTTGCATATGAAGATTTTGTCCCATTTTCCGCAACAACCATTCGACAGGCGACAGATCGCACCAAAGTGATGTTGGAGAGAATTGGGCCTTGGAGACTCTGTACATAAAAGCGCCCCACGCAGAAGAAAAGAGCACTCGTTTGCTTTGACACTCATTCGCCGCTTCCATTTGCTTGGAAATCTTATCCAGAGCCAGAAGGTCATCCGCGTCCAGCCATTGGATGTAATCGCCCTGGCTCAGAGCAAAGGCTCTATTTCTTGCTGCCGCCGCACCCTGATTCTTCTGCGTAACCACAGACACCGCCTCGGCAGCAAATCGTCGTGCGATCGACAGCGTCTGATCCCGAGATCCGTCATCGACGACGATGATTTCTTTCCGAGGCCACGTTTGCTCGACAGCTGACGTGAGTGTGTCGGCAATCCACTGCTCCGCGTTATAGGCCGGTATGAGAATTGATACCAGGGGCGTCACGACCGAGGAGGATTTGCTGTGCGTACCGAGCACACGCGTCTGCGAGTGCAGGTTGGAAGAGCTTCCATAGCGACCGCCCGTATCAACCTCTTTAGTTACGCACCTAGCTGTTTGTTGATGCAGGCTCTAAAATGTGACTCGTCAGTGAAATTCACTTTTTTTAGCATGCGGAGTTTGCGCCTCAATTACGAATGCTTCGAATTGATTGATCTCGTCGGACTCCATTACAGTGCCATGCGATTCTATTCCTCGTAAATGTGCATCGTCACTGGCACCCGGCTGATAAAACGTTATATCCTGAAATCCGATTTTTGCCATCGTATGAGCAAGCAGCTGGCGATCATATAAGAACTGATGTCCCCATGCCCGAAAAGCATTGTTAATAACGAACACCTCCTTGCAGAGATCTGCATCGGGTATAAACCTTTGGGCCATGAAGTCGATGTAATACTTTTGCGCTGTTGTCTTTGCCTCGGAATGTAGACTCGTTAGTACTTTCAAGTCAGGCGTGGACATTCGGATTTTCCCACCTGCCTTTAGCACGCGGAAACACTCGCGCAGCATCGAAACGGCATCTTGGTGGCTGATATGCTCTATCGTATGTTCGGAATATATGTAGTCAAATATGCCATCCTTAAATGGGAAGCGCCTTGTGGCATCGAGATATACTATATCGCCGCGCGTTGGTAACAGATCTGTATTGAGCCATCCGGCCATCAGGCTGTTACTTGTTCCTAACTGCAACTTCTTGACCTGATTACTATGTAGATAGCCTTGTATCTTACGAGTACGTATCGCAAACCAATAGAGTTTTTTGATATCCACAAGCCCGGCGCGAAGAGCCCTTACGGTTCCGATAATAAACCCGGACCGCTTTAACAGTTTTTTGATCTTTTGGGTCAATTTCAACGTTGTAACGGCCCGCCTCCAGCCCGTCGGTCCCTCCAGGCCAGAGGGTAGGCCTCTCTCTCGAGCTGTAGGTCTCTCCAAGTCGGAAGCTAGGCCGGAGGCTGCCCTCTCTCCTCTGTCCTGCGCAGCAGATCTGAGTACGCATTCGTCGTAATCGCGGCGACTTTATCCCAGGAGTACCGCTCGTTGGCATACGCCTTGATCTCAGGTCGCTGGTTTTCAAGGTTGCGGAATAAGTCGCTCGCGAAGTAATGACGTATTACCTTTGCCAAATCGGATGAGTCCTGTGGCCTGCAAACAAAGCCAGTCCTTCCTTCGATGATTTCTTCCTTGAGCGGCCCGACATCCGCCGCAAGCGCGGGTAATCCAAAACTGTAACCTAAAAACAGGACGCCACTCTGAAATATATGCGCATAAGGCACTACCAGAACATCGGCTGCTTTGAAGTATAACTCCGTCGCCTCATCTGGAATATATTCGATCTTCTCGATGATCCGATCACGGATGCTAACGGATGCAATGGTCTGCTGAATCTGTCTCCAGTAACGTTCGCCCCCTTTGGGTTTGCCCACAATAATCAGACGATACCTCTCGTCTTCCCTTGAGACTTCAGTGAAAGCGGCGATCAGGTATTCGAGTCCTTTGTAAGGCGCGATGTTCCCAAAGAAGAGCATGGTCCTATCGCTGCTGCTTACGCCCACCCGCCGTTTTGCCTCTGCACTGGAGAGGCTGGTGTTCGGAACCGTGTTGTTAATTCCAAATGGGACAACGCTCACCTTGCTTTCCGGAATCGAGAACTCGGATACGAGTTCACTTTTCATCTTTTCGGTATGAACGAAAATGTGATCACTCAAACCGTATTGAACCTTCAGTGAAATCCGGTTCAGGTAGGAATCGTTTGCATCTCGTTTGCCGGCGTTCACGTTGTGTGCGGTAAGAACAACTTTCTTGCCGAGCAATCTGTAGTAGAGCATCAAGAGCGTACGATCAAAGAACTGGAACTTGTTATTCCACAAGATGTGGAACAGTTTCGGCCTTGCAGTCGCCGCATAGCGAATAAGCCTTACGTAATAGCTCAAGACTCTTAGCGCCTTCGCCGTTCGACTTGCTTCCGGGCGTTGATCTCCTCGCAAATTGAGAAAAATCACCCGGGGATTATCGAGCACCTCCGGCGCCCTCAGATCGTCGCTGCCGATAAAATCAACGTGTATTCCTACTGAGGTCAATGCGGCTACCACACCGAGCGCGTAAGGCTTATCTCCGCCACCGGTGAGCAGCGAGACGCTGGGCGTAGTTGATGGTTGATGGTTGATGGTTGATGGTCGAGAACGAGACATGGTTGGGAGTTGCGACGGGGAACAAATCTTTCCAGCTGCTGGCTCGGGCGGACCTAATCCGATCGACCCTTGGGCAGGCTCTAAGTTCGAAGTTTTCGCAACTTGCGTCATTTCACCGTAGCGTGATTGGCGATCCGGTGGTCGGCAGCTTCGAGTTGGGTGATCACGGTGCTCATTACTTCATCCACGGTGATTGCCGTTGTCGCGCGGTTATCGTATCCGCGTTTATAAAAGAATTCGCCGAGAAGAGGAGAAACGATCTTTTTCTGGAGCCCATAGTCGTAAATCTCCCACGGGCTCGTGCAGTTAAAAAGAGTCACGCATCGCGTGCGCGTCCCCAGAGCAAAATGCATGGGCAGACTATCACCGCTAACCACGCATCGATGGTTCTGCACATCGGAAAGATGCTCGAGGAGTGATGATCGCTTAGGCAATACATTTACAATTAGGCCCTGATCTTCGAGCGCCTCTTTCAATTTGCTATAATAGGCCCATTTCTTCATCGGCCAGATCGGCCCGGCATCAGCTGCTATCGCAACATCGCCTGATAGGCCGGTCTCGATCGGCTCAGGGAGCAAGTACTGCTCACCGGCAAAATGGAACCCAAGTCCGCTAAAGATCAGCTCCTGATATGTCTGCCGGTTTAGCAATTTTAGCTCATCTGCCTCATGCCGGCCATAAGAACTGATCACGCTGAGGTCAAACCAGCGCCGGGAATTGTTGGTGTATGTCAGTGAGCTACCGGAGCTAAGGTAAGCACCAAATATTTCGCGGCACTTCACTGTTCTAAGAAACTGCGCCACATCGGCAGTGTCTTCCAAATTTATGCCGAGCTCGTAACGAGTATCTAATGCCCTCTCCCGTTCTTCCCAAGAAAAGCAGCGTAGGCTATTCTTCAAGCCTTTAAGCAAGACCGCATTTTTGGCGGCTGTCAGCCATGTAATTTGCCCACTTAACCGGCTCAACAATGGCGTTGTTCTTACCACATCGCCCGTGGCGCCGAGCTTAATAATCAATACATCCATACTGATCGGCATTTCACTCGCCCTATAAAGTTGAGACGGACGGCCGCCAATGGAACCGAGTATTCCTCACTGTCATGATTGCGGGGTTCTTCAGGCCAGGTTTGCCGTAGCGTAAAGGTTTGCCGTCAAGTAAGTAACACACCTCCCGCCTGCAGCTTCAATGAACGCATTGGACCACCGCCGTGTCCCTACTCCATGATCGGCAAATCTCGCAGATAAATATCGGCTTTCCCTCCTGCCACGACGCAAAACTTGAGCGAGCTATCCTTCGACTGAAATTCAGGGTTCGTCAGTCGCGCTAACCTTCTCACCAAGGGTCGACCATGGTCCTTACTGGCACAAACTTTCGTGGTAGGCCTAGCTAGTCTATCCATGGATTAAGGTCGGTGCTAACTATTTCTAAACCTAATACTCGGAGGCAGCATCCTCTAATTCAGTTCAATCAGTTTTCTTTGGATGAATTCAAGCGTCAAAATCTTGTGTATCTCAAAGGCATAGTTTCGATATCCATTCGTGTGAGCTTTGAGAATCTTTTCCAAAGAATGCGCACGAAGATAGGGCCTACTGCGCGCTTCAGAGTCAAGAAGCATCTCTTTCAAGCGTAGTGATAGTTCATCGCGGTACCAGAGCCGAAAATGGTGGAACTTGTGCCGGCCAATGAACAGCTTTTCCAGGTGAAGCAGAGCAAAGGTATGGTCGAGTCTCGCCAGCCATTGTGGCATGCGATAGTCATAAGCGTATTCCGCTTTAAAGGTGAACTCCTGGTAGGCGTGAAGTATCGGGGTGACGCCCGGAATCGATCGAAAGGCAATGCCACGATCTGTCCCGATCTTTCCCAAGGCTTGATTGCCATCGGCAATGAGCCGAAGTGCAGTATAATCGCTCAATAGTTGCGCCGGCGTTTGGTAGGCGAGTGCAATCAGATCATTATCAAAATAAGGCGTTCGATATGTGACTTGCGATCGTTCCAACGTGAACTTGCTAGCCATATACCACGGCGCTTGCTTGAAGGCAGTGAAGGAAAGCCTATGACCTTGCAGCTCACTGGCGTAGGTTATCGCGGCATCCCGGAATGAGCGCGCCAGTTCGGGGTCGAAAAGGTCTTCTTGAGGAGGATCCGGTTTAAACATTACTAGACGTCTCAAGATTTCTCCGCCGCAAACACCACTTAGTCGAACCGAGGCGATCTGTCGGGCCAGTCTTTGGACGTACAGGTCGATCGACCCAGTTACGTCCATCGTGCCGTCGCTTATATAAATGGTCCTTTCCGCAAGCGCAGGAAATTCGGACAAGAATTCGCCGTCCACGCGAATCGTGTTGTGAGGCTGTTGGCAAAGTTCCGCCGTCCGCCGTGCAATCTTCACGTCCGCGCAATCACGATATTTGCCGCCCCAGGTACAGCACGGAAGTGTGCCAGGGGGACGAGGCGCCCAGGCCAGGATCATCCGACTATCGACCCCACCGGTCAAAGATAAGCCAATGGACTGTTTCCCACGGAAATACTTGGGAAGCACCCGTGCCCAGGTTTCTTTCAACTTCTCGTAAAACTCAAATTCGCTTAACTCCGGCTGACTTTCCCATGCTTTTTGGTTGAAGTAAGCTTTTTTCTTCACAAGTTCGCCCCGGGAGAACACCCACGACGAACCTCCCGGAAGCAAGGAGATTCCCGAGAAAAGGCTCCTGTTTTCCAGAACGGCCTCGCAACACAGAACCTCGCCCAAACTACGCAGATTTAGTCGGCGAGTGTCGGGCAGGATTTTAAGAAGGGCCTTTGCTTCAGAAGAAAAATAAAATCCGCGTGCGTCTTGATGATAATAAAGTCGATTTACTCCATACCGGTCGTTAAACAGAATGAATCTCTGCTCACGAAGATCCAATAAGACACCGCTGAACCAGCCGTTGAGTTTCTCCAAGAACTCGCAACCCATTTCTTCGTACAGGTGGACGAGATAACTTGCGTCATCTAAGCCAAATTGGTGCCCACGCGTTCTAAGTGCATCGATGTCAGCCTGGTCGGCGAAATCCTCGCCAGAAAAGATAAGGCAGATGTCCTTCTTCTCATTCCAGATAGGAAGGCAATCCCCGAACGCCCCCTCGTGGCAAGCCCATCCGCTCCAGATGCCGAGCTCCTCATTGATATATGTACCACTCGTGTAGAACGGCTCATGTACTAGGCATTTAACCATGGACTCCAAGAGAGCATAGTACTCTTCTGACGGTTCCTCGCTGACTATTCCGATGATGCCGGGCATATTTTTAGAAGAAAGAAGTCAGATAACAGAGGACAGAGGTCAGATGCATAAGGTCAGAAGTCAGACGTCGGAAGTCAGAAGGCTTTACTAAAGATAAACTCTGCATATATCGTATGGAATTTTTTAGGATCCCATGCATGTGACATAAGAGCGACTACTCGTCAAAGAGGTGGGCTAACAATTCTGCGGACGGAGGGTCTTGGGGGCGGAAAATCCGGCTTCGGACCCTGTCCTACGGCCCAAGTTAAGATCTGAGTCATGATCTGCGCCTTCCTGTCCCAACTTAAGCATTCTCGGGCGTAGCGCATGCCTTGCTGGCTCAACCGTTCAAGAAGACCTCGATCGCGGGCGAGCTCCGCGAGAATCTTTTCGATCTGCAACACCACGTCCTCTTCGTTAGTGAGAGGTACTTTGAAGCCAACTTCGGGATTAACAATATCTCCGGGTCCACCAAAGTCCGCGACTACTGGCACTGCACCCATCGCCAGGGCCTCGAAGACCACACCGCCTCCAAAGTCACGGACCGATGGAAAGACCAGTACGTCGGCCGCTCCCAAGCGCTGTATAACTTCACCATGGCGTACCCCCCCGCAGAACGAGACAACTTTCTCGATTCCAAGAGATCTGGTGAGTTCCTCAAGGTTGCCCCGCTCGGGGCCATCGCCAACGATGGTGAAACGTGCCCGGCCCGTTTGCAGGAGTGGAGCCGCCGCACGTAGGGAGAGGTCAACAGCCTTAATCGGGAAGAGGCCGCCCACAAAGATCAATTCAACCTTGTTGCTGCGCGGCGAGCTGCGAAAAGCGCTCGTGTAAAGAGAAGGGTTAATGCCGTTCTCACCTGGAACAAAGAAGAGTTTGTCGCGATACGCTGAGAACTCCGTGTAAGTTTGCGAGGAGCCTGCTATGATGGCCGCCGCATTGCGATAGGTGGACCGGGCGAAAGGCAGGAAGCGGTAACAATCCCGCAGGTTAGAGATCCATTCTTTCTGTCTGTCGGCCTGCCTGAAACCCGACGGCCACGGCAAACCACCGTTGATCGGCCCGATCACAAATGGGATGGGACCTCGCCGGAGGAGGAAAGCGAAAAGACTTGGTAACACCGACGAAATAGGCAGGAGGCGCACAACCACATCGAAGTCACCCGCCCTAATCCGAGTCCGCGTCCGCTGCCAGGCGCGCCATTCAAACGCCAAGCAAAAGAAATAACTGAAGGCGGTCAACGCTTGGCTGAAATAGTTATTCTTAAAGATCCAGCGCAAACACCAGGCATAAATGCGATCGAGCCACGGGAGACTGATGACCTCGATGGCACGAAATGGCGGCGGCTTGCGGCGCACGGCGTTCTCGGTGCCAGGACCAATGACCAGTGTCACAGCATGCAACCGCGCCAGCGCCTCGCTGTGGCAATACCCAATAAGGGGGGCGTGAGTTCCGTCCGGGTTACTACCCGGAGCTAGTAGCAGGATACGTAGCATACTCGCCGGATGGTCAGTCCCACGGAGCTTGGAAATATGCGCCAATAAATTCACTTCGATCCAGATACGTCGCGAGCTCTCGTCTTACGCTCTGAACATCTTTCCCGAAGTGCCAGAAGAGTTTTCCGTCTCGTACCGGTATGTGATTATAGATCCTATGGAGGCCATTTACGAGATTGTAATCAAACGGTACAATTTTCACGACCACACCGCGCCTGGCGGCGCGCCTTACATTCTTCCTCGATTCTTGAGGCACATTTTCCCACCAGTCCTTAAAGCAGGTTGTGCGTGCAGCCCAGTTACCCCAGTCCCAGTGATAATCATACTTTGGCGTGATCTCAGGTGGCCTTTGCAAACATAAAGACATCGGCTTTTAGTTCACTTTCTCTCAGCTTAGTAATGAATGACTCGGGGTCTTCGACAGTCACACCTTCCACTACCTCTTCATCCTTGACTTACGCCGTCCTGAACCATTTGCCCGTCACGACAACGGTCCGGCTACAGATCTCTGCGGAAGGCACATAAAGCGTCTTGCCGGATGTATGTGCCGCTCATGTAAAACGGCTCATCCCACATGCAATCAAGCATGGTCTTCGCCATCGCACGACACTCCTCCAGTGACCTGTGCTGATTGATTATTCCAGTGATCCCAGGCATTTACAATAGTTAAACCCACGACTGTCCGAAGGCTCGCCACAGCGCACCACCCCCGAACATGGGAGATCTATTTTCAAGTATCACTCGTAGATTTGTCCCACCGTCGCTGCGGGTATCGCGTTCTACAGTTTCGAACTGAGGACAAAGCCCGTGTATGGTAGGCAAACTGAACGAGTCGCCACTCACAGTATAATGTTGGAACAGAGCTTTGGCTAAGTCCCTATAATCGGGTGACTTGCTCCACCGCCAGCGTGGGCCGCAGCAACGCCGCTGTCCAAAGGCCGACTTTCGCGGTCTTGCCTTGTAAAGACCCGGGCCGGAACTCCGACGACAAACTCCTTCGGTTGAACATCCCTCGTAACAAGGGCACCGGCTCCGACAACGGCCTCGGATCCAATAGTTACTCCCGGTAGAACAATGGCCCCGGTTCCTATATACGCTCGCGATAGTATCCGTGTCGATTGAACAGCGTATGGCTTTTGACAGGACAAATTGCGACTCGTGTCAAATACTCGCAGCAAAAATTGTAGGGACGGACCATGTGTAAGAATCCGGGCGCCCGGCCCGATCTGAGCGCCTTCCTCAATAAGCAGCTCGCCGCTGCAATCAAGAATGCATCCTACCCCAATAAACACATCATCACCAATTATTATCCTACCATCTCCACGAAGACTAGCATCTCCACGAATATTACAATCGCCTCCTACCCGAACTCGCTTTCCAACAAGAATGCTGCCACAGATCAGTTTGGTACAGAGACCGAAGGAACTTGAAGCTCCAAACTTTACGCTATGCATGTCAGGGCAGCGAATGATCACGCCGGGTGCAAAGTAAACGTCCCTCTCGATCTTAGCTCCCAGCAACCGGTAACAGGCCGCCTTTAAAGCTGAGATCGGACTCAAAGCCGCAAGCGCCAACAGCATCTTATTGATACGCATAGCCTCGGGACATGACGCGTCATCACTCCGATCAACGCCTGCTACCGATCCACCTCGCTCTCGATTTCGTCCAGCTTCTTGCCAATTAGCCTAAATTTTAGCCTATAGAACGTGCCACGTACCTTCTGAAGTCGTATCCTAGCCCCCTCCGGGATCCGACTCCGAATGCTCTTATGAATGCCCAACTGAAGCGCCAGTTTTCCTTTTCCGGTCAGCGGCACGTAATAACGGTTCACCTTAAATTTTCTAAATCCGTTCCTTCGAAGAAAATCACCATGAGTTCCGATCCGCCAATCTGAATAATGAATAAATGGCAGGCCCTTCTCCGCGCACCTTTCGACCGCCTTGGCAATAAGCAAGTTGCTTGGATATTTTCGCGAATGTAACATTTTTGCTATGAACATGACAGGATCGGCGAATTTGTCTCTGTAAATCATCTTTATAAACCCTATCACCTCGCCGCCGTAAAATGCCACTATAAACTCGCTAATGTCGGAGTCTTGTCCCAGCTGAATGCGGAGTTCGTCAATAGATTTATTATAGTGCCAAAATGGCTTGTTGCGTTTGACTGGACTCTCATCAAAGATCTCTTTTATGCCTCGCAGGAGATTATCATCCAATTTTGCGATACGCACGTGCACGCCACGCTTAACCGAGCGTCTGACAATCTTTCGGACTCGTCTGTCTAGGCTCCGCCACCATAGCTCATAGCTCTCCACCGGGAGCAGCGCTTGTATTTGCGGTTCGCAGAAATACGGATGTTTTGTACCCGTTGGCACTCTATCCCAGAAAGTAAAAATGTCCGCCCTGCACTTAAAGTCAACGAGCGCCTGTATTAGCACATCTGGCTCGGAAACGTCAGATTCGTATTCGTCCTTCAGTCGAGCCGTCTTTATGAACGTTCCTTCCATAAGGATCTTCTTGCCACTGATCGCGTACACGTCTGTTGTTCGCCTTCTGCCAGCTACATAACGGACCTCTTGATAAGTTTCCATCGGGCAAGCTGTTTGGTTCAGACTTGAAAGAGTGCCCCGGCTAGGATTCGAACCTAGAACCTTTTGATTAAGAATCAACTGCTCTACCAATTGAGCTACCGAGACACAACACAGCTTTTAGGATCAAAACCAAATTTAACGTACTGTCAATCGGTCGTCAACCCCCTTCAACTCTTCGATGGACACGCCGCGTTGCGCGCTTTTATCTGATGAGGCCGGCGTAGCCATTGCTCGAACATGACCAGGCTGAACAGGAGTTTGTGATTATCGTGCCGCCCGGTCTGGTGCGCCTTGAGGAGTTGTCGTATCGGCTCAGGCTCAAGGAGATCAAACATGAGAGAGTTTTCATCCCGAAGAAGCTCCGAAAGCTCACCGTCAAGCGAAGAGCGAAACCACTCGTCCACCACATTTACGGCGAAGCCACGTTTCTTGCGTTTGAGGATGCGTGGCGGCAGGTAATTTTGGCAGACGCGCCGATGCAGCCACTTGCGGCTGCCATTCCGGACCTTGAAATGGGAGCCGAGCCGCTGGACATACTCCACCACAGTCCGATCAAGGTAAGGAACACGCACTTCCAAGCCATGGGCCATGGACAGTTTATCGGCATACATGAGCAGTTCGTCCGGCAGTGACGACCGAATCTCAAGGAGTTGGAATCCTCCTAATTCATCGGTGTCCACCATTTGCGGAGTCAGCTCCTGCCAGTAATCAACAAGTTCATCGCCGTCCCCGTTAGAAAGCGCACCATCCCGAAAGAGCCCGTTGACGGTGCGCGCTGGCGCCAGAGAAAAAACATCCTGATAGCGTTTCATACGGTCTTCTGTGCCGAGCGATGAAACGCCGCGCTTCATTGTCTCATTCCGAGGAAGTCCATCGATGGCGAAGCCGAGAACCGAGCGGAGGGCCTCTGGCAGCATCCGCCACCATTCTCCATAATGAACACCTAGATGGCGCTTGTATCCGCCGAACAGCTCATCTGGGCCCTGACCAATCAAGGCCACTTTTACATCCTGCCGCGCGCGCTGCGAGACAAAGTACATCGGTACGATGGACGAAGCGGCTACCGGCTCCTCCAGACATTCCACGATCTTTGGCAACGCTCGCTCAAACTCGGCGCGGTCGAGCTTCACTGCCACGTGACGGGCACCCAACACCCTCGCCGTTTCCGCCGCGTCGGTTAACTCATCATCTTTAAATGTCTCCCCATAGCCGATGGTGTATGCCGGCCAGGGGCCGCCCTGTTCATTCATAAGCGCCAACAGCAGCCCCGAATCAATGCCGCCGCTTAGAAGTATTCCCACTGGCACGTCGCTGAGCAGGTGGCGTCGAACCGCAGCCCGATATAACTCGAGCAATTCTTGCCTGGCCTCTTCCTCATCCTTGTGGCTCAAAAAGGGAACCCGTTGGTATTTATACCACCTATCTTCTCGGTACGCTCCATCCTCCACAATCAGCATCGTTCCCGCCGCGAGCTTTCGGATACCCTCGAAAATGGTCAAAGGAGACGGCGTATAACGAAACCGGAGAAACAGATTGAGCGCGACTGGATCGACATTCGGCTCCGAGTCTTGGGCGGCCAGGAGCGGACGGATTTCTGAACCGAAGGCAAGCTGGCCATTCATGAGCCGGTAATAAATCAATTTGATGCCCATGGCATCGCGCGCCACCACAAGCCGCTTTTTCGTCGCATCCCAGATCGCCAGGCCAAACATGCCATTGAACCGGTTTAAGACTTCGGTACCCCATTCCTTGTAACCATGAACGATCACCTCAGTATCAGACCGTGTCCGGAACAGATGGCCGCGTTCCTCCAACTCGGCGCGCAGCTCTTTGAAATTGTAAATCTCGCCATTTAAAATGACCCAGACCGTTTCCTCGACATCAGACATCGGCTGGTGTCCTCCGGCCAAATCAATGATGGAAAGCCGTCGAAAACCGAGTCCAACTGGGCCAGAGACAAGGTAACCTTCGTCATCGGGCCCGCGATGCACCATCGTTTGGGTCATCCGTCGAATCGTTGCCGGTTCCACCGGCTCGTTCCGGGCAAAGTTAAACTGGCCGCAAATGCCGCACATTCTCTTAAACAGGTTGAGAGTTGAGGGTTGAGAGTTGAGGGTCTTGAGCACTCGTGGCTCCGGGCTTGTCAATCGTTGCTCCGCCTTGTTCACGCAAATAAAAAGCGAGACTGCGAAACATCTGTGACTGGCCCCAGCGGTGCATGGGGACATTATCCCAGCCCAAATATAGCTGACGCGAGCGCAACGAGCCGTCGGGCTTGATCCAGTCTTTTAGAATTCCCTCAATCACGATCTCCAGTGTCCTGTCCAACTGCGGAAAACGGTCTCGCAGCAGCAGGCACAAGTTAATGCACTCCGCGCAGTCGTAAAGTTCACGCTTGTAAACGGTAAGGCGGGGAGCTTTGGAGAAAGGCTTTGGCAGCCCGTCTTCGGCAAAGAGGTCCTTCAGGTAATAGGCAACACCTTTCGAAAGCGTTTCCAGACAGGCCTCGTTTCCGGTCAACGCGTGAATCTTGGCTAACGCCTTCATGACAAAACAGGTGTGATAGTGATCAACAAAATCGCGCACTCCATCCACCGCGTAATACCAGGAACCGTCGCGGTTCTGTGTTTCTAAGACGAAATTCAAATTCCGCTCGGCAACTTTCCAATATTCGTCATTGGAGAAAATGCGGGAAGCACTGGTTAGGAGAAAGGCACGGTAAGCGGCGGCATTGATGACTCCACCTTCATCAAAAGGGGTGTAGGAGCAACAGCTGGCAGCTTCCGATGTCCGGAAAGCCTTGATATCGATCGTGGCGTGGCGCGCAATCGATTCGAGGATCGGTTTCCACTCGTCTCGTGAGTGCAGTTCGCAAACCTGAAGGAACGCTTCGTACACGTAAGGCGTGGTGGTGATCAGCGGCGTCTGTTCTTTGATTACGCCCCCACGCCAAACCCAATTAAAAGGATAGCCCCAGCAGTACTCTTTGAATTGGGGGCAGCGCGATTTTTTGAGCTCGGTTAGAAAATGGACCGCGTTTTCCAGATGCGAGAAATCTCCGGTCGCCTCGTACAGGAAAGCAAAGCCCATCGCGTAATGGGCGTCCGCAATCGGGAATCGGATGGGATGATGAAATAGCCGCCGCGCGGATGGAAGGAACGCTTCACAAAAAATCATGGGAGCAACGGCTGCAGTTCCAATAAGGGGGCTTCGGTAATAGAGTGACTTGGCATACCCGCCGATTGGACCCGCAAAAAAGCTTTGATGATCCCTGGAGGTTTCACCGTAGGCATCCAGCCACTCGGTGAAGTGTGTCAGAACGCCGAAGACTTTGTCCGCCACAGGGGAGACCGGACAGAGAACGGAGGACGGAGGACAGCGGTCAGAGGACATTCCGAATCAAATCACTTCGTGAGACTCACGAGGCGCGACTTCGTCGTCGTGATATAGTTGTCGCGTACCTCACAGAGGTAACGCCTTAGCATCGCCTTAAACCTATAGGATAGATCATCTCCGTTGCGCCCATTCCCGGCGAGCTCATGAAATCTTATGCGAATCATTCTGTTTTCGCCGGCATTAAGTTCAATTTCAAAATCGATGCAACCCTCCACGGAATTCCAGACTATCGGACCCGATCCGTCGCGGACTTCTCGGACAGCTGAAGGCTTACACTCGCGCCTTCTTACGAAGAAACTCTTTCGCTGCGCAAAACGATTCCTAACTCGTAACTCCGTTCCGTACATCTCAACTTCCACGGCGTCCGGTGAAATCTCTCTCTGCCGATAGCTCCGCCTCACGACCTCGGTCAGGCTGCGCCATTCTAGGCGATATTTCAGAGCATTCAGGCGCTCGATAAAGCTAACCAGGCGCGCGCAATGGTCACTACAATAATCGTG
>WNFY01001907.1_pt1 | contig 33542 bp, 41 predicted proteins | sample 5400091 | NCBI WGS metagenome assembly WNFY01 (sample SAMN13153364, study PRJNA577476) | soil metagenome | isolation source: 60 cm soil or saprolite under grassland replicate 1 | place: USA:California | collected 2016-06-15 | reverse complement strand
GCCGCCGACGACCCCGACGAGGTGATCCGGCTGTTGCAGCCGGAACGGGAGGACACCAACACATGAGAGTCGCCCGCTTCTACGCCCCCGGGGACATCCGGCTCGAGGACGCCCCCGAGCCGGGTCCCGGCCCCGGCGACCTGAAGCTGCGCGTGCGCAACTGCTCCACCTGCGGCACCGACGTCAAGATCTCCCGCTACGGCCATCCCCACATCGTCCCGCCACGCGTGCTCGGCCACGAGATCGCCGGCGAGGTGGTGGAGACCGGCGCGGAGGTCGCCGGCTGGCGGCCCGGCGACCGCGTCCAGGTGATCGCGGCGATCCCGTGCGGCCATTGCCGCCAGTGCCGCCGCGGCCAGATGACCGTCTGCCCCAACCAGGAATCGATCGGCTACCACTACGATGGCGGCTTCGCCGAGTACATGGTGGTCCCGGCCAAGGTCCTGCGTGTGAACGGGGTCAACCGGGTCCCGGAGGGGGTCTCGTTCGCCGAGGCGTCGGTTACCGAGCCGCTGGCCTGCGTCCTGAACGGGCAGGAGCTGGCCAGGGTCGGCGAGGGCGACGACGTGCTGATCATCGGATCTGGCCCGATCGGCTGCCTGCACGCCCGCCTGGCCCGCTCCCGCGGGGCCGGCCGCGTGCTGCTGGCCGACCTCAACCGCGCGCGGCTGGACCAGGCCGCGGCGCTGGTCGTTCCGGACGCGGCGATCTGCACCGCAGAGGTCGACCTGGTCGACGAGGTGCGCAAGCAGACCGACGGCGAGGGCGCCAGCGTGGTCATCGTCGCGGCCGCGGCCGGAGCCGTGCAGGAGCTGGCGCCCCAGCTCGCCGCCAGGCAGGGCCGGATCAGCTTCTTCGGCGGGCTGCCCAAGGACAATCCGCTCGTCACCCTCGATTCGAACGCGATCCACTACCGCGAGCTGACCATCGTCGGCGCCAACGGCTCCAGCCCGGCACACAACGCCCGGGCGCTGCAGGCGATCGCCTCCGGCGACGTGCCGGTGGCCGACCTGATCACCCACCGCCTTCCGCTGGAGGACGTGCTGGAGGCCATCGAGATCGTCGCCCGCGGCGAAGCCATCAAGGTCACCATCGAGCCCTGAAGCCGGCCGTCCCGCCAGGAAGCAAGGAGGTCCCAGTGCCGAAGCGAACCATCACGGTCGGCTCCGCCAGCGGGCTGCACGCCCGCCCGGCCAAGCTCTTCGTCGAGGCCGCCACCAGGCAGCCCGTCGAGGTTCGCATCAGCGTCGAGGGCCGGCCCGCGGCCTCGGCCCGCAGCCTGCTCTCGGTGCTGGCCCTGGGAGTCGAGCACGGCACCGAGGTCACCATCGAGGCCGACGGCGCCGAGGCCGACCAGGCGCTGGACGCCCTCGCCGAGCTGCTGTCGCGCGACCTCGACGCCGCCAAGCCCGCCGCCGGCCTGGCCGGCGGCTGAGCCCGAGCGCCCCCCCGGCCGGCCGGGCCGGCGCCCAAGCCCCCGGCCGGCCGCTCGGCCTCGGGTCAGACCGGGACGTCGTCCGGCTCGGGGTCGACCAGCTGACCTTGGGCAGGTCCGGCTCATGAACCAGCCAATGCCCTGATCATCGGCTCCGAGGCCGTCGACCGCCGACTCGCCGCCCGGTGAGCAGCCGGGCACGGTCGAGGAGGGTCGCCGGGTCCCCCGGGGCGGGGCGTGGGCCCAGGCACGCCCAGAAGTCGTCGCCGGGGGGCGCCTCGACCTCGACGCGGGCGTCAGCGGACCAGGGCGCGTCGAAGCCGAGCTGCCAGGAGTGCAGGGCAGTGCGCGCGGCCGAGGCGCTCTCGCCGCCGAACAGCGGGTCGCCCTCGACGGGATGCCCGATCCAGGCGAGGTGGACCCGGATCTGGTGGCGGCGCCCGGTGACCGGTTGGACCGCCAGCAGGGTGCGGTGCTGGCCCTCCCAGACCCGGACGAAGGTGGTCAGCGACGGGTAGGTCCTGGTATGCCGGAACACCTCGGACGAGGCGACCGACCAGCGCCCGCTCGCCTCGTCGGACAGGATGCTGCCGCGCTGGGCGGCCACCCGCACCCGGTTCTTGCGGCCGACGCTGAGCGGCAGCTCGATGGTGCCGCGCTCGGGCAGCCCTCGCGAGCGGGTGACGGCGAGGTAGAGCTTGCTCGCCGAGCGCCGGTTGAACTGCCGGGTCAGGTCGGCGTGCGCCCGCGGCTGCTTGGCGAGCAGCACGGCGCCGGAGGTCACCTTGTCGATGCGGTGCACCGGCAGCAACCGCTCGCCGGCGTCGCTGGCCAGGGTCGCCAGGTCGGTGTCGTGCCGCTCCCCCACCACCGAGATCCCGACGGGCTTGTTCAGCACCAGCACGGCCTCGTCCTCGAGGAGCGTGCACGCCTCCCGGATCGCCGCCCAGCCGCTCAATCACCACCGCCCGTGCCTCGAACCGCCCGACCGTGCTGATCGTAGCGGCGGGCGGCCCCCCCGCGAGCGCCCGCCGCCGCGGCGGTGCCTCAGAGGTTGTCGCGCTCCCTGATCTTGCTGGTGTCGCGCAGCTCCATGTAGGGCTCCCGCTGCGGCGCCCGGCCGGCGGCCCGAGCTCGCGGCGCGGCACCCAGCCGGACCAGGCGCAACAGCGAACACGCCACTTGCAGCGCAAGGGCCTGGCATGATCGCATCTTGCGACAGAGGAGCCGGTGTAGCCTGAGCGATTGGGTCTCTCCAGTGAGGCCCGCCGCCCATGAGTCCGGAGCCGTGCGCCGGACCGCCCGGGGGAGGTCGTCACGATGCCACTACCGGTGACACCCTCGGGGAAGGGCATCGAGCGGGTCGACCGCTCCGGCCAGCTCGCCGCCGAAGAGTTCCGGCTGCTGGTCGAGGGCGTCAAGGACTACGCGATCTTCCTGCTGGACGCGGACGGGTACGTGGCGAGCTGGAACCCCGGCGCGGAGCGCATCAAGGGGTACACGGCGCCCGAGATTCTCGGCGAGCACTTCTCCCGCTTTTACCCCGAAGAGGACCGAGCGGCGGGCCTGCCGGCCAAGGACCTGGCGGAGGCGGCCAACCAGGACCGCTCCGAGGGATACAGGTGGCGCGTCCGTAAGGACGGCAGCCGCTTCTACGCCCGCACCACCATCACCGCGCTCTACGACGACAACGGGAACCTGCACGGCTTCGCCAAGGTCACCCAGGACGTGACGGCGGAGCGGGAGGCTGGGCGCGTACTGCGGGAGCGCGAGCAGCAGCTCGCCCAGGCGCAGGCGATCGCGCGCCTCGGCAGCTTCGAGTGGGAGATCGCCTCCGACCAGGTCCGCTGGACCGCCGAGCTGCGGAGGATCTGCGGGCTCGCCACGGAGCCGACGACCACCGCGCTGAACGACTTCATCGCCAGCGTCCATCGCGACGACCGGATGCCGGTGCTGGACGCGATCCGGCGCGCCGCCGGCGACGGGACGCCCTTCCGGCTGGAGCACCGGATCGTCGGCCCGAAGGGCGACGTCCGGGTGCTGGTGAGCTGGGGGCGGGTCATGCACGACGGCCGCAGCAGCCCCTCGCGGGTGGCGGTGGTGTTCCAGGACGTGACCGACCAGCGCCAGCGCGACGAGCGCCTCGCCGAGGCGAGCCTCCAGGCCGAGCTGGCGCGCCAGTTGCAGCGCGGCCTGCTGCCCACCCTGTCGCTGCACGACTCCGGCCTGCCGATCCAGACGCGCTACCGGCCCGGCGTTTGGCGGGCGCTCATCGGGGCGGATTTCTACGACGCCCTGGAGCTGCCCGACGGGACGGTCGCGACGCTGATCGGCGACGTGGCCGGGCACGGCCCCGACGGGGCGGCGGTGGGGGTCGCGCTGCGGGCCGCCTGGAGGGCGCTGACGCTGACCGGCCACGGGCTGGGCGAAGTGCTCGACGGGCTCCACGAGGTGCTGGTGCGCGACCGGCCCACCGAGGAGATGTTCACCACCGTCTGCTGCCTGCGGATCAGCCCCGACCGCCACGAGATCCTGGTGGCCTCGGCCGGCCATCCTCCGCCGCTGCTGGCCACCGATGGCACAGTCCAGATCGTCGACGCGGTCGGCGAACCCGCCCTCGGGATCCTCGAGGAAGGTCACGCCTGGCAGACCGTGCGCCTGCGCGTCGGCGACGCCTGGACCCTGCTCTGCTACACGGACGGGCTGATCGAGGGGCTGCAGGCGCCCGACTCGACCGAGCGCTTCGGGGTCGAGGCGCTCAGCGCCACCGCCAGCAGGCTCCTGGCCGAGCAGGCCGGCATCGACGGCCTGCTCGACGGCCTGCTCGACGTCGTCCACCAGGCCAACGGTGGGGACCTGTCGGACGACATCGCGATGCTCTGCGTCGCCGCCGCCCCGATCAGCGACGGAGCCTGAAGGCAGCAACCGGGTCCCTGACCCCAGGGGCATGAGGCTCGCCTCGGTCGCGGCGCGATCCCCGTAAATATGCCGACTCTCCGCGTTGGTCCCGAGGTGGAGAATCCAGCCCACACAAACGCTGGAGGACGATGCGCCCGGCCGGCTCGCCATCCCGGCCACGACGCCGTTCGCGCTCGACGACCGGAGGCCGATGGTGGGTCAGTCACAGCAGTCCAGGAGGCGGGGGAGGCGGGCGGCGGTCCTGGGGTTCCTGAAGACCGTCCCGGGCATGCTGACCGCGCTCGCGACCATGCTGACGGGGGTCGCGGGAATCCTGGCCGCGCTCACGCAGGTGGGCGTCATCCAGGTGCGGAGCCCGATCGTGGTCGGTCCGGCGACGACCACCACCGTCGCCCAGGCTCCGGTCCTGCCGGCGCCGACGACCTCGGTCGAGTTCCCGGCGGCCATCGATCAGACGGCACCGGCGCCAGCCCCCGGCGGCGTCGTGACCACCTACCTGGCCGACCTGGAGCCCACCCAGTCCTCGCGCCTGGCGAGCACGGACGAGGCGAACATCAACGGCAAGACGTTCGTGCACAACGTGTTGTTCTATGCCTGCTGCGACCCGGCCTCGGCCGACTACGACCTCGGCCGCCACTACCGGCGGCTCGAGGCGACGCTCGGCGTGACCGACGAGGCGCCCGCCGACGCGAGGTCCACCTTCGAGGTCTTCCTCGACGGCCGCAAGGCGTACACCGCGACCGCGGGGCTCGGGAAGCCGGCCAGGCTGAGCCTCGACGTCACCGGCGTCCTCCGCCTGCACCTGGTCATCAACAGCACCCAGGAGGACTTCCTGGTCGCCTGGGGGGAGGCCAAGATCCTCGGCCTGCCCGGCGAGGTGCCGGAGACGACCGCCGCCGGATGATCAGGGCGAGCGGCGGTGGAGCTCCTGGGGGTCGTGGGCGACCGGACCGGTGGTGGGGACGCGTCCCCAGCACCAGCCGTCGCCGGGCCGCTCGTCGTCGGTGCCGTGACGAGGCTCCGCCCATCGGCCACGCGTAAGCTTGCGAGCGCTCGGCGGGCTGCCCGATCATCGAGAGCATGCTGCCACCGGACAACCACGTCCACACGCAATGGTCGTGGGACGCCGATGCCGGGTCGATGGAGGCGTCGTGCGCGCGGGCCGTCGAGCTGGGACTCCCCTCGATCGCGTTCACCGACCACATGGAGTTCACCCGCTGGGTGATCGCCCCGGAGGGGCGGGGCGTTCTGCACCGTGACGCCGCGAAGGTCGGCCCCGACCTCCAGTTCGACGCGCCGCCGCTGGACGTGGACGGCTACCTCGAGTGCCTGCAACGCTGCCGCGACCGCTTCCCGGGCCTGCGGATCCTTTCGGGCGTCGAGTTCGGGGAGCCCCACTGGCACCCCAAGGAGCTGCGGGCGCTGCTGGACGCCGGGGCCTGGCAGCGGGTGCTGGGATCGCTGCACTCCCTGGAACTGCCGGAGGGCCCCTGGATCGTCGACGAGTTGTACGAGGACTACGCGCCCGGCGGCCTGGACCCCGACGGGGTCATGCGCGCCTACCTTGCCGAGGCCGAGCGGATGGTGGAGTCCTCGGACCCTTTCCAGGTGCTCGCCCACCTCGACTACCCGGTCCGCCGGCGGCCCGCCAGCGCCCGGCCCTTCGAGCCCGCCGACTTCGAGGAGGAGCTCCGCGGCGTGCTGCGCGCGCTGGCCCGGTCGGGGCGCGCGCTGGAGGTCAACACGGTCGTGCCGCTGCGGCCGGAGATCGTCCGGTGGTGGCACGAGGCCGGAGGCGAAGCGGTCTCGTTCGGCAGCGACGCGCACGCGCCCGCGGCGGTGGCGCGCGATTTCGCGGCGTCCGCCGCGATGGTCGAGGCGCAGGGGTTCGTGCCCGGCCGCGACCGCCACGACTTCTGGCGCCGGCGGCCATGAGCCGCGCCCGGCCGGGACGGAGGGAACCATGAGCGCGTTGCCAGCAAGACCGCTTGGCTCCTCAGGGCTGTCGGTCTCGGTGCTCTCGCTGGGGTCGTGGCGGACCTACGAGCGGATCCCGCGGTCGGCGGGCCTGGCGGTGATGTACAAGGCCAGGGAGCTGGGCGTCACCTTCCTGGACGACGCCCGCTACAACGACGAGACCGGCACGGCGCCGATCCCGACCGGCTACTCCGAGATGGTCTTCGGCGAGCTGTTCCGCGCGACCGGCTGGAACCGCGACGAGGTCGTGGTCGCCAACAAGCTCTGGTGGGAGTTCTGGCCGGACCAGAGCGCCGCCGAGGAGCTGGACGGCTCGCTCCAGCGGATGGGGCTCGACCACCTCGACCTCGCGTACTCCGCCCCACCGCCCGACGGGCTCGATCTCCAGGACCTGGTCGGCCAGGTCGGGGGACTGGTCGCCAGCGGCAAGCTGCGGGCCTGGGGCGTGCTCAACTGGCCGCCCGCGATGGTCGCCGAGACCATCCGGATCGCCGAGGCCGACGGCTGGCCGAGGCCGTGCGCCGCCCAGCTCGCCTACAACCTGGTGCACCGCTCCGACGTGGAGGACCCGCGGGTGGCAGAGGTCCTCGGCTCCGGCGGAGTGCGCGTGGTCGCCTCCTCGGCGCTGGCGGCCGGAGCGCTGACCGGCAAGTACGGCGCGGCCGGGGCCGAGGGCCGGCTGGCCGGCGACCTGCAGAGCCCACGCCACCGGGCAGCCCTGGAGGTCGCCGAGGAGCTGCGCGGCATGGCGCGGGACCTCGCCACCACCCCGGCCGCGCTGGCGCTCGCGTTCGCGCTGGCCAACCCGCTGGTGTGCAGCGTCCTGTTCGGCGCGACCAGCCCCGACCAGGTGACCGCCAACCTCGAAGCGGTGGAGGTCCTGGAGCGCCTGGACGCCGACCGCCTGGCCGCCCTCCGGGCCGTGGGCGAAGCTCCTCGCTGACCCTCGGCGCCCCGGCGGGCCGTGGCCAAGCGGCCTTCGGCCGCGAGATCAGGCCGGGCGGGCCTCCGCCGGCGGGCCTGATCTCGGTGTCCCACCCTCCGCTGTCCGGGGCCCGCTGACGCGGCCGTCCACGGCGCAGGCCCGCTGCGGGTCGGCCACCTGGATCACCGCGCCGTCGCCGAGCGGCGTGGCGGGACGGTCGCTGTTCGTCGGGAGCCGGCTGCTCCAGGTGATCCGCCCGCTGCCGATATCGAGCGACGCCAGGAAGGACTCCGCGCTCCCCGACCGCTCCTTGAAGCCGCTGATCAGGAGGCGACCGGCGGCGGCCCACTGCGGCCAGCCGCTACCCCCGGGCAGGCGCGTCCGCCAGCGCACCCCGCCGTCCCGAGCGCTCCGACCCACCACCAGGTTGGAGAACTGCTCGACGTAGACGACCTCGTCCGCGGTCACCAGGGCCTGCCGGTTGATCGCGTCGACCATGTCCTGCTGGATCCACCCCGTCAGTGGCTGGCTCCAGCGGACCGTGCCGGTGGCGGCGTCCACCAGCTCCAGGCTGCCCCAGCGCTGCCGCTCGCCGCGGGTCGCCACCGCCACGCCGGCGGGGCCGGCGCCGACCACCGCCGCCTCCGCCGAGGGCCGCAGCCGCCAGCGCTCCTTGCCGGTGGCCAGGTCGTAGGCGGTGACCGGCTTGTAGGCCGGGTCGACCCCGAGCCCCACGATCACGACGTCCCCGGTCACGGTCAGCTCAGCCGAGAACTCACCGGCATGGACCACGCCACTGGTCCGCCACAGCAGCCGGCCGGTGGCGGCGTCGAAGCTCTCGAGGGCGCCGCGGCCGATCCACAGGACGCGGTTCCCGGTGGTCGCGAAGACCCTCGGTGTGGCCCGCTCGCCGGCGGGCCTGGTCCAGCGCACCGTGCCGTCGCGGCGCTCCAGGACCACCAGCGCTCCCCGCTCGCCGGTCACGACCACGCCGCCGTCGTCGGTGAGCAGTTGCTGCCACGACAGCCAGGCGCCCCGCGGCGGCGTGAAGCGCCACAGCTCCGCCCCTGTGGCGGCCTCGATCCCGAGCACGTGGCCCGCGTCCAGCGGCCCGACGCGGACCACGACGACGCCGTCGCGGACCGAGGCGTCGTACACCGAGCCGCCCAAGGCCAGGCGCCAGCGCTGGCTGCCGTCGCCGGCGGCCAGGGCGCGCAGCTCGTCGCCCTCGGTGGAGTAGACGGTGTCGCCATCCACCAGCGGGCCGATGTTGCTGTCGAGCTGCGAGCCGACCGGCAGGGGCACCGACCAGCGCCGGTGGCCGGCACCGTCGTAGGCGATGACCGCCGCGCGCCGCGGCGGCGCCGCCGCCGGGTCGCAGCTGCCTGCCCCATTCACGCCCGCCATGCCTGGCTCCGTCCCGGCGCGGAGCGGCTGCCCGCCGGGACCAGCCTTGGCGTCCCGCTGGCCCTCCGCCGGCGCGCCCGCCTGCGTCTTCCCCTGGATGCCGCCCGCCGGCGCGCCGTCGCTCCGGGCGCAGCCGCCGAGCGCGATGACGGCGGCAATCGCCATGAGCGGGGCGCGGGCCCTCCAGCGCCTTGGGCGTGACCTGTCCACACCGGCCTCCTCGATCACGGTTCGCAACCTGTAGACGGCCAGGAGCTCGCCTCGGTTCCCGAGCCGCGAGGCAGGGAGCACCAGGGCCCGCAGACCAGGCAGCCCCACCCGCTCCAGGCAGGTGGGGCTGCGATCGGCGGGGCCGTGGTCGGCCCGCCGTGGAGGCTACTCGGAGGCCGCCCGCACGTTGGCGGCCTGCGGGCCCTTCGGCCCGTCGACCACGTCGAACTCGACGGTCTGGCCTTCGTCCAGCGAGCGGTAGCCGCTGGCCTGGATCGCGCTGAAATGCACGAACACGTCCGGCCCCGACTCAGGGCTGATGAAGCCGAACCCCTTGTCAGCGTTGAACCACTTGACGGTTCCAACGGTCATGAATGCTTGTCCCTCCCTCCATCACTCGGAGGATCGTTCAACATCCACGGGCACGTACCCGCGAGCGCAAGGGACAAGCTCGACTGGGACTGCGACGCCAAACATGAACCTGCTGCCGCCCGGCAGGGTAGCAGACCGGAGGGGGCCGCGCGCCTGGTTCACGCAAGCCTGTGGACGAACTCGTCCCGGTGGATCGGCAGCGTGCGGACCCGGTCGGATCCTGGATCTGCGGCCACCGCTCAGGCCAGGCTGCTGGCGTGGATGGTCCCGGCCTTCATGACCAGCCTCAGGTGGCGCTCGGGATCGGTCATGACCTCCAGCCGCTGGAGCGGGTCGCCGTCGACCACCAGCAGGTCGGCCATCGCCCCTGGCGCCACCACGCCCACCTGGCCCTCCATTCGCAGCAGCCGGGCCGCCACGGTGGTGGCCGAGCGGATCACGTCGGCGGCGGGCTGTACCCGCGACCGCAGGGTGAACTCGCTGAGCTGGCGGCGGTGCATGCCGCCGAGCAGGTCGGTCCCGTAGACGATCGGCAGGCCGGCGCGGTGGGCGAGCTCCAGCGCGTGCAGTCCGGCGTCCAGCACGTCGAAGACCTTGCGGTGCTGGTCGGCGGGCATGCCGTGCTCGATGCCCTCCTCGGCCAGCGCGGAGTAGGTCGCCAGTGTCGGCACGTAGAACGCGCCGGTCCGCTGGAACAGCCGGATCGACGACTCGTCCATCAGGTTGCCGTGCTCGATGCAGCCGACCCCCGCCTCCAGGCCCCGGTTGACGGCCAGGGCGGTGTAGGCGTGGCCGGTGACGTAACGGTTGGCCGCCCGGGCCTCCTCCACGATCGCGCGCAGCTCCTCCATCGAGTACTGGGTGGAGTCGACCCGGTCCGTCGGCGAGGCGATCCCGCCGGACAGCATCACCTTGACGTGGTGGGCGCCGCGCCGGAGCTGCTCGCGCGCGGCGCGGCGGACCTCCGTCACGCCGTCGGCGACGACCGTCATGGCGGGCGTGCAGGGGTGCTGGTCGAGCAGCGCCCGTCCGGGCGGGCGAGGGTCCCCGTGTCCGCCCGTCTGTGACAGCGCCCTACCGCCGAAGACGAGCCTCGGACCCGGGAGCAGGCCTTCCGCCACTGCGGCGGACAGGCCGAAATCCGCCCCGGCCACGTCGCGGACGGTCGTGAAGCCGCGGTCAAGCATCCCGCTGAGGATCCCGGCCGCCCGGGCGGTCAGATAGGTCGGCGCCCATTCATGAAGCTCGGCGAGGTTCGCGGTCGCCGCGGTGACGTGCACGTGCGCGTCGATCAGCCCGGGCATCAGGGTCATCCCGCCGGCGTCCAGCACCGTGGCGTCGCCGCCGCTGACCTTCGCGGTCGAGCCGACCTCCACGATCCGGTCGCCGTCGACCAGCACCGCCTGCTTCTCGATCAGCTCGCCGGCCTCGGCGTCGAGGACGGCGGCGTCACGGATCAGGATGCGACCGGAGTCCACCAGGACGACCTCCCAACGCGTCCGGAGCCTGAGCGCTCGGCAGCCTACCGCATGCGCCGGCCTGGCCAGCCCCGGCGGCCGCGCTCACGCACCGGGGGGCGCCGGCCCGACCTCCAGCTCCTGGATCACCGACATCGAGCTGGCGCAGGAGGTCGTGGTGCTGCTCTGCGCCATCGTGATCCTGGGGGCAGCCGCCGGGCTCGGGCTGCTCGGTTGGTTCGTGGCCACCAGGGTGGTCCCGTCGATGGCGAACCCGGCGGCGGTCCTGGGCGGCCTCGGTGGCGCGATCGTGCTCGTGGCGGCGAGCCTGCTGATCGACCGCCCGTGGCTGGTGGAGGCGGAGCGGCAGGGCATCGACGCGCCGCGGCGGGTCTGGCGGATCCGACGCTAGCTCGGCCTCGCGTGTCAGCCGTGCCGTTTGCGGGAACCCGCAGGGTGCACCACCGACAAGGACGGGAGCTGACGGGGCGGCATGACCAGCGCGTTGGACCGACTCCCTCCGCGGGCCAGGGAACTGCTGCGGCCGCAGGAGCAGCCGGAATGGACAGCGCCGATGCTGGCCGTGCTGACCAACGAGCGCTTCTCCGACCCCGGATGGATCTACGAGCGCAAACTGGACGGCGAGCGCTGCCTGGCCTTCCGCCACGGAGGCCGGCTGCGGCTGCTGTCGCGGACCCGCCAACCGCTGAACGAGGCCTACCCCGAGCTGGTCGGCCCGCTCGAAGCGCAGCGCAGCGACGACTTCATCGTCGACGGGGAGATCGTCGCGTTCGAGGGGCCGCGCACCAGCTTCGAGCGCCTCCAGCGCCGCATCCAGCTCCGCGACCCCGCCAGCGCGCTGCGCAGCGGCGTCGCGGTGTTCTACTACCTCTTCGACATCCTCCATCTCGAGGGCAACGACACCTCCGCGCTCCAGCTCCGCGACCGGAAGTCGCTGCTGCGCAACGCGCTGTCCTACGGGGACCCACTTCGCTTCCTGCCTCACCGCAACACCGAGGGCGAGGCGCTGTACCGGGACGCCTGCCGCAGGGGCTGGGAGGGCCTGATCGCCAAGCGCGCCGACGCGCCGTACCAGCACGCCCGCTCGGAGGACTGGCTGAAGCTCAAGTGCGTCAACGAGCAGGAGTTCGTGATCGGCGGCTGGACCGATCCGACCGGCACGCGGGTGGGGCTGGGGGCGCTGCTGATCGGCTACTACGACCGCGGTGCGCTGCGCTACGCCGGCAAGGTCGGCACCGGCTACAGCCAGGCCGTGCTGCGGGACCTGCGGTCGCGGCTCGACCGGCTGGCACGCGCCGAGCCGCCGTTCGAGCACGACGGGCTGCCGCGGAGCCGCGTCCACTGGGTGCGCCCCGAGCTGGTCGCCCAGATCGGCTTCACCGAGGTCACCCGCGACGGCAAGCTGCGCCACCCCCGCTTCCTGGGCCTGCGCGACGACAAGCGCCCGCGCGAGGTGGTCCTGGAACGCGGCCTCCCCCGCTAAGACCGTCGAGTTCTTCCAGAGCCAGGGCGCCTCACAGCCTCACAGGGGCAGGCCCATGACGATGGCGTCCCACAGCTCGCCGTTGCGGCGGCGGTAGTGGCCGCGCAGCAGGCCCTCGCGCTGGAAACCGAACTTCTCGTAGAGCGCCAGGGCCGCCGCGTTGTGCGGCCAGACCTGGAGCGCGACCTTGTGGGCGCCGGCCCCGCGCGCCCACTCGATGCCGGCCCGCAGCAGCGCGCTGCCCACGCCGCGGCCGCGCCAGCCCTCGGAGACCAGCATGCCGAGGTCGGCCACGCCGTAGCCGGCCAGGTCCATGCCCAACTGGCCGATGATGCGGCCGCCGGCCTCGGCGACCAGCACGACCTCGCGCTCCTGGTCGAGCGTCTCGGCCAGCCGCCGGCGGCGGCGGTCGCGGTCCACCGGCGGCTCGGTGCCGATCCAGCGGCCCTCGGCGGCCACCTCGACGAAGAGCTCGACGATCGCGTCCAGGTCCTGCTCACGCGCTGGACGGACGACGACCTCCGTGGCGGTTGGGTGCATGCGACCTCCGGCTCGCTCAGGAAGCGTCCGTCCACGCTACCCCGGCAGCTTGGCCGCCAGGATGTCGACCTGCTCGATAGTGGGCTCGCCGAACAGCTTGCCGACGTTCTCCATGAGCGCGACGGCCACCTGACCGGACAGGTGCGCCTGGCGGCCGTCCTGGTCGGGGAACGTGTCGAAGATCCCGAAGGTCGACGGGCCCAGCCGGATCGCGTACCAGGTGATCGTGGCCGGCTCCTGCTGGACGATCGGCAGGCCGCCCCTGAGGAAGCTCTCGACTGCCGCCTCCTGGCCAGGCAGCGCCTCGATGCGGACGAGCAGTCCCACGTTGACCGCGTCGGCCATCTGCGTCTCCTTTTCCGGTGGACATCGGGAACCTCGGTGGACCGGCCGGATGCTAGCCGAAGCGGCTCGGGCCCACCTTCTCGAACGGGATCCGGATGAGCACGCGCCGCTGCTCCTCCATGGCGCGGCGGTAGTCGTCCCAGTCCGGGTGCTCGCCGCTGATGCGGCGGTAGTAGTCGACCAGCGGCTCCATGGCCTCGGGCAGGGAGACGATCTGGGCCGCACCCTCGACCTGGAGCCAGGGCCCGAAGAACCTGTCCGAGAACACGCACAGCACCGCGCTGGGGTCGTTGCGCAGGTTGCGGACCTTGTAGGCGGTCTCCCTGGTGCTGATCGTGGCCATGCCGTCGCCGTCCACCCCGACCGTGACCGGCGACGTCTGGAGCCCGTCGCCGGACCGTCGGGTCACCAGCACCGCCCAGTGGTTGCGGGCCACGAACGCCCGCGCCTCGTCTGGACTCACTCGACCTCCCTGGTGGTCAGCACGTCTCGCACGGCTGAACCCTCGGAGCCGTCTTTTTGGAGGGCACCTCGACCCCCAGCAACCGGAAGGCCACCTCGACGGCCGGACCGATCCCGAAGGCGAACAGGATGGTACCGATGCCGGCCGCGCCACCGAGCAGCACGCCGATGATCAGCACGCTGGTCTCGATGATCGCCCGGACGACGCCGACCCGCAGCCCGGTGCGCGCCGCGATCGCCAGCATCAGGGAGTCCCTGGGGCCCGACCCGAGCCCGGCGCCGATGTACAGCGCGGAGCCGAGCGCCACCAGGAGGACACCGACGACCACGGCGGCCAGGCGCATCGGCAGCCCGCGCGCGCCCAGGTCGGCGCCGATGCCGGTGGCGAGCATCGCGTCAGAGAAGATCCCGATGAGCACCATGTTGACCAGCGTGCCCGGCCCGGGCCTGACGCCGGCCAGGGCCCCGGCGACCAGCAGGACCACGCCGACGAGGATGGTCGCGACCCCGAAGGACAGGGGCGTCACGTGGCGGATGCCGTCATGGAGCACATCCCAGGGCCCGACTCCCAACCTGGAGCGCAGGCCCAGGACCACGCCGGCGGCGAACAGCCAGAGCCCGGCGACGAGCTGGAACCAGGCCATCGGGCTGCGGGCGCGCCCCAGGACCGAAGCGGTCCAGGCCGGAGGTGACATGTCGACTCCTCTATCTGGCTACACCAGCGGGATACCCATCTCGTGGGTGACGGCATCGGGGGCGGCATCGGCAACCCGGGAATTGTCCCAGTCCCCGGTGCCGAGCCGGTTGTCGTGGGCGGTGGGGCGGACCGTCCAGTCGTTGGCCCCTGGAACCCCGAACCGCACCGCCGCGTGTGGCACCAGCTCGGGCCCGGCCAGCCCGCCTGGGACGTTGGCGCCGTAGAACTCGGTCCAGATCGACGAGCCCCGGGTGGCCAGGTCCAGACCGCCCCAGCGGCGCGGCACCCGGATGCTGCCGACGAGCGTCTCGGAGCCGCTGGCCTGGTCGGTCACCGTCGCGCTCCACCAGCCCCGATCGGTTCTGGCGATGCGCAGGCGGTAGGCGCGGCCGGCCTCCCAGTCGTAGGCCAGGCGGCAGGTCCAGAACCGCTGGCCCTCGACGCCGGCGTGGCAGCCGGGGTTGTCCGCGCAGCCGACCGCCGACCAGATGGAGAACACCGCCAGCCTGCCGGTGCTGCCGTCGTCCCGGAGGTCGTGGGCCTGGAGCCCGAAGTAGCCCACGTCCCCGCGCTCGAAGCTCCACTGGTGCGCCCAGAAGTAGGTCGTCGCGCCGGGATCGCGCAGCACGGTCAGGTCCCAGGCGAGGCTGCTCGCGCCGTTGGCGTGCGCCGGCCAGCGCCAGAACGTGTACGTCCCTCGAGGTGCGGCCATGCGATACGTATCGCAGACACGCCCCAGGTACGCAAGCCGCCGAGCCGGCGTGAGTGCCCGGAGCGGCTCGGAGTGGCAGACTATGCGCTGATCCGAACCGGCCTGGGGGCACAGGACGTGACAGAAGCGCAGCAAGCCGGCGGGCCCACCGTCCGCCGCATGTTGGTCGGCTCGCAGCTTCGCCGGCTTCGCGTCCAGAGCGGGATCTCGCGCGAGGAGGCGGGTGCGCGCATCCGCGCCTCGGAGTGGAAGATCCACCGGCTCGAGAACGGGCAGGTCGGCTTCAAGGAGCGCGACGTCGTCGACCTGCTCGCCCTCTACGGCGTGACCGACCCGGCCGAGGTCGAGGCGGTCCTGGACCTGGCCCGCGAGACCAAGGACACCGGCTGGTGGCACCACTACGGCGACCTGCTACCGCCGTGGTTCCGCGCCTACGTCGACCTGGAGCAGGCGGCGACCCTGATCCGCGCCTACGAGGGCCAGTTCGTCCCCGGGCTGCTGCAGACCGACGACTACATGCGGGCGGTGATGGGCGGGGCGCTGGACGAGACGCCGGACGAGACCGACCGCCGGGTCGAGCTGCGGCTCGCCCGCCAGGCGCTGCTCACCCGCCCCGGTCCGCCGCGGCTGTGGGCGGTGGTGGACGAGGGGGCGCTGCGCCGGCCGGTGGGCGGCCCGCGGGTGATGCGCGCGCAGCTCGACCGCCTCATCGAGTACTCCCGGCTGCCCAGCGTGGTGCTCCAGATCCTGCCGTTCGGCGCCGGCGCGCACCCCGCGATGGTGGGCGCCTTCAGCATCCTGCGATTCGCCGACGACGACCTGCCGGACGTCGTCTACCTGGAGCACCTGACCGGCGCGATGTACCTGGACAAGCGCGACGACGTCCTGCGGTACCTGCACGTCATGGAATCCATCTCGGTGCGCGCCGGCCGCCCGGCCGACAGCGAGGACATCCTCGCCGCCATCGCGAAGGAGATCTGAGCGGCGTGGGCCGCGAGCGCCCCCGGCCGCTACCCGCGCAGCGCCTCGGCGAGGTGGCGGTACTCGGCTCGGGGGAAGACGTCGCCGGTCCCGGTCAGCACCTGGACGCAGACGTGGTCGGCGCCGGCCTCGTGGTGCTCCCGCACCCGCCGCGCCACCGCCTCGTCGTCGCCCCAGGCGACCACCGCGTCGACCAGCCGGTCGCTGCCGTCGGCCCGGCGCCGCGGGCGCTGACCGAGCGCGTCGTCACCGCGCCCTGGCGCGGTAGCGTGGGCGCCCCATGGACCGGATCATGCTCAGCGACGAGCAGGCCAGGCTGCTGCGGCTGCGCTCGCAACGGCTCGACCGCCGCAGCAGGCCGGCGCCCGGCGCGGTCGGGACCGTCCACCAGCTGTGCGGTGTGCACGCCCAGCTCCCCTCCGCCAGCGCGCTGACCCTGCGGCCGAGGACCACCGGCCTGGCGGCGGCCGACGTCGAGCGGGCCAGGGTGGACGAGCGGGCGCTGCGGATCATCCGCCTGGCACTGGATCGGGACGGCGCGCTGACCCGACCCGAGCTGGCCGAGCGCCTGGCCGTGGCCGGCGTGGACCCCTCCGGGCAGCGGATCGCCCACCTGGTCCACCGCGCCGGGCTGGAGGGCCTGGTCTGCCACGGTCCCGACCGCGGTGCCGAGCCCACCTTCGTGCTGCTGGAGGACTGGCTCGGCGCGGCGCCGGCCAGGACCGGTCCGCTGGACCGCGAGGTCGCGCTCGGCGAGCTGGCCCGCCGCTACCTGGCCGCCTACGCGCCGGCCGGGCCGCGCGACCTCGCCTGGTGGTCAGGCCTGGAGCCGCGCGAGGCGCGTGCCGCCTGGAGCCGCGTCGCCGGCGAGCTGATCGAGGTCGAGGTCGCCGGCGAGCCCGCGTGGCTGCTGGCGTCGCGGGCCGACTGGCTGGCCGATCCCGGACCGGAAGGTCCGCTGGTCCACCTGCTGCCCGGCTTCGACGTCCTCATGCTCGGCTATCGCAGCCGCGCGCTGGCGGTCCCCCAGGAGCACGCCCGCGCCGTGTGGACCGCCGGCGGCTTCATCAAGCCGACGCTGGTCGTCGACGGCCGGGCGGTGGCCACCTGGTCCTCCAGCAGGCGCGCTCGGCGCCTGGAGGTGACGGTCGAGCCCTTCGCGGGGCTGCCGCACCGGGTCCACGCGGGACTGCAGGCGGAGGTGGCCGACCTCGGCCGCTTCCTCGGGACCGCGACGGCGCTGGCGATCGGCGGGACGGCCTGACACCACGAGAACCCGGTTGCCTGGGTCGGCACGATTCGTCAAGATCGCCCAGAGACCAGGGCAAACAGAGCAGGCGATCGGGCATCGTGCCGCATCCTGGCGCGGGAGGTGCGTGATGGCGAGGCGACGGGGGGCCACCCCCGAGGACGAGGGCCCCTCCCTGATCACCCTCGATGAGCAGCAGCGGGCCGTCAGCTTGCTGAACGCGGCGTTCCAGGCCGGCGAGCTCGACGAACATGAGCTGGGGCGCCGGCTCGGGCGGGTGCACCGGGCGGTGACGCCGCGCGACCTCTGGAAGGCCAGTGGGCACCGGGCAGGGTCGCGCAAGCGCTCCGACTGGCGCGAGATCAAGCGCGCCGTCGCGCTCCAGGTCGCGATCGTGGGCTTCGCGGCGATCGCGATGCTCGTGGTGCTCTACGGTGTCATCCTCTACTACCACGGCGACAACTCCGGCGCCCACGTCTGGCCCTGGCAGTGGGGCGAGAGCTGACCTGGCGCGAGACGCAGCCGCCGCAAGCCGAGGAGCAGCGGGTCACCTCGCTGGAGCTGTTCTTCGACCTGGTGTTCGTGTTCACCCTGACCCAGCTCACCGGGCTGCTGGCCGGCGACCTGTCGGTGGTGAGCGGGCTACGGGTGGCGCTGATCTTCGTGGTGCTGTTCTGGATGTACGGCGGCTACGCCTGGCTGACCAACCAGGTGCCGCCGGTGCTACCAGTCCGCAGGTTGCTGCTGATCCTCGGCATGGCCGCCTTCCTGGTCTGCGCTCTGGCGATCCCGCGCGCCTTCGACGGCGGCGGGCTGGCGTTCGGCCTCGGCTACCTGCTGGTGGTGCTGGTCCACGGCGGGCTCTACACCTCCGTGTACGGACGCACCATGGCCGTCTGGGTGGGGCCGTTCAACGTCCTGGCCGCGCTCAGCGTCATCGCGGCCGGGCTGCTCAGCGGGCCGGCGACCTACGCGCTGTGGGGGGTGGCGATCCTCATCCAGCTGGTCATGCCGTACGCCAACCGCTCGCCGGCACGGCCCAACATCCGGCCCGCGCACTTCGTGGAGCGGCACGGGCTGCTGCTGATCGTCGCCCTCGGGGAATCGGTCGTCGCCATCGGCATCAGCGTCGGCCGCGAGGCCCTGACCGTGCGGCTGTTCGGGACGGTGCTGCTCGGGCTCGCGCTGGCCGCGGCGCTGTGGTGGACCTATTTCGCCGGGGAGGAGGAGCGGGCCGAGCAGGCGCTCGAGTCGGTGCCCGACCTGAACCGGCGGCTGCTGCTGGCCGTCCGCGCCTACTTCTTCGCCTACGTGCCGATGCTGCTCGGGATCATCAGCCTGGCGGCGGGCGTGAAGTTGTCACTGGGTCAGGCGACGCACCGCCTGGACCCGGGGCCCGCGCTGACGCTGGCCGCCGGGGTGGCGCTCTACCTGGCCGGTGACGTGGCCTTCCGCAGAGCGCTGCGCATCCGTCCGCTCGCCTACCGTGCCGCCGCGGCGCCGCTGGCGCTGGCCACCGCCGTGCTCGGCATCTACGTGGCCGGTGCGGTGCAGCTCGTCGCGCTGATCGCGGTCCTGCTCGGCATGCTGGTGCCCGAGGCGAGATGGCGCCGGGCGGTGGGGGCCTGATCCTCGACGTGGGAGAATGCCGGCATGCCAACCACCACACGCCGCACCCGATCGACCGCCGTCGGCGTCGAGCTGGGCCACAAGCGGGTGTTTGCGTGCGCGCTCGACTGGCCCGGCTGGTGCCGGTCGGGCAAGAGCGAAGAGCTGGCGCTGGAGGCGCTGGCGGCCTACGCGCCGCGCTACGCGGTGGTCGCCGAGCAGGCGGGGATGGAGCTGCCGGCCAGGGTCGGCGACAGCTTCGAGGTGGTCGAGCGGGTTCAGGGATCGGGGGCGACCGACTTCGGCGTCCCCCACGAGGTCGTCGCCACCGAGGAGGCGGCCGTGCCCGCCAAGGAGGCCGCGCGGCGAAGCGCGCTGGTCGCCGCCGCGTGGGCCGTCCTCGACCGGGTGGTCGCCGGCGCCCCGGCGGAGCTGCGCAAGGGACCGCGGGGCGGCGGGCGCGACCGCGACAAGATCGTCGACCACGTCCTCGGGGCGGAGGTCGCCTACGCCCGCAAGCTGGGCATCAAGCATCCCCAGCCGGCCAGGGACGACCGCGCCGCCATCGAGGCCATCCGCGAGGAGATCCTGGCGGTGTTGCGTGCGCCCTCCGACGGCGCCCCACCGGTCCCCAAGGGCTGGCCGCCCCGCTACGCCGCCCGCCGGATCGCCTGGCACGCCCTCGACCACGCCTGGGAGATCGAGGACCGCTCCGACACCGGGTCCTGAGGGCGGCCGCGGGGGCGCACGGGCCCGCGCCGCGCTACCGCTTGACAAGCCGACCCGACGGAGGCGAACTTCGCGAGTGCACCCCCGAGCTCCAGCAGCCCGACCGCCGGTCCGATAGAGGAGGCCGAGCCATGCAGGTCCGCAACATCATGAAGAGCCCGGTGGTCTCGATCGACCCCGAGCAGTCGGTCCGCGAAGCCGCGCAGGCCATGCGGGATCACGGGATCGGGTCGGTCGTGGTCGAGCGGCAGGGCCGGGTGGTCGGCATCCTCACCGAGCGCGACGTGCTCCACGCCGCGGCGCAGAGCGCCGACCTGGAGGGCGCGCGCGTGGGCGACCACATGACCGCGCCGGTGGTCACCGCCTCGCCGAACTGGGACGTGACCGTGGCCGCGACCGAGATGACCCACCGCCACATCCGCCACCTGGTCGTGGTGGAGCAGGACCAGCCGCTGGGGGTGGTGTCGCTCCGCGACGTCCTCTCGGTCTTCCTCCCCGAGCGGGTCCACCAGCTCGAGGCGTAGCCGGGCGCCGGCCGGGCGCCGCGCGGCTCGCCGCCGCCGCCCGCCATGGGTGAACCGCCGGGCTCAGGTCTCCAGGATGGCGTTGAAGCCGCCGACGCCGTTGGGCTCGAAGGCCTCGACGGCCTCGTCGTCGTGCCAGTGCCCGCCCTCGGCGAGGTAGCGGAACGCGTAGCGACCACCGGCAGGCAGGGTCAGCACGACGCTGCGGGTGCCGTTGCTGCGCGGCCGCAGCGGGTGGGCCAGCGGGTTCCAGTCGTTGAAGTCGCCGACGACCGAGACGCCACCGGCGCCGTCCCTGGGAAGGATGAACGAGACCTTGACGCTCTGGCTGCCTTTGACGGGAGATCGCTTGATCACTTCGTGCTCCTGGGGTTCGAGCTCACGGAACAGGTGGCCCCTGCGGGCCGCGAACAAGTACAGCACGACAACCGCGCCAAGGCTCGTGCTTCGGTGTTAAATCGACGTTACGAAGCGCTGGCCAGTCGACGAACTGGGCGCCCCACCGCGGTCACCTCGCGCGCCGGCAGGCGCGGCTCGCCTCCCGGTACTGCTCCAGGGTCCTGGCCAGCCGCTGGTCGCGCATATTGGTCACCAGGTAGGAGATCACGGCGTCGGCGTCGTCGACCGCCGACAGGCAGGCGGGTGACGCCACCTGCCGTGCCGGAGCCGCGGTGGTGGGCGCGCTGCCGGGAGCGGCACTGCCGGGAGCGGCACTGCCGGGAGCGGCACTGGGCCGCGCGGCGCTCGCCGGCCGCGCCGGTTCCCCGCGGCCTCCCGCCAGCACCGACCCGAGCGCGATCCCGCCCGCGAACAACCCGACCGCCAGCACCGCCACCAGCAGGCGCCTGCCCCACCGGGAGGGCCGGCCCGGCACCGGCGGCGAGCCCGGCACCGGCGGCGAGCCCGATGCCGACCGCGCGCTCGGCGCCGGCGGCGAGCTCGGCGTCACCGTGATCCCGGCGGGCCCGAGGGGGTCGGGCACCAGCTCCCGCCGCGGCTGATCGGCGGCGCCCTCCTCCGCCAGACACTGCTCGCCGTCGACCTCCCAGACCGGTTGGTCAGGGGACAGGCGGCCGGGCACCTCTGGACCGGGTCGCGGCGGGCGCGCGCCGCGAGGCCCGCTCATTGCGCCCGGCACGCTGCCTTGACGTCCGCGTAGCGCGATTTGGCCTCGGCAAAGACGCGCCGGTCGTGGCGGCCGTTGTTGATCGAGGTCATCCCCTGGGTGAGCGCCTTGTGCGCGGTCATGCCGTTGTTCACCCCGGCCAGCGAGGCGATCAGGTCGTCCATGACCTTGGTGTGGTCCGCCAATTCGCCGGCCACGCGGTCGGCCACCTCGATCGAGGAATCGGCCCGGGCGATAGCGGTCGAGCACGCGGTCGGCACTTTCGGCACATTGGCCGTCTCCAGTGGGGCGAGCATGTCGGCATTGTCGTCGGCCCGGCTCATCCCGAAGGCCACACCACCGGCGGCCCCCACCGCCAGCGCGACCAACGCGACAACGACGTAGTTGGCAGCGGAGCTATAGCGACGCATCTGGTCTCCCCCAAGCAGAACGGCGAGCCCGAGGGCGCGAACCTCCGCTCTGGTTGGGGCCCCCCGCGACGGCGCCGTTGCTGCGATCCGACTGAACTGCGCGATCGCGGAGTATAGCGCATGCGACCGGCCTTATTCCTGTTCGAATCGACTAGGTCGTCCGTTTCGGGATCGAGACTTCACGCGATATCAATTTCCGCCGGCTCAGTGTCGACCGGCAATTAGGGCAAGCGTCGCTCAAAGATTCGCGAGCGAAAACCCCACGGAAAACCGACCAGACGAGCGGTCGAGCGCCTCGGCACCACGAGGGCCCACCGCCGTCGCGATCCTCCGGAGCCCGTAATGCTCGAAATCATCGAGCGCCTGGAGGGATGGGAGCCCCGACGGGCTGCGCGGTCCACGGCGCCCGAGCCGGGCCGCACCCAAGGTCCCCACGCCGTGCCCACGAACCCGCGAAGCCAGGGAGGAGCAACCAGCGTGAAGACCTTGACCAGGCGCGCCACCGGAGTGAGCGCGATCATCGGCGTCGTGCTCGCCGCCGGCAGCGTCGCCGCCAACGCCGCCGGCCGGCTGGTAATCGGTGACGGTTCCGGCAACCGCACCTTCACCGGCAATACCACCATCAACGCGCCGAGCAACCTCTGCGCCAACCCCGTCGATGCCAGCGCGGTCTGCGACAACGACCAGGACGACGTCAGCGCCGGCAGCGCCGACCTCGGCGGCGCCCCCGACGGGCCGGTGATGGGCACCGGATCCGGCAACCTCGACCAGACCGTCCTTGGCAACACCAGCACCCACACCCCGCTCAACACCTGCGGAAACCCGGTCAGCGCCGTCGACCAGGAGCCGCCGGCCGAGCCACCGGCGCCGGCAACCGCCCAGGTCGCGTCAGGGCAGGCCGCCGAACCGAACGGCGAGGTCGCGCCGCGGCAGGCCGCCGAGGACGAGGACGACCCGCTCGGCGGGCTGCTGACCGGACCGCGAACGGTGTGCAGGAACAGCCAGCGCGGCCTGTCGGTCAACGGGGTCCCCGGCGGCGGCGACTCCGACGGCTAGCGGTCCAGCGGCCGGCCTGCCCGCGGCGCCACCGCGGCCAGGGCGGGCCGCGCAACTACCCTTCGGCGCCGTATCCGTAGAGCCAGTCGACGTAGGCGTAGTCGTCGTCGGCGCGGTCTCGAATCACCATGTCCCGCAGCAGGGCGCCCATCCCGTCGAGGTGCACCAGCTCCCCCATCCCCCTCGCCCACCGCTGCGCCTTGGACGTCCGCGGGATACGCTCCCGCTGGTAGTCCAGGAACGCCTTGGCGGGGTCGTCGCCGTGCGCCCACATGCTGTCCGCCAGGCAGACCGCGTCCTCCAGGGCCATGCAGGCGCCCTGGGCGAGGTACTGGAGCATCGGATGGGCGGCGTCGCCGAGCAGCGTGACCCGCCCGCGCGTCCAGTCGCCCACCGGCTCGCGGTCGTGCAGCAGCCAGCGCCGCTCACGCCCGATCAGCCGCAGGCCGGACCGTACGTGCTCGTGCTTGCCGGCGAACCGCTCCTCCAGCTCGTCAGGCGTCCCCCAATCCTCGGCGCCGGGACGGTAGCGGTCGCTGGTGAACACCGCCACCTGGTTCAGCAGCTCGCCGCGACGGATCGGATACTGGATCAGGTGCATCTTCGGGCCCGCCCACCAGACGACGTCGAGGCCAGAATGCTCCGGGACCGCCTCGATCGGCGCGGTGCCGCGGTAGGCCACGTCCCTGGAGCAGACCAGCTCGTCGTCGCCGACCGTGAAGCGGCGGACGGTGGACCAGACCCCATCGGCGCCGACCACCGCCCTTGCCCGATAGGTGGAGCCGTCGGCGCATGCGACCACCACCTCTTCGGCGCCCTGGCCGAGGCCGTGGACCTTGCGGTCGCTGCGCAGCGTGACCAGCGGGCTTGCGCGGCAGGCGTCCAGCAGCGCGGCCAGCAGATCGCGGCGGTGCACGACGATGTAGGGGTAGCCGTAGGTCTCGCGGAACTTGGGCCCGAAGTCCAGACCCGTGAGGCGCTCGCCGGTGACCGCGCTCATCAGCACTGCCCGTCGGGGGTACACGGCGTCGGCGGCGATGCGCTCGACTACGCCGAGCCGTTCGAGCATCCGCAGCGCGTTGGGGGCGAGCTGGATACCCGCGCCGATTTCGCCGAATTCGTGGGCCTGCTCCAGCACGCAGACGGGCATGCCCTGCCGCGAGAGCGCAAGGGCGGTGGCCAGACCACCGATGCCACCGCCGACAACCAGCGTCTCGACCCGCTCCGGGGCCGTCCCCATCGTCGCCTTCACCGCGCGACGATGGTACCTGAGACGGCGCTGCTTGCCGGTCGCCTTGACAGCCGGGGACCTCGGGGCGATGGTGCAAACGATTGCCGCCCCGCGGCGGACACCGCCGGCCGCGGAGTCGACTGCGTCTTCGAATGCTCCGGCAACCCCGCCACGGTCTCGCAGGCACTGGCCGGCGTGCGGCGCGGCGGCACGGTCGCGCTGCTCGGTCTCACCGGCGGCGCCAAGGTCGAGCTGGAGGTCGACCGACTCGCCCTGGACGAGATCGATCTGCTCGGCATCCGCTCGAGCCCCAACGCCTACCCCGCAATGATCGACCTGCTGGCCACCGGCGCTGTGACGGCCAAGCCGCTCGCCACCCACGTCTACCCGCTCGCCCGAGTCCACGAGGCCTTCACCGCCCTGGAGCGTCGCGAAGCCATCCGCCCCATCCTGACCATGTGAGGCGGCGGCCCGCAGCCGGCGTGGCAAGCTCAGCTCGCATCCACGCGCGCCGGTCACAGGTGCGCGCGAGCCAGGACGAATTCCGGGGGATCCTGGTGAGCGCGCCGATGCCGCGCGCGGTCGCCTCGCTGCCCGACGTCCCAGCGGACAGCGACCACACCATCCACCATGACCGGCCCGACCTGGTCGCCGCCGCGGTCCTGGAGGTCGTCGAGGACGCGCGCCGGACTCGCGCTCAGAACATTCCGTAGGAGCGCACGACCTCGAACTGGTAGATCAGGCGGCGCTGCTCCTCCATGATCCGGAGGAACTCGCCGGCGCTGCGCTCGGTGCCTTCCCAGAGGACGCTCCCCGGGCTCGGCGCCGGCTCCATGCCCTGCTGCATCGTCTGGAACAGGCGCAGGCTCTGTTCCGGCGCGTCGGGCCCCTCCAGGATCGTCACGGTCGAGTCCAGCGAGAGGCCGCGCCAGCGCTCGTCGAACACGAACAGGGTCGCGCGAGGGTCGCGGCGCAGGTACCTGGTGCGGGCGCGAGCCTTGGTCCCGCTGCTCCAGATCCTGCCGTCAACCAGCGCGACGCCGACCCGCACCACGTGCGGGCTCCCGTCCTCCCTGAGCGTGGCCATCGCCCCGCTGCGGTGCTGCTCCAGGAACTCTCGCTCCCGCTCCGAAAGGGGCATACCGCTTCCCTTCTGCTCGTCGACCCTTGCGGCCCCTGGCCGCCGGCGCGGGCCGGCAGCCTCCGCCGCGGCGGATCCTATTCGCCGGGGCGGACCAGACCGGTCTCGTAGGCGAAGACGACCGCCTGGGCCCGGTCCCGCAGGCCGAGCTTGGTCAGCACGCGGCTGACGTGGGTCTTGACGGTCTGCTCGGCCACCACCAGGTGGGCCGCGATCTCCGCGTTCGAGAGGCCGCGGGCGACCAGGGCGAGCACCTCGGTCTCGCGCTCGGTGAGCTGCTCGATCCGCTCCCTGGTCGGGGCCTTGGGCGCGCCGAGCCGCGAGAACTCGGCGATCAGCCTCCTGGTCACCGACGGGGACAGCAACGCGTCGCCGGCGGCCGCGCCGCCCAAGCCGGGCCCGGCGCCAACGATCCGCCTGGTCGCCTCAAGGCCGTTCAGCACGGGCATGCGCACGTCCATCAGCACCACGTCGGGCCGCAGTGCGGCGGTCCGCTGGACCGCCTCCTCCCCGTTGGCCGCCTCGCCCGCGACCTCGATGTCAGGTTGAGCGTTCAGCAGGACGGAGAACCCCTCCCGGACCATCGCCTGGTCGTCGGCGATCAGCACCCGCACGGTCATGCGTCGTGGCTCCCCGACAACGGCAGCACCGCGGCGACGGCGTACCCGCCCTGCGCGGTTGGCCCCACGGTCAGGTCGCCACCGAGCATGGCGGCCCGCTCCCGCATCCCGAGCACGCCGTGGCCCGGGCCCGGCGGCCCTGACGGCGCCGCCCCAGGCGGGCCGTTGACCACCCGCAGGTCCAGCTCGGCGGGCGCGTACTCCAGCTCGACCCGCACGTCGGCGCCTGGCGCGTGCCGCATCACATTGCTCAACGCCTCCTGCACGATCCGGTAGGCCGACAGCTCCACCCCGGGCGGCAGCGGCCTGGGCGTCCCGGAGACCACCGTCTCGACCTCCAGGCCCGCGCGGCGGACGCCGGCGACCAGGTCGCCGAGCCCGTCGAGCATGGGCTGCGGCGCGGTCTCCTCGATGTTGCGCTCGGCGCGCAGCACGCCGAGCACGCGCCGCAGTTCGGCGAGCGCCTGCAGCGCGTTCTCACGGATGCTGGCGAAACTGGCGGTCAGCTCCGGCGGAGGGTCGGCAACTCGGTAGGGCGCGGCCTCCGCCTGGATGGCGACCAGCGACATGTGGTGGGCGACGACGTCGTGCAGTTCCCTGGCGATCCGCGCGCGCTCCTCGAGCAGCACGCGGCGGGCGCGCTCCTCGTCGCTGATCTGCTCCTGCTCGAGCAGGCGGCGCCTGGTCTCGTCGCGTCCCCGCAGGGCATCAGCCGCGACCAGCGCGAGCGCGGAGAGGACCAGCATGGTCGCCAGGGCACCCCACTCGCGCCGGTCCGGCGCCGCCAGCCAGGCGATCCCGCTGACCGCGGCGAGCAGCGCCCACAGCACGGGCAGCACGCGGCGAGGCCCCCGCAGGCCGACGATCACCAGCACCACGACCTGGGCGAGCACGCTGGTCACCGGCCACGGCCATGGCTCCGAGCTGCTGACCGGGTTCGCCAGCAGCGCGGTCAGCACTGACGCCGCCAGCTCCAGCCACCAGCCGGCCAGCGGGCGCTCCAGGCACAGCAGGATCGGCAGCGCCCGCGCCGCGCTCAGCGCCAGCGACGCGCCCGGCGACAGCTGGTAGTGCTGGTCGAGGTCGAGCGTGCCGAGCCCCAGCACCACCAGGGCGCACGCCCACACCGACCAGCGCCACCAGCGGGACCGTGGCGGGGGTGCGGGCGCCCCGAACGGGGACAGATCGCGCGCGAGCGCCAGCAGCCAGGAGACGGCGGCCCGCGCCCCGCTCCGGGTCGCCGCTCCGCTGGTCTCCGTACCGCGAGCGTTCACGTCAGTCAGGTTATCCGCACGGATCCCGGCCATCTCACGAGCCCGACGGGCCCGTGCCGAGCAGGCGCCGCGCCAGCCGCTCCTGCAACGCCGCCGCGCCCCGGACGAACCACGGCGCCACCCACAGCATCACCAGCCCGCCCGCCGCATGCACCGCCCATGCGCCGGCAAGCGTCGGGCCGCCCCAGGAGTGCTGGTAGGAGTCCATCGTGCCCGGCCGAAGCGGGTACGCCAGGTTCATCGGGACGATCGACCACAGGTAGACGCCGAGCGCCAGCGATCCCAGGCTGATGGGCAGGCTTAGCAGCGCGTGGGCGATCGTCCGCGCGGCCGTGCCAGCGGACGCCGGCTCGCCGATCCACACCCCGAGGTAGCGGCGGGCCAGGCCTCGCTGCCATCTCGCCGCGGTGCGGTGCCCGCCGATGAGCACCAGCGGCACGGAGACGACGCTGACCGGCGCCACCAGCAGGACGTACAGCGTCCGCCGCCAGGTATCGGCGCTGAACGGCGCCCGCCACCAGGCCATGCGGGGCCGTCGGGGCGAAGCTCCCGCCGCCCCGTGCTGCTCGTGCACCTGGATTGTCGTCATGGTGCGTCATCCCTTCGTCGTCGGATGGGCTGGTCGACAAATCGCCAGTCGTCGCCGCCGACGGTAGGCGCCAGCACCCGTCGTCCGCGTCACCCCACGGAGCCAACCCGCCCCGTACCTCCCGGGTAGCACGAGGTGCGGAGCTCAGTCCCCGCGATCCCGCGCGGACGCTTCTCGATCCTGGAGGTACGCGGAGACCCACCTCGCCACTTCCTCCAGCAGGTCAGCGTCCACTGGGCGGCGGTATTGCTGGCGGTAGCTCCGCAGCGAGGCGGGACCAGTTCCGCAACGGCCACCCCATCGCGCTGCTGCGCCGCACCAACCACCCGTTCCCCATCGTCCGCGCCGGCCTCGACGAGCTTCGCACCAGCGGGAGCCCGGAACGACCCCGCGCGGAAGTGGCCAAACGCGAACACGACCTGCACTGCCGGAGCCTGGACGGCTCGCCGCCCCCCGCGGCCCTCGCTGCCTACCTCCAACACCGCTCGCGGAGGGCCAGCCCGCCGCCGTGAGACCAACAGCGGTCGGACGCGTCAGGATGGCTGGATGAGATCCCGGATCCCGCGATCCAGATGTGCTCCACGGGCCGGTGAGCCATTCGGTGCCGACCACAGCGGGAATGGGCCCGCAGCGGTGCAGCACCTTGGGCAGGACGTCTTCGGCGACGACCTCGTCGAACAGCCGCCGCACCAAACCCCGCTCCACCGTGCAGGTCAACGGAGACACGGCCGCGTTCACAGTTCCGGGGGAAGGCCGACCAGGCGTGCGCTCTCGTCCCAGAGGCGGTCGCAGCGTGGGATGTCGGTGGTGTGGGGTGCGGTTGTGACCTGCCTGCGTTGGACGAAGAAGCGCCCGCTGATGCCATCCACCTCTGCCGCGGTGGCCGGCCACACCGGCGTGTCGGCACCGGCGCCGGGGCCCGGCATCCACGGATAGAGGTCCAGCACGGAGTTGAAGACCCGCAGCAGCCCACGCGAGGCGCCCCGGCCGAGCCCGGTCCCCTTGATGATGCCCGGGTGCGCACCGTTGACGGTGATGTTCGTCCCCTCCAGGCGGCGGGCCAGCCCGTAGACGAACATGACGTTCATGTTCTTCGTGCGCCCGTAGGCCGCAAAGGGCCGGAAGCTCGGCACCGGTCCCAGCCCACGCTCGTTTTCGAACCCGAGATCGTCCAGGTCGACCGGGACGCGGCGCAGCGCGTTCGGCGAGGCGCCCACCACCACGAAACGGGCCGGCCGCCGGCCGATCGGTTCGACCAGCGAGCGGAGCAGCAGGTACGGCGCCAGGTGGTTGGTGACAAGGGTCCGCTGGAGGCCCCTCGGCGGTGACGTCCCGAATCTCCGCGATGACGGCCGCGTTGCTGACCACCACGTCCGGCGCCGGTTGATCGGCCAGCCGCTTGGCCAGCTCGCGCACCTCCCCCAGCAACGACAGGTCGGCGTGTTCGAGCCGCAGGTCCGCGTCCGGGACCGCGCCCAGGATCCGCTGTCGCGCCTGCCGGAGCCGCTGGTCGCTGCGACCGACCATGACCACGGTCATGCCATCGGCCGCCAGGTGATGGGCGATCGCTTCCCCGATGCCGCCGGTCGCGCCGGTGACCACCCCCTACAAGCACTTCGCCAGCAAGCAAGCCCTGCTGGCCGCGATCGCCGCCCGCGAACTGGCCCGCCAGCGCGAGGCACTGGCCGAGACGATCCAGCGCGAGCCCTCGCCGGCGGCGGTCCTGCGCGAAGCGATGCACCGCTACGTCGCCTGGGCGCTGGAGTACCCGGCGCGCTTCAAGCTCACCTTCGGGAACTGGACGATTGACTCCCAAGAACTCGGGGAGGCAGCCCACGACGTCCTGACCATGCTGGTCGAGATCGTCGCCGCCGCCCAGGACGCCGGCGCACTCCCACGGGCGACCCCGTCCGCCTGGCATCACTGCTACGGGCGCTGGCCCACGGGGCCGCCGACCTGGCCTCCGCCGGACATCTCGCCGCGGACGGCAAGGGCCACGCCAGCGCCGACGACCTCGTGCTCCGCGGGGATGGTGCCGAGCCGTCCGGCCTGGTAGTCCTCGAACGCCCGCAGCAGCTCCTCGCGGGTGTTCATCACGAAGGGACCGTAGGCGGCGACCGGCTCGCGGATCGGCAGGCCGCCGAGCACCAGCACGTCGAGCTGTGGGCTGCGGCTCTCCTGGCTGGCATTCGCGCTGACGGTCACCACGTCACCGGGGCCGTAGACGGCGAGCTGGCCCATGCGCACGGGCCGGCGCTGGGTACCGACTGAGCCCGACCCTGCAAGGACGTAGACCAGGGCGTTGAAGTCGGGTCGCCACGGGAGCCGGAGCTGCGCGCCGGGGGCGAGGGTGGCGTGCAGCAGGGTGATCGGGGTGTAGGTGACGCCTGGGCCTTGGTGGCCCGCGACCTCGCCGGCGATCACGCGCAGCAGCGCGCCGCCGTCGGGGGAGCTGAGCAGCGAGACCGCACGACCGCGGATGTCTTGGTAGCGGGGCGGGCTCCACTTCAGCTTGGCGGGCAGGTTGACCCAGAGCTGGAAGCCGTGGAACAGCCCGCCGCGCACGACGACCTCCTCTGGCGGCGCCTCAATGTGAATCAGACCTGAACCTGCTGTCATCCACTGCGTATCGCCGTCGGTGATGAGGCCGCCGCCGCCGTTGGAGTCCTGATGGCGCAAGATGCCGTCGATCATGTAGGTGACGGTCTCGAACCCACGGTGCGGATGCCAAGGGGTCCCCTTCGGCTCTCCTGGGCCGTAGTCGACCTCGCCCATCTGGTCCATGTGCACGAAGGGGTCCAGAATTCCAAGGTCGACGCCGGCGAAGGCGCGTCGCACCGGGAAGCCCTCCCCTTCCAGGCCGGAGGGAGCTGTGGTGACTGAGACCACCGGGCGGTCGACCAGCTCGGGACCGGGATGAGGCAGGCGCGGCAGGGTGAGCGTTTCAGCGGTGACTGCGGGCATCGTGACCTCCATACCTTCTTCAAGACGTCGCCACCGATTGTGGCAGCCATAGTTGCGAGTGCAACCTTCGCGAGGTGCAACCCGCCACTTGCCCGGCTTGTTCCTGGTCCAAGCATAGGCACGAGCCACGCGCCGTTTCATTCACTGAGAAGCTGGCCCTGCCCAGTTGTGGGCTTAGGCCCGGAGACCGGGATCCCATCCTCATTGATATGTGCCCAGCCGAGCCGCTCGAGCCGGATCTTCATCGGTGTGATATTGACGACGAAGAGGTCGGCGAGGCGGTAGATGGTCGGCTAGCCGCGCCACGGTCGCTTCGGCAGAGCCGTGCGGAGGCGGTCGCTGGGCATGAGCAGGGCTGCTGAGTAGATCTCGGCCTGGCGTTCAAGCGGGTCCGGCGACTTCTCGCGGCACCAGGTGCGACCTCCGGGAAGCAGCCTCAACGCGCCGGAGCGTGTGGCCTCGGAATGGAGCTCCCAGTGGCCTACCTCATGTCCCATGGTGTAGCGGCGGAGCCGCCCGTTCTTCGCCTCAAGGGCGTCCAGGTGGCGCTCGTTGAGAACGACGAGTTCCTGTCCGGGGAGGAGCTGGCCGAGGATCGAGCCATCCTCGTCAGGGATAGGCTCCCAGACAAGGCCGAGCCCGAGCTGGTCGAGCAGTCGCTCGACGTCGAATCCTGGGGAAAGGCGATACCGCTGCCAGAGGGCGGCGGCTTGCTCCTCGATGTGCGACTCGGGAATGAACCTCATTCATCCGGTGACGAGATCTTGAGGTGCCGGTAGATGTGCTGCAGTTCCGCATCGGGGACGTCTGGCAGCCGGCGCAGGAAGCGCGCGAACTCGACATCCTGTTGTGCCCGAAGCCGTAGCTCACTTGGGATCTTACCTGCCAGGGCGAGCAGCTCTTCGGGGTCGGTCTGGAGGATCGCGGCGAGCTTCCGAACGGTCTCCTCGCCCGGCGGCTCGCCGCGATCGTTCTCTAGTTTCGACAGGTAGGTGAAGTCGATACCAAGCTCTGCCGCGACCTTGCGTTGGGTGAGGCCTTGATCTCGGCGGAGCCGTTGGATCCGCCTGCCGAACTTCTCGTCGGGGGGGTGGCTCTCAGTGGCCATCGTCACCTTCCCGGGACCGGAGTTGCATTGGGCGCGCGATGTTGTAGTAGTCTTCCCAACATCAAGTTGAAGAGACTCTCCCCAACTTCAGACCCTAGCAGGATCTCGTGGTAGGGGGAACGCACGGGATGTCGCAGCCGCGCATTACTCTCGTCAGGTTCGAGGACAAAGGGGGAGATCTGTGACCGAAGACGTGCGCCGTCGTCGCGCGCAGGTGGTAACTGCGGCGCTCCGGGCTGGCTACGCCTGGTCAGTGCGTCATGACGAGATGCGGGCATGGCGCGAGCTCGCCGCCATGACCGGGATGGTGATGAACGCGCTCGGCCCTGGCTCCGGCCCAGGGTCCCCAGCAGAGCTTGTCGCGACGTTGCACGAGCCGCTGGGTGGGCTGCTTCCGCCGCTGCCCGCTGGCACGGTCGAGGAGGTAGATGGGCTCGTCGTCCTCGACGGCGACACGCTGACCGATCCGGCGTATGAGGTTGGCTGCGAGTACACCGAGGCGCTGTTCCAGAGCAGCGACCCGTCTGAAGAGTGGCTGCCGTCGTGGGCGCGGCAGCGCGCCGAACAGGTCGAGCGCGTGCTTTTCGAGGAGCTGATCCAGCGTGGGTCTGATGAGCAGTACAGCGCCACGCGGCGGTTCCTAATCGACTGCCCCGCTGGTATGCACAGGGAACTGGCTCAGGAGGTGAACGCGCGCGGCGCCATGCGGGTGTCCGCATTCGACAGGGTGCCCGACGATCGGGTGTTTCGGTGGGGTGGCGGCTGGGGGGAGCGCTGCTGGTGGCCGTGCCCGGTGTGCCGCTGGCCGATGCGGACGGTGCCGGCTGCCCCACCAGCGCCGCAGCCGGTCGAGGGCGCTCAGTGCGTGCGCTTTGCGGTGTGGCGGTTTGTGTGGTGGTCCCCGGCGTCACCGAGGTGCGCCTCGGGGACGCGCTCGCGGCCGTTCCCGGTGTGGAGGTGCGGCTGTGGCCAGGCAAGGACAACTACGACCTGGAGGTCATGACTCCGGGTGGGCCGCCGCTGACCGTGGACGTCAAGGACCATTCTGCAGCCGGCAGCATCGCGGACCGGCCGCCACGAGCTGACCATGTGGTGGTCGCGTGGTATCGCCGCCGCCAGGTCGGTGAGCTGTCCCGGTTGCTCGCGGGCAAGCGGGTCTGGGACGAGCGCGGCTTCCTCGCGCACGTCCGCAGGCGGGTGGGGGTGCGCCGATGACGAGCGCCGAGGTATTTGACGACCCCATTGACGATCACCTGCTCGGTTTGATCGTTGGCGGCGCGCTCGCTCTTGCGAGACACCACTTTCCGCGGCAGGACGAAGCCGGCCGTCCGACGTTGGCCATTGCCGACGCCCACTTCCTGCTCACTGGGCAGATGGAAGCGTGGGCTGCGTGGCCACGGCTGCCGGAGCGGGAACGGCTGCAGGTCGCCCGGCTGCTGCGGGATCGGCCAGTCCAACTCGCCAACCGCAACGCCTTCGCCGCGGCGGTCCAGCAGTTGCTGGCGGTGGGTGGGCTTCCCGGGTTCCGTCCGGCCGAAGATGACCAGCATGTGCTCGCGGAATTGGGCGTGGCCGCACAGGCGTATGCCGACGAGAATCTCGCCGCGCTTGAAGCCCGGCGCCGCCTGGCCGCGGAACGCCCCGTCAGGTGGGCCAAGAATGGCGAGTACGTCACCGAGGTGCGCGTTGCCGCAGGGGGCGCGCCGTGGACGCGGGAGGTCGCCGCCAGGTACCGGCTCGCGCTGACGACCGAACCTCAGCCCGCAGAGCCGCCCGACATCGGGGCACCCGCCGAGCGCGATCTGGTTGCAGTCACCCAAGATGAGCTCCGCGCCACGGCCGCGGAACTGGATGCGGCCAAGGGCAGCCGGCACTACCGACGCAGCGTAGTCGGCCTGCTCGACCGGCTGCGTTCAGGCGCGGGCGGCGCGCTCGGCCCGTCGCTGCAGGTAGACGCCGGGCTGCTACGC
>WNFY01001686.1_pt1 | contig 33558 bp, 26 predicted proteins | sample 5400091 | NCBI WGS metagenome assembly WNFY01 (sample SAMN13153364, study PRJNA577476) | soil metagenome | isolation source: 60 cm soil or saprolite under grassland replicate 1 | place: USA:California | collected 2016-06-15 | reverse complement strand
TTACATTTGCTTGGCTTGTTCGCAGAAAAACTCCTGGTCCCCCAGCCTTGCGACCGGCGACCAGTTGCTTGACAGGAACTGCTCGTCGCCAAACAGTTGCTGTTCTGCTTTCCACTCTTCAGTTGTTAAAGGATCCCTCCGTGGAGATGGGCCGTGACCTCTCACTGTTATCAGTGTACTCCACTTTTCAAGCGGGCATTTCGTTCGCTTGTTTACTGTAGACGTAGTATCTCACATTTCTGGCGCTGTGTCAAGAGGTTTTCAAACGAATTTCTTTTCGCTGAGAAAACTTCCTTCCCTTGCTTTCGCCGTTACAGGAACTCATTTACCCGGATCAAGGACGACGCAAAAAGGCCGTACAAAACCCTGGTTGGTTCTTTTACTTAGGGGAGAGGTTATCCCTGCGGGTCCACATTAGCGTGGCACGATCTACAATGCGTTTGAAACAGGAGCACCTACTCGTTTATGAGCGAGGTGATTGTCTCTTTTGGCAGCCAGAGTAGTATGCCATATCTTGAGGGACCTGTCAAGAGTTTTGCAAGGCAATTTTGCAACTGCCTTGACAATGTCATGACTCTATTCGTTCCTGTGAGACCTGCCACTGCTGGCGTTCCTGTTGCGCCCTGGCAAATGTTTCGCTCAGGTCTTTATCGTGGATGGCGACACGCTCACGCAAGGATTGGAGCGTCGTGATATAGGCGTCCAGCCAGCGCGTGATGGCTTCGCTGTTCGTGAGGCAGATATCGCGGTACATCTCGGGGCTGCCCGCCGCCAGACGAGAGATATCGCGGAAACCATTGGCGGCCAGCAAAGAGGCATCGCCCCACGAGCTGCCCTCGGCGACGGTATTGACCAGGGCAATGGAGGCAAGGAAGGGCAGATGGCTGACGCTTGCGACCTGTCCATCGTGCTCAGCGGGCTCTAAAAAGCGTACCCGTGCCCCTATAGCCTCCACAAGCGTCGAGACTTTGTTGATGGCGGCAGGATTGGTACGCGGCGTGGGTGTAAGGCAGTAGATACGATTTTTGAAGATACTGGCGTCGGCGGCCTCGACTCCGCTGACCTCTTTTCCGGCCATTGGGTGTCCGCCTACAAACGAGGTATTCGCGGGCAGAAACTCTTCGGCCCAGTTGATGACCTGCGCTTTGGTGCTTGCCACATCGGTGACGACGGTGCCCGGTGTGAGGACGGGGGCAATGGCCTGTAGCAGGGCACGCATTGCCCCTACAGGAGTCGCTAGAATGACCAGTTCCGCGCCACGAACGGCGTCGGCCAGCGCCTGAAACGACTGGTCGATTGCACCTGCCCTGCGCGCACGATCGCTGACGCCCTTTCCCAGGTCATAGCCAACAACCTGCTGGGCAGACTTCGTTGTTCGTACAGCCAGTCCCAGCGATCCACCAATAAGTCCCAGGCCAATAATTGTAACACGATTAAACATAGCAAATTCCTTTTTCACAATTTTAATAAGCACTCCTTATACCGCGTTTGCTCCGCGATAGTACTTAATGCATTTTTACTTGACCTCTCAGGGTTTTGTTCGTATACTTCCCTCAGAGGAGACGGCAAAGGTCTGTGTGCATTTGCGACCCGCTTGCGGGCTTGAAACTTGAAACAAAGGCTAGAAGTAGACCAACTCCTCCAGCCAGTCGGCACTCCCCGAACCAAGGGCGGCGGCAAGCATCGCGGTCACGTCATCGCTGAGCAGGACGGTGCGCTCCGTCCGATAGAGAGCAAGGAAGCGCGGCAGGACAGAGGCGTCGTAGCGCTCCAGGAGATCGACGGCGAATTGTTCCAGCAACAGTTCATAGGTCAAATAGTCTTCGGCGGGGGTATCTTCGAACCAGTCGAAGCCCCGAATGGTCACCGGCGTCTTGCCGTCTGGCTCCGGCTCAAAGATCTCCGCGTACTCTGCGTGCAGGTCTTTGTTGATCAGGCCCTGCTGACCATCCAGGCGATGGGCGAGCCAGACGGCGGCAAACTTGAGCTGCCATTCATCGGCCCACAAGGGATACTCTTCCGGCCAGGGACGAGGATCGGACTCCAGAAAGGCCAGGGTGAGCGCGTGATAGAGGATGAAAGCCAGGCGCTCAGGCGTCTCTTCGCCAAAGACGGGGTCGATCTCGACAGGCACAACAAGCGTAGAGGGGGAAGTAGCGTCCGTCCAATATGGCAGCAGGTCGTTGTTCTCCTCGGGCTCGTCGCGCGGGGCAAGCGACCAGTCATCGATGCTGGCCAGGACAATCTCCATAGCAGGTAAAGACTCGCCGAGCAGATGGGCAAGCTGTTCACTGGCTTTGTCGGCAGCCTGAAGCAGCCAGCGGGCGCGCGTTTCTTCGCCCGCTGGATAGTAGACGACCTTCGGGCCGTCTAATTTTTCGTAGCGTTCATAGGGGAACTGCATACGTTCTACGAGGCCGTCCCTTCTTCTAAAACTTTCTCTTGGGGCCCGGGCAGCAACGGTCTGGGCGTGTTCTGCCCATCCAGTTCGCTGCGCAGCTCCTGTACTTTATTCTCTCTACGGAAGCGATGATAAAAGTCCAGGTACAACTGTTGCAGGCGACCGGGTTTGATCTGTTTGCCACCCTCATAATACTCGAGTGCGACCTCGCCGATCGACCATGTGGATGCCGCAGCGATCGCGCCGGCCACGAAATCTCCTCCAAAGGGTACAAGCTTGGCCACTTGCTCAGCGACGTAGCGCATGCCGAGACCGCCGACCATGGCGACTATCAGTTCGCGGGCATGTTTCCGTGCATCGGCACTATCCATCGGCTCACCATAGAGGGCTGCCAGGCGCAGCACCAGGCGCGCCTGTGTGCCCAAAATGATAGGAATATCGATGAAAGGGATCGGCTCCAGTCCTGCCGCGAGGGTGAGCAGCGTCGCATTGCGAATAATCTTCTGCGCAGCCGTGCGACGGAAGGCAGGCAGCTCCCGACCGATCGCCAGCGCGGCCTCCGGGCTAGCCTCGATGATCGCGGGGATCAGCTCTGTGGCCACATTGGTACCATTCTTGCCAGAGATGGGGATAACGCCGACAACGCCGAGCATTACGGCGATCTCCGTAGCAAACTGATCGGGGCCCTCGCCGCCTTTGAGCACATCAACCTTATTGACGGCGATTATAGTGGGTTTCTTCAGTCCTTTGATCACGTTGTACAGATCGCGGTCCTCCTCCTGCAAGCCACGCGATCCGTCGATCAGAAACACGATCACGCTGGCCTGATCCATTCCGCTTTCCATAACATTGGGCAGGTGTCCAGGGGTATCCACGAGGGTAAAGGGACCGAAATCGGTGCGCACCAGCGTCTTTGTCGTCCCGGCCTGCGACGAGACAGGCGAGAGGGTCTGTCCCTTCAACGTATTGAAGAGGGTGCTCTTGCCTGAGTTGGGCTGTCCAATGATGACTACCGTATTGTTCAGCCCATTGAGCACTTCGTCCTGCGCCTGCTTCCAATTGACCGCTTTCATAAACGCCTGTACGACGGCAATGCTACCGGGCAGGTTCTTCAAAGCGTTTACGCCGAGATCGCGCACACTTTGAGCGCGATCGGTTCTACGTAGAATACTATCTACAGCATTTTTCTTTAGCTTCTTCTGCTGCTCATCATCTACGCCCGAATTTATACGATTCTTGTTAGCCACGGGTCATTCCCTTCCCTGATTTCTATAAGAGTGAGAGTTTATCAGGTCTTGACGCCAGAGATTCTCTTACCTTGATTATAGACATGTTTGTGCATAAGAGCAAACGTTACAGTGTTCACACGGATGCAGATTATAACGAGACTCATACAAAGTCACTCCAGGCGGATGCGCGGATCGATAGCCACGTAGAGCAGATCAGCCAGGGCGTTACAAAACACGACCAACGCTGCTGTCAGTACCGTCGTCGCCTGCACCACCGGAAAGTCCTTTTGATTGATAGCGGTCAGGGTAAGAGAACTAACGCCCGGCTTCAGGTGCTACAATAACAAAGATATTAACTCAATCTTTGAAAACCTGGAGAAGTTTATGCCAACACCTTCCACGCCTCCCGATACAACGATCTATCAGCGCCCGGTTGAACTGCTGCAACGCCTTATCCGCTTCAACACGACCAATCCGCCTGGCAATGAAGCAGAGTGCATTCACTACATTGATACGTTGCTAAAGGAGGCCGGTTTCCAGACGACGCTGCTGACGAGCGATCCCGCGCGCCCCAACCTTATCGCGCGATTGGCAGGAGAGGGAAACGCCAGGCCACTGTTGCTTCAGGGGCATATCGATGTGGTGACGACGGAAAAACAGGACTGGCAGCAGCCGCCGTTCGAGGGGAAGATCGTCGATAACTATATCTGGGGGCGTGGAACGTTGGATATGAAAGGCGGCGTAGCGATGATGCTGGCCGCCCTGATGCGCGCCAAAGCTGAGGGGACCTCGCTACCGGGCGATGTTGTGCTTACGCTTTTAAGCGACGAAGAGGCGGGCGGCGAACAGGGCGCAGAGTTCCTGGTCGAGAACCACGCGGAGCTCTTCAAAGACATACGCTATGCTCTTGGAGAGTTCGGTGGTTTTAGCGTCACGATCGGCGGCAAGAAGTTCTATGCCATTCAGGTGCTCGAAAAACAGGTATGTTGGATGAAGGCGACGCTGCGCGGTCCCGGCGGGCACGCCTCGCTGCCCATGCACAATGGGGCCGCGGCCAAATTGGGGAATCTCTTGCAGCAATTGAATCAGCACCGTTTGCCGGTCCACATCATCGAGACGACGCGACAGATGCTGGAGATAATATCCGCTACTATTGCGGGACCGACCGGAGCGCAGTTCAGCCGGTTGCTCGATCCCGCGCAGACCGATGCCACGCTCGACACACTCAGCGAACAGAGACAGATTATAGATCCCATTCTCCATAACACCGTTAACGTCACGATCATCAGGGGCGGAAGTCAGGTCAATGTCATTCCCAGCGAGATTATCCTGGAGATGGATGGACGCCTGCTGCCGGGCTATACGCCTGAAGACATGCTGGCAGAACTGAGCACAATCATTGGAAATGAGGTAGAGATCGAGCTTGTGCGCCATGATCGAGGGCGCGCCCAGGCCGATATGGGATTGTTCGATACGCTAGCAGATGTGCTACGCGAGGCCGATCCGGGCAGCGTTCCCATTCCCTTCTTAACACCTGTCGTGACCGATGGACGTTTCTTCTCGCGGTTGGGGATTCAGACGTACGGCTTCCTGCCCCTGAACCTCCCGGCGGGCTTCGACTTCCTACAGACGGTCCACGCCGCCAACGAACGTGTCCCGGTCGAAGCGATGGAGTTTGGTACCCAGGCCATCTTCGAGGTGCTACGTCGCCCCCGTTGAGGGTCGCGCGGCATCTCTCAGTTGCACCCTCATATCGATATACATAAATATTGTCTGCATGCCCATCCAACGCATCTATTTGCTTGACGCGGCACCCATTTTCTGACATACTTAAAAAGCAATTATGTAGATTATATCCAATCCTCCAATTGTCTATGAAAGGCACCGCGATGCAAGATACGCCACTACAAAGCAACATAGAAGAGCGAGACTATCGGGCAGGTTTTGAGCGTGTTATGCGTTTCGCCGAACATGCCAGGCTGCGGGGCTGGCGTCTTACTGATCGTCAGTTAGTGCACGAGATCATCCAACGCGAGCGGGCTGCGTACATTCGCGAGAAGAGCTCTCTCCCTGTCTTCGGTCCAGATCTCCATTCCGCCGCCTACAATCGCGGGCAGGCTGACGCGCTGCGCAGGCTCCTAGAGGCTCAGGGCGAGCAGCTTGAGAGAGAAGATGCCTGAACTTCTCTTCTTGTCTCACTAGAGCGAAAAAAGGTAGAGCGTATCTATGGAACTTGCATTGCCGCCAGCCTATACAGGACCAGAGCCAGGCTCACCAGAGCAGGTCAACGCCATTATCGTCGAACTCCGGCGCCTCTATCCACAGGCGACCTGCTCGCTTAACTTCAAAAATCCACTGGAACTCCTGGTTGCCACACAGCTCTCGGCACAGTGTACTGACGAACGTGTGAATATAGTCACGAAGAAGCTTTTTCAAAAGTACCGCAGCGTCGAAGATTTCGCGCACGCAGATCCAGAGGAGTTCGAGCAGGATATTCGCTCGACAGGTTTTTACCGCAATAAAGCCAAAAATATTCGCGCCGCCAGCCAGCGCATTCTCACCGCGTATGGGGGCGAGGTGCCGCGTACGATGTCCGACCTTCTCAGTCTACCAGGCGTGGCGCGCAAGACGGCGAACGTGGTTCTGGGCAACGCCTTTGGAATCGTCGAAGGCTTCGTCGTCGATACGCACATCGGTCGCCTCAGCCGGCGTTTTGGCTGGACGAAGCACACCGATCCGGTCAAGGTCGAACAGGATCTGATGAGCATCGTGCCGCGCGCGAACTGGCTCGATCTCTCACACCTGCTGATCTTCCACGGGCGCGCCCTCTGCAACGCGCGCAACCCGCTCTGCGAACAGTGCACACTCGTCCATCTCTGCCCATCGGCATTTATTGCGAAATACAAAAACGCTTAAGGCTGGCGATTACAGTCCCAATCATAATATCAGTAACTTCCGTTTGCCCAGGCAGTCAACAGGGCGATTTCAAAGTCGCCACTCCTCGCGCCTGCGGCGCTCGCAGCAGAAATGGTTGAGCTTTGTTGCGGGCGAGTCGCCCGCAACAAAGCTCAACCATTTCCCTTGAGGGAGGCCCTACGGGCCGATGCGAGTGAACGAGACGACTTTGAAATCGCCCAGGTAGTCAATCTGCCAGTTTTGTCGCAAGCTGATCTGTGGTACTATACCACTGTGCATCAGCTAGCATAGACAATTTTACAAGTTCAGGCCACCTGAAGAGGCAACGAACATTATGTCGATACCGTTGAACAAGCCTGTTATCTGTCCAGTACTCATTGGGCGCCCATCAGAACTGGCAGCCCTCCAGGCGCTCATCGCACAGATTGGGAACGCGCCTGGGCAGATTGTTCTCATCAGCGGAGAGGCGGGCATCGGTAAGTCGCGCCTGGTTGCGGAGGCAAAAATGTACGCACAAGAGCAGCACTTTCTGCTGCTCCAGGGCAACTGTTTCCCTGCTGATCGCTCCTATCCCTATGCGCCTCTTCTCGATCTGCTCAGGTCTTCACCGGCAAAAGAACTGCTGACCACGTACGCCTCCAACGCAGAATCACGCGCACGCGACCTGGGGCGCCTCGATCTCGTATCTTCACCAGCCACCACAATGCCGCCACTGGAGCCAGAGCAAGAGAAGCGCCGTCTATTCATGGCACTCGCACACTTCTTCACAGATTTAGCCACGCAACAGCCCATTCTGCTCACGATAGAGGATATCCATTGGAGCGATGAAACGAGCCTCGAGTTTCTGCATTACCTGATGCGCCATTGTGCCGCCCATCCCTTGCTTATCCTGGCAACCTATCGCAGCGACGAAGTACATGGCAGCCTGAAACACTGGCTGGCGCAGCTTGATCGCGAACGCCTCAACCAGGAAATTATCCTGCAAGGATTGACGCATGCCCAGATTGAGGCGGTGCTGCATGCCATTTTCGCACAATACCAGTCCGCCACTGACGCGGTTCGCCTGGCACATGGCGAGCTACTTGATACCATTGCCGGATTGACGGAGGGCAATCCTTTTTTCGTTGAGGAGATTCTCAAGTCTCTCATTACGAGCGGGGAGATTTTCTATACTAACGGCACCTGGGAAAGCAAGTCGCTGCGTGAGCTACACGTTCCTCGCAGTATCCAGGATGCCGTACAGCGCCGCACAGCACAATTGAGCACACCCGCACGACACCTGCTGACACTCGCGGCGGTAATCGGGCGGCGCTTCGATTTCACCCTGTTGCAGCGGATAATGCAATGCGATGAGCAGCACCTGTTCCTTTTGATTAAAGATTTGATTGCCGCCCAACTCGTCATCGAGGAATCTGACGAGCGTTTTGCTTTTCGCCACGCGCTGACACGACAGGTTATTTATACCGAACTACTGGCCCGCGAACGCAAGACGCTGCATCGTACGATCGCCGAAACGATGGAGGGCCTGTACACGAGCAACCTGGATACACATCTGGCGGACTTCGCTTATCACTTTTACGAAGCCGGTCTATGGCCACGCGCCTTCGCATATGCACAGCGTGCCGGTGAAAAAGCCATGTCGCTCTACGCTCCCCACGCCGCTGTTACCTATTTTACCAATGCCTTGCACGCGGAATACCAGCTCTCCGCTACACCACCCGCAAGCCTGTTCCGCGCCCGTGGACAGGCTTACGAGCTTCTCGGCGAATTTGACCGGGCGCGCGCAGATTATGAAGCGGCCCTCCAGGTAACACGCTCGACCAGAGAGGACCGCGCCGAATGGGAGGCCCTGCTGCACCTCGGTATGTTGTGGGCCGGACGCGACTACGAACGCAGCGGGGAGTACTACCAGAATGCGTTCGAACTGGCAAATAGTATCGCTGATCCATCCATCAGCGCCCGTAGTTTGAATCGTCTGGGGAACTGGTATCTCAATGTCGAACGCCCCCAGGAAGCGCTTACACATCATCGAGAAGCGCTGAACATCTTTCAGGAACTGGGCGACGGGCCGGGCATCGCGGAGACGCTCGATCTCCTCGGTATGACGAGCTATCTCGGCGGTGACCTGGAACGTGGCACGGAATATTACAGGCAAGCGATTGTGCTCTTTCGCCAGTTGGACGATCGGCGAGGTCTCACATCCAGCATGGCGACGCTGACAATGCGCGGCATCACCTACCAGACAGATACGATGATTCCCGCCGTAGCGCATGCATCTGAGGTCACACCCGACGGCGAGCTGGCGCTGAGGATCGCCCGCGAGACGGAGCAGCGCGCCGCCGAAGCCTACGCGCTCATCTTCCTGGCCTTCTGCCTGGGCCCACAGGGAACATATGCACAGGCATTGGAGTTTGCCGATCAGGGCCTGCACATCGCCGAGGAGATCGATCACCGCCAGTGGATGACCGCCGCCCACTGCGCGCTCGGTACGCTTTACCGCGACCTGCTTGCGCTACCGCAGGCGCGCATTCACCTCGAACGGGCGCTGCACCTTGCCAACGAGACCTGCTCGTTACACTGGATACACACCGCAAGCGGGCACCTCGCTTCGACCTATGTTTTAGCGCGCGAACTCTCCCTCGCCGAAAACATCCTCAAGGTGTCCCTCTCTTCTGCTACTCAAACCCTGGGCCAGCGCCTTATGTCGTGCGCTCGCGCAGAACTGGCGCTGGCCCATAATGATCCTTCTCAGGCATTACAGATTATAGAGCAGTTAATGCCTGCGCCTGCAGATAGCAGTGACAGGCGAACCATCCTCCGTTTAGCGCGGTTGCGCGGCGAGGCTCTCCTGGCTCTCAATCAAACGAGCGAAGCTGAAGCGGTGCTTCAACACGCCAGGGACGAGGCTCAACAGCAGGGAGCCTTATCTCTACTCTGGCGCATACATCTGACCCTTGGCAAATTATATCAGGCGCGACGCCGCTATGAAGCAGCCGAAGATAGCTTACTTGCAGCACGCGACCTTATCGAACGGCTCGCGCCTGATGTTCCCACAGGACCGTTGCGGGCGGATTTCTTGCATGATGCATACGACCTGCTTTCACTCGCGCCTCCACCATCACCCAGGCGCGCCGCGAAGCGGTCCTATGATGGACTGACCGAACGCGAGCGGGAGGTCGCAATGAGGATCGCGCAAGGCCAATCCAGCCGCGAGATTGCCGATGCATTGGTGATCAGCGAACGCACAGTTGAGTCGCACATCGGAAACATCTTCTCCAAGCTGGGCTTCAACGCCCGCACGCAAATTGCAGCATGGGCCGTCGCAAAGGGGCTGATGAAAAAGGACGAATAGCTCTTTTCCTGACACCTCGCCGCGACGCGGCTCGCACGAGTCCTGCTGTGGATGGTAGCCCAGGCCGCCATCCCGCCATCCACAGCAAATCGCTTGCGAAGCGCCTCTGGCGCTGAGGGGTCTGAAGAGATACAATCTGCGTATTGCCTCCCCAGAATCTCCGTAATTTTTACGATGGCGTCCCCCGGCGTTTCACATATTATTGCGATAGGAAAAAGTTCTTACTCATACGCATAACTCTGACGCAGAAAGGACTACAGAGCAATGGTTACGACTTTCGATCCTATCAATTACAAGAAAACCACGCGCGACCAATGGCAGACAGCAGCCGAGGCGTGGAACCGCTGGGAGTCGTTCATCGAACAATGGCTCGGCGCTACAACGGAGGCGATGCTCGATCTGGCCGCCGTTGGCTCCGGCAGTCATGTCCTCGATGTAGCGGCGGGCGCGGGCGGACAGACCCTGACAGCCGCCAGGCGCGTCGGCCCTTCCGGCTACGTGCTGGCAACCGATATCGCCCCCAACATTCTTGAGTACGCCGCGGCACAGACAAAGGACATGACCAACATAGAGACACGCGTCCTGGACGGCGAGAATCTCGAAGTCGAACCTGAGACATTCGATGCCGTTATCTCGCGCGTCGGCCTGATCTACTTCCCGGATCAGCAGAAGGCATTGCAGGGGATGCGCCGCGCGCTGAAACCAGGTGGTCGAGTGGCCGCCATCGTCTATACTACCGCCGAGCACAACAGGTTCTTCTCCATTCCCGTTTCCATCATCCGGCGGCGCGCCCAACTACCACCTCCGCTGCCCGGACAGCCCGGACCCTTCAGTCTCGGTACGCCCGGCGTGTTGGAGGAAGCATATAGACAGGCCGGTTTCCGCGACATTCAGACGCGCGTCATCTCCGCACCGCTCCACATGTCCTCAGCCGACGAGTGCGTTCGCTTCGAGCGCGAGTCGTTCGGTGCCCTGCATCAGATGCTGGCAGGCGTGAGCGAAGCAGAACGTGCATCGGTCTGGGAAGAGATAGCCAATGAGCTACGAAAGTTTGAAACGTCCACCGGCTTTGAGGGGCCGTGCGAAATGCTCGTCGCTGTCGGCACAAAATAGCAGTTTCTTCTGCTAGCACAAGGTAACTGTTTCTACACCCGTACCAGCAGTGCGCCAGGCAGGATCTGCACATCAAAAGAAGTAGCCTGTGTCGTCTCGCCGTCCATCAGCACCGTGACTGCCTTCTTACTCTCGATATGAATCGTCTTTGCACGGTAAAAGGTCACTTCGGGGAGATGCGCGTGCTCGCCCTTCTTGACAACGGGCAGGAGCTTGAGTGCCCTTAACAACGGTGCATAATCGATGGCACAGATGTCGAAAAAACCATCGAGGTAATCGGCCCTGGGATTGATACGAAAGCCGGCACCATACGCCGGTCCATTCGTCACCGCGAACAGGACGTAACGCTTCTCCGCAGCCTGCTGCTCGCCATCCAGGCAACAGCTCAGCCAGGGGCAGCGGTGGTAACCAAACAACAATTGCTGCACGGCGGCAACGTAATAGAGCCGGGCACCGCTCATCAAGGGAAGCTTCTTCAACCAGCCTGCGGCCACGGCGATATTCGCATCCAGGCCAACGCCAAAGGAGTTGACAAAGTAGTAACCATTGACGCGCCCGGCATCCACCGCAATGGGCTGCCCATAGAAAGCTCGCTCTATTGCGGCGGCGGGGTTCTGCGGCAACTTGAGCGCGCGCCAGGCATAATCATTGCCGGAACCAGCCGCAATGATGCCCAGAGGCACGCGCCTTTTAGCAGACAAGAGGCCATTCACGACTTCGTGGACAGAACCATCGCCGCCCACGATGATAACGGGATGCCCCTCCTGTGCCGCCCGCTGCGCGCGCTCCTGCGCTTCGCCGCGCCTGCCCGTCTCCACATACTCGGCCTGCGTGCGCTCTACATAGGGACGAAGCAGGGCACGATAGTGATGGATCTTGCCACGATTAGCAGCAGGGTTGAGGATCACAAGAGGATTACCCGAGGACTCCGTTGTCTCCATCACAGGTCTCCTTCGCTGAAAGAAGAGTTTCGCACATTGTATCATCTTCCCCACTTACTCACAATTTGCTCGCCTGCATCGCCCCGGCAGAAAGAGTAGGACCACGTGACAAATACACACACAATTGATATACTTGCTTGCAAGTATGAATGCTTTACCTTTTCCAGCTCATTCCTGGAATGATTATGAATAGGCTCAGGATAGGGACACTCAACAAATGAGTGGGGCAGAGACGTACGTCGGCAACAGGTAAAAGCCCAGTGTCCCTGTATTTTATAACGTGAAGGTGAATATGCAGAACAAGCAATCCCTGCACTGGCATTTTGCCGTGCCTCAGTGGGAAATCAACACGCTCATCTGGCGCAACGCACTCAAACAAGTGTTCCCTTTTTTCCTGGTTACACACTTTTCTATGATCGTTGTTTCCTTGTATGCTCCTGAACTCATGATTATTTCTCACAAATCGCCCGCCGATCCTCTCAATACTGCCTCGCTCAATATCATCTGGCACACCTGGGATCGCTTCGATAGCCAGCACTATATAGCGATTGCTGAGCAAGGTTATAGGTCACTTATAAACGCTGCTTTCTTCCCTCTCTTCCCGATGCTCATACGTCTCATTGCTATAGGCATTCATAACACAATCATTTCAGGACTGCTACTCTCGTCGCTGGCAGGATTGGTAGTCATGACCGTGTTGTACCAGCTCGCCCTGGAGGAATTTGGAGAACAGGTGGCACAGCGCGCAGTCCTCTGTCTGCTCGCCTTCCCGACGGCGTTCTTTTTGTGGGCTATCTATCCTGAATCCCTTTTCTTGTGCTTGAGCGTGCTCTGCTTCTACGCCATGAAGCATCAACGATGGTGGCTCGTTGGCCTGTTCGGACTCCTCGCAACATTGGATCGACCAAATGGGATACTGCTCTTTCTGCCATGCTGCATAGAGTACCTGCGTGTACGCCGTGCCATACACCTTGATGCGCTGAGCGTCCTGCTGATCCCTCTCGGGTTGTGTCTCTTCGTGCTCTATTGTGCACACCATTATGGCGATCCTCTGGCGTTCGTCCGCGCACAATCAGGATGGCAGCACCAACTGGCACTGCCTGGCTATGCGCTGTTCCGTGAGATGCAGATTGTATTCAATCACCACCCGGATGCATGGTTGCGTATATTCCTGTCGTACTCTTTCGACTTCATTCCTGATGTGCTCGTCCTGGCCCTACTTATCCTCACTATCAGTGTGCGACGTTTCCGGCTCGGCGAACGGCATTGGGCATATTTGTGCTTTGCTGCGCTCCTGTGGTTGTTTGTCAACATAGAACCCGGCTATGAGCCTCTGATGGGCGTCGGACGCAACATGCTCGTCGTCTTTCCCTCTTTCCTCATTCTGGCCAGGCTGGGTAGCAGGCGATGGATATATTTGACGTACCTGTCAGTATCGGGAGCACTCTGTATTCTCTGGTGCCTGCAGTTCATTACTGGATATCGGATTATCTGATGTTGTTTGGACTTCTCTCTTTCTGATATACTGACAGCAATGACAATAGAAGAGTGTTTGTGACGGAACAATCGAATAAAGTTATAGCAGCACTCAAGCAGCGAGGTGGAGAGAGAACTTTTATGGAGCACCCATTAATCGAACAACTGAGGCAACGCCCGGTATTGTGTGATGGCGCGATGGGCACGTTGCTCTACGCGCGCGGCGTGACGTATGAACAGTGCTTCGATGCATTGAACCTGACGCAGCCCGAGCTTATCCAGGGCATTCACAGCGAGTACATCAGCGCCGGCGCACAGATCATTGAGACGAACACCTTTGGGGCAAATCGGGGCAAGCTCGAGGCCCATAATCTGAGCGAACGGGTGCGCGAGATCAATATCCGTGCGGTGAAGCTGGCCCGCGAAGCCCGTGAGGTCTCCGGACGGCCTGTCTTTGTCGCAGGCGCCGTCGGCCCCACTGGTCGCCCGCTCCAGGCGCCCGATGAACAGCGACTGAGTGAACTGCGCGCAATCTTTCGTGAGCAGATCGAGGCGCTACAAACGGGCGGTGTCGATCTGGTGATTCTCGAAACCTTCTCCAGTCTGGCGGAGCTCCGCCAGGCTGTTCTGGCGGCAAAAGAGGTTGGCGGACTACCTATCGTAGCGCAGATGAGCTTCTACGAAGACGGGCATACCCTTTCGGGGCGCTCAGCGACGCGCGTGGCCGCCGTACTTGGTGACCTGGGCGTCGATGTCATTGGCGCGAACTGCAGCATGGGGCCAGCCGCGACGCTGGACGTTCTAGAAGAGATGATCGCGGCCAGCAAACAACAGGCAGACGCCTACAAGATGCCACTCCCCCTCTTCTCTGCACAACCCAACGCCGGTCTTCCGCGCCGTATCGATAATCGTTTCTTCTATGTCTCTACACCCGATTACTTCGCCGACTACGCGCTCCACTTCGCAAAGGCAGGGGTGCACCTCATCGGTGGCTGTTGCGGCACAACCCCGCACCATATCGTAGCGATGCGCAAAGCGCTCGACGACTACTACGGCGATGCTCAGCCAGCCGTCACGGAGACTCAAGAGCACAGGCGCGTGCGACGCGCTACGATCGATAGTCAGGCTACCATCACACGTCTGATCGAAGAAGAGATCATCCTGCCACAACAGGGATCGAAGACCAGACTACAAGAAAAGCTTGAGGCCGGAGAGTTCATAGTCAGCGCAGAGCTCGATCCGCCAAAAGGTCTGAATCCGCGCAAGATCCTTGAGGGTGCCGTCGTTTTGCAGAAGGCGGGCATCGATTTTATCAACATCGCTGATAGTCCGATGGCGCGCGTGCGCATGAGCTGTATAGCCCTGGCACGCCTGATTCAAGATCATCTGGGCATCGAGACGATTATCCACTTTACGACGCGCGATCGCAATCTGATGGCGCTGCAAGCCGAGCTCTTGGGCGCGCACGCTCTGGGCATTCGCAACGTGCTTGCCCTGACCGGCGATCCTCAGCGCGTCGGCGATTACCCCAACACGACCGGCGTGTGGGATGTGGACTCGGTCGGACTGATCCGGATCATCAAGCGCATGAATGAGGGCCACGACGCGGCTGGCTCATCGATTGGTGCGCAGGCATCGTTCCACATCGGGTGCGCGCTGAACCTGAATATGACCGACGAGGAGACGGAGCGCGAGATCGAGAAGTACCGCAGCAAGGTCGAGGCCGGGGCGCATTTCATTATGACGCAGCCGATCTATGAGCTGGCCCCCCTGGAACGCTTCCTGAAACGCGCCGGGCAGCCGCCGATTCCTATGATTCTTGGCTGCATCCCCCTTCATAGCTCGCGCCATGCAGAATACATGCACAACGAGGTGCCTGGCATCACCATTCCAGATGAGGTGCGGACGCGCATGAAGGCCGCTGGCGAGCGTGGACACGAGGAGGGACTGGCGATCGCGCAGGAATTGCTCGGAGAGGCGCGCGGCATGGTGCAGGGCGTCTACTTGATGCCATCGTATGGACGCTATGACGTGGTGAGTGAGTTGACACGATCACTACAGTCTAAACAGACCATCAGGTGATAAGGCAGTACCATACATTGCACGGAATACCGTGATCTTATGTAATGCGGAATAGATATGTAATACGGTGGGTACCGGATTTACCCCGCCCCTACTGTGTTATGTTCGATTGCTGTGCTTTGTTCGATTACGCCGTTACGCGTTCACAGCCAGCCATTCTCGATCGCATAGGCCACCACGCATGCGTAGATGGCGCCTTGAATACCCGTCCGGCGATACTTCTCCAGGCAGGCGGACAGGACCAGCAGTGCTGTGTCATGCAGGTTCTGGCGCTTGCTGTAAACCGACATGCGCAACAGACATTCAGCCGCGATGGCGTTCTCGGTCAGCGGCTGCTCACGCAGCGACAGACGACCAGGCGCGTCATCATCGGCCTGGCAGTCATAAAAGAGGCCATTATGCTCATCGAGCAGTTCCTGGCAAGCGAAGTGCATCAGGGCGATCGCGGTCTCAAGGTAGTACTTGCGCCCGTGCAGTTCATAGGCATCGAGCAGGGCACGCGTCATCCACACCTGGTCGGAGAGTTGTCCCGGTAGGCCAGGATGTCTATCGATGGCGTAGTGATAGACGCTGCCGTTGCGATGCATCATATGTTCGCACAGGCAATCCAGCGCGCGCAGGGCCATCGTCTCCAGCGAGGGATAATTTAGCACCTTCGCGGCGAGCAGGTACGAAGAGATCATGCGTGCATTCCACGCAGTGTAGATGGTCTTATCGACATAGGGAGCCTGCCGCGACGCTCGTGAGTAAGGTCCAGGCTCGTAGTACTCCTCATCGGCGCTCTGACTCCCGCTAAAGATGCCTACATCCGCTTGCCAGAGGATATTGTTGATATAGAGAATCAGGCGTTTAGCCAGGTCGCGCCACTCCTGCTCCTGCATCTCCCGCACGGTTAGCACCAGGAGGCGCAGCAAGGCCGCGTTCTCCTCGAGTATCTTCTCCGTGTGCGGCGTACTCCAATCGCTCGCCGCAGAGTAGCGAAAGAAGCCGCCGGCCTCCCTATCCCATAGACCACCATCACGCATCTGCTCCAGAGAATAACGCACCATGTCCAGAGCATCCGCTTGACCATGACGGGAGAGATACAGCAAGAGTTCAAGCGCTTCGGAATGGGGAAACTTGAGGTGGGGGTGAATGGTAAAGCCACCGTAGTCAGCGTCGTAGAGATCTCTCAGTACCATTCCAGCGGCGCCTGGTAGATCCTTCAGGGCTGAACGCTCTTCCTGAAACAGAGGTCGCAGCCGGGTGCCGGAGAGCGTCTGTGTCAATTGACGCGTAAAGCGCTGATCCTGGAGTTCGCGTACCTGCTCGGCGATCTCCTGCCGGTGCTCACTGTAATAGCGGCGGATATGCCCCAGATAGTACAGCATCTGCTTCGGAGGAACATAGACGCCACCCCAGAGGATCTCGCCCTCGGATGAGAGCATAACGATGCTCGGCCAACCGTTCTGGTTGTAGCGCTGGTTCACATCGGGACGCAGATCGCTATCGACACGTATCGGAATATAATCATTATTGAGAATCGTAATGATGCTTGGCTCGGAAAGGGTCGTCTCATCCATAATATGGCACCACTGGCACCATGAAGAAGAGATCACTAAAAAAATCGGCTTATCCAGGCGGATAGCTTCTTCGAACGCTCCTTTGCCCCAGGACCACCAACGTATCTTGTGAGCTGAGGTGGGGCGCGGGGAAAAACGAAATACTTCGGGCAGTGGGGCAGATGACCACGAATAATTGGCGACCACTTTTCCGCTCATGATGGAGCCTCCTTCAGGTTACGCATGTTTCTCAGGGGCATATGAGAGCAGAGCCACTACTTGTTTTGCCGGATACCTATAACAACACGCCTTTTCCTCACGCATGAAAAAGAGGCGCATTTCTCAATCACGAGCATTTTCAGACGCTCCTTCATAGGACGAAGGGATAACTCGCTCTGGGCGCCCGATACTGCGTACCGGATTTATACAGAGTATACCATAAAAGTGGGATAATATGGACATATGAGCCACATCTTGCAAAAATCTTTAGAAATTCAGTGTGAAAATTCGATCTGCGCATGAAGCGACGTGGTTTTCTGTGATGTATTCAGGAGGGAATAATCTCGCACGGCGAGGTGTTTTAACTTTACAGAAGCAATGGTCCGATCAGGCCGAATACTCATCCTCTTGAAGCACGGTTCTAGCTCAATTTCGCCCCAGCACACTTGCAAACGATCATAGGTCGTAGTATACTTGTACAGTCCATTGTTGGCATCCCATAACGCGACACGAGCAAGCAATTTTGTACTGCTTTATAGCATATGGGAAGGCAAACAGGCATAAAAAGTAGGATCATTGGCAAAAGACAAATTGTTATTAGTTTCTAAAAAGGAGGTCCGGCCTATTAACAGGGATTTTCGGGGGAATGACCGTCCGCGCGAGACACGCGTGAACGAGCGCATTCGTGCACGTGAGATACGCGTAATTGATGAAAACGGCGAGATGATGGGAGTGATGCCCCCTATGCGCGCTCTCGACATTGCCCGCGACAGGAATCTTGATCTGGTTGAAGTTTCGCCCAACGCGATGCCACCGGTCTGTAAACTGATGGACTACGGTCGGTTCAAGTACGAGCAAGCCAAAAAGGAGAACGAGGCGCGCAAAAACCAGAAGACGACGACTCTGAAAGAGATTCGTATGCGCCCACGTACAGATGAACACGATGTAGAGGTAAAGACACGTAAGATCCAGGAGTTTCTGGCGGAAGGCGATAAGGTGAGGGTGAGCGTGCAGTTCCGCGGAGCTGAGATGCGCCACCCGGATATCGGTCGTAAGTTGCTAGATGAAATTGCAGAAGTGTTAAAGGGCGCGGCTACCATCGAGCGTTCACCTATGATGGAAGGCCGCATGATGTCAATGATCGTCTCGCGCGCGCCCGGATGGGAACCACCGAAAAAGCCGGCTCCTGTTGCTAAAAAGCGTCCGGCTCAACCTTCAGAGGTTGCCGCACCTACGGAGAATGCGACGACTGAGACGACCGAGGCAACCTAGACATCGCAGAAATAATACTGTATCTTTCACCGGTCAACACATGAAAGCAGATCAGTACGACAAAACGAGAGTGCATTCAGGTATCATTGCACTCTCGTTTTTCTTGTGCTCTCTTCCTGCCCTGGACCAACGACAATTGACTTTTCAGAGTCGGACTCCTAAGATTAAGAATAGTTCTGGTGCCAGTTCGATTGACCATTGTAGTTTCCTTGTGTATACTGGGACACGCGCAGAGCGGGTTGATGTAAATAAAGGCTTCTTAGATCCGTTCGCGGATACTGCACCAGCCGATAAAATCATCTCGGAAGAGCACTTCAACAGAAACGGTGCTAAATGGAGGCAACCGGTGAATAGATACGATGACCCACGTTGGTACGAAGGGCAAAACTTCAATCAGCCTGGCCCGAACAAGCCAGCGTATGAGGATCTCGATTCATCTCAAGAGGTCGACGACGACCCTTTTCAGCGGCAGAACGGCTCAAAGCAACCGCAAACGCCACCAAAAGAGCATCACCTCCAACAAGTGCTCAGGCAGGTCCTGGTTGTAGGCGCTCTCGTTGTCATAGCATTCCTGGGCGGCTGGTTCAGTCATCAATACTTCGGCTACCAGTTAGGGACAAGCAGCCAATCGCAAAAGTACGCGCAGTTGTTTCAGCAGGCATGGAATACCGTCGATCAGAACTATGTCGATCGCAAAGCGGTCAATTATCAGACGATGTCGTATGATGCAATCCAGGCTATGCTCAAATCGCTCAACGACCGCGGCCATACCTACTTTCTGACGTCGGCACAGTCAAAAGCCTTCGATCAGCAATATAGCGGAAAATTTATCGGCATCGGCATCCAGTTGCACCAGGATACCACCAGCAACCAGTTCGTAATCACCTCCACCATTCCATCCTCACCGGCTGAGAAGGCGGGACTCAGACGCAACGATGTCATCCTCACCATCAACGGCACCAGCACCCAGGATAAGAGCCTGGACAATGTGATGCAGCTGATTTCAGGAAACGCCGGCACCACTGTCACACTGATGATTAAACGCTCTGGCGCTCAACAGCCGCTGACGTTCCATATTGTGCGCGCCGAGATCACACAGCAGAACGTGATTATGCATTACATTCCCGAGAGCCATATCGCCCACATTCAAATCGTTCAATTCGCCGATGGGGTGTCGGACCAGTTAAAGGATTCCATCACCCAGGCAAAGCGCGAGGGGGCGACTAAGATCATCCTCGATCTGCGCGACAATCGCGGCGGCGTGGTGCAGGAGGCAATCAACACGGTCAGCGACTTTGTGAAGAGCGGGAACGTGTACATTGAGAGAGATAGCAGCGGTAAAGAGACCCCTGTGCCAGTCACAGGAAACACTCTCGACACCAACATTCCGCTCGTGGTCCTGGTTAACGAGAACTCGGCGAGCGCGGCGGAGATCGTGCCGGGCGCCTTGCAGGATAATGGGCGCGCGGCGATTATCGGCGAACCGACATTTGGCACGGGCACGGTGATGAGCCGCTTCGATCTACCCGATGGTTCGGTGCTCTGGATCGGGACGCAGGAATGGCTGACACCAAAGGGACATTTCATCCGTCGCTCTAGCGCCACGGGCCAGGGAGGCATCACGCCCAATATCCAGGTAAAGCTGGGACAGAACGCGAGCATTCTCACGCCAAACGATGAGAATGTGCAACACATGACGCAGCAGCAAATCTTCAATAGTGGCGATACTCAGTTGATACGGGCTATTCAGTACCTGGACCAGGGACATTGATATGAGTCAAGGGCGCTGGCCTCTACGAGACGGCACACAGAGCCGCCTGATAATACTTGCTGGTCGGAGCATGTCCCAGAAGGGGCGCGATAAAGCTCGTTGCGGCAACCACTTTTTCCAGATCGACGCCTGTCTTGATGCCCATGCCATGCAGCATGTATAGCAGGTCCTCGGTTGCGAGGTTTCCGGAAGCTCCGGGCGCGTAGGGACAGCCCCCGAGTCCACCGGCGGCGCTATCGACGCAGGTGATGCCCATCTGCAACGCCATCAAGACATTAGCGAGGGCGGTGCCACGCGTATCGTGGAAGTGCACTGCCAGGCGCTCGGGCGCAATACCCTCCGCAAACAACAGGCCAAGCACATCGACGACCTGGTTGGGTGTCGCCACGCCGATGGTGTCGCCGAGCGAGAGACGGGGATACTCTGCTGGCGCGCCAGATCAACCACAGGCCGGAAGTTTGCCAGGCTCTCGGCGATCGTAGCATTGATATTATGCCGTGTGAAGCTCTCACTGGCCGCCGTAAAGACGGAGATCGAGCGTACGCCAGCGGCGAGGGCGCGTTCCATCCCTTTGAGGTTGGGCACCAGGACGGGATACTGTGTCTCCGGCAGGCGCTGCAAGCCGGCCATCACCGCGCTGGCATCGCTGAGCTGGGGGATAGCGCGCGGGCTGACAAACGAGGTCGCCTCAACGACGGGCAGACCGGCTGCGGCGAGCATCTGGATAAACTGAATCTTCTGCTCGGTAGGAACCTGCGCTTTTTCGTTCTGCAAGCCATCGCGCGGGCCCACCTCCACGACGCGCACGTATTCAGGGAGTCTGGACGTTTGCTGCCCTCGATCGTAAGCTGCGGCGCATCCTCATGTTCGCGCTGCACCCGTATCTGGGTGATGCGCCGTCCGCGTGTGGCCAGCACCGTAAAGGTCAGATCCTCGAACTTTACGATATCGCCTGCCACCGGAATTTTATCGAGCTGGGCATAGACGAAGCCGCCCAGTGTCTCATAATCGCTATCTTCCAGGTGCTTATCCATCATCTCATTGAAGTCGTAGATGCTGATCTTGGCATCGAAGATATACTCGTCGTCGTTGATTTTCTCGTAGAGGCTCTCCTCGCGATCGTATTCGTCCTTGATATCGCCGACGATCTCCTCCACCAGGTCCTCGATCGTGACCAGACCCGCCACCGAACCATATTCATCCACTACGATCACCATATGTACGCGATTCTGGCGGATCTCGCGCAGCAGATCATCGAGCTTCTTTGTCTCGGGTACAAAGTAGGCCGGGCGCACCAGTTCGCGCACCTGCACCCCGTCATGACCTTCGCGCAGTTGCTTGAGCAGGTCCTTTGTGTACAGAACGCCGATAATCTCGTCGATGCCGACGCTGGCTTCGTAGACGGGGATGCGCGAAAAACCACCCTGCAAAGCCAGGTCGACGGCACCCATCACCGTCGTATCGCTAGCTAGCGTCACCATGTCGATGCGCGGCACCATCACCTCGCGGGCGGTTGTATCGGCGAACTCGAAGATGCTGTGAATCATCTCCGTCTCTTCCTCTTCGAGTACACCCTCCTCCTCGCCGACCGTCACCAGCAGGCGCAGCTCTTCCTCGGTCACGAACGGGCCCTTGCGCTTGATCTGTCCGCCCAGCATGCGCACGAATAGCGAGGTAAGCGAGCTGAGAAACCATATGAGGGGACGCAGCACCCAGGCAATGCCGCGCACAGGCCGCACCAACACGCGCGCCCAGCGCAGAGGATTCTGTAGAGCTGCTGTTTTCGGGGTAATCTCGCAGAAGATCAAGACAACCAGGGAGATGAGAATGGTCGCGATCAGCTCGCCCCAGGACTCAGAGAAGCTCAGGGCCAGCACCGTCGCCATACTGGAAGCGATGATCACCGCGAGGCTGTTGACCACCAGGATAGTCGATAAGAACGTATTTGGCTCAGCCAGCAACTGTTCGATCTCGCGGGCGCGCGGATCGCCCTCCTCAACCAGATTTTTCAGTTTGATCCGGCTCACCGAGGTCAGCGCCGTTTCAGCGGCTGAGGCTATCGAACACAGGATCAAGGTGCCAATGAGAACAATCAGTTGCAGCCACGCGCTCGCACCAAACTGCGGCGCGTGAAAGTCTAAGCTGACGGCTATACTTGCTAAGCCAGGGCCGTCCATAGGGACCATCTACTCCTTTTCGCCATCCCCTGTCGCGGAGTCATCGGGCGGCTGTTGCATACGCAACAGCCGTGCGGGAACGCCGACGACCAGTGCTCCGGGCGGGACATCTCTCGTCACGACAGCGCCGGAGCCTGTATAGGCATGGTCGCCAATGGTGACGGGGGCAACGAGAATCGTATCACAGCCAATAAACGCACCGGCACCAATCGTTGTACGATGCTTGTCCTTGCCATCGTAGTTCGAAGTGATCGTGCCGGCGGCGATATTCGCATGTTCTCCAACGGACGCGTCGCCAAGATAGCTAAAATGGTGCATATCCGTCTCTGCACCGACATACGAATTTTTAACCTCACCAAAATTGCCCATGCATACACCGCGCGCAAGATGGGCCCCACCACGACAATGACTGAATGGTCCCATGCTCACATCGTCTTCGAGCACGCTCTCCTCCACGACCGAGTTGCGTATTGTGCAGCGATCGCCTATTACGGACTGGTAGATCGTTGTGCCGGGACCCAGTTGAGAGTCGGACCCGATCGTTGTCTTTCCTGTAATTATTGTACCGGGCAGAATGGTGCTATCGCTGCCGATCTGCACTTCGTTTTCGATATAGGTTGTGGCGGGATCGACAATGGTGACACCGGCGTACATGTGACGCTCCAGAATGCGACGCCGCAGCAGTTGCTCCGCTTCGGCCAACTGGACGCGATTGTTGATGCCGATCGTCTCATCGAGCGTTCCGTGCACCGTTGCGATCGTCTGTTCCTGGGCGGCGGCGATCGCGACCAGGTCGGTCAGATAGTACTCGCCAGATGCGTTGCGCGGCAGGTTCTGCAACACGAGCCAGAGCCAGGCGCGATCAAAACAGTAGACGCCCGAATTGACCTCGTTGATGAGCAATTGCTCTTCGCTCGCGCGCTTCACCTCGACGATCTCGCGGACCCGTCCACTGCTATCGCGTACCACGCGCCCATAATCGGATGAGAGCTCCGCGCTCGCAGTCAGAAATGTGACGGTCGCGTGCTGAGCCAGGTGTTCGATCAGGACCTGTGCCAGCATCTCACTGCGAATCAGCGGTGTATCCCCATAGCAGACCAGAATCGTCTGCGGCAATGGCTCCAGTGCATCGACAACGGACCGCGCCGATAGAACTGCGTGCCCGGTCCCCAACTGCTCCTCCTGAATGGCGTACAGGCAGCGCTCGCCGAAGGCCGCCTCTATCTGGGCGGATTCGTGTCCAAGCACCACGACGGGAGGATGGGTTGAGACAGGTGCGGCAAAAGACGCAAAGGAAAGAGTTGAGGGAATATCCTCGATCGCTTTGAGGACATGCCCCAGGAGAGGCAAGCCTGCCAATCGGTGAAGCACCTTTGGCAAATTTGAGCGCATCCGCGTACCTTTGCCTGCGGCAAGCACTACGGTGGCATATGTATTCATAAAGAACGCGGCGTGGAGACCCGTCTGCCTTCAGGCGACGGGAGGAAACGCCATCCTCCTTGCGAATTGATAACTGTAGCCGTCCACGCGATACATCAGACGACAGTAACGATGGTTGATACCCTCTATCGTCCCTGCTCCTGTCGTAATATTGAAGAAGCCACTAGCGCGAACTGCTACCCGTCCGACATAGGTTCCGACTTTCTTACCTTCTGTCACTACTGCTTTGACGATATCGCCAGTCCGGTAGCCCTTCACACAGTGGAGCTGTTTGGGTCTCGTTCGTGGAAAGCCGCGCTTGTCCATTAGGCACATTTGTCGATTCCCATATCCATTCGCCATGATGAGGAGCGGCACAACACCGGTGGTTTGGAGGTGCTCAGGCGTACTCTTTCCTACACACGCTGCATCCATCCAGTGCTCTTTCGGCAATCCTCGCATCGTCCGATTGAACCTGGTCAGTCCCCCACTTCCGCATTCGATGGGCATCCCCAATGCTTTCAGCCGCTCAAAAAGCGTCCAGCGTGCTATGTTTACAGCCGCTGCATCTGTGAGCGGGGCTTTCGTCTGTGCCAAGATGCGCTTGAGGACATCAGGGTTGTTTGCCAGGAACACCCTCACATCCTGAATCCCTTTCTTGCTGTTGCAGGGTTCACAGGCCAGAGTCAGGTTGCTTATCCGATTAGTGCCACGTTTGGCTCGTGGATGGATATGTTCAATTTGCAACGGGACATCTTTCACTCCACAATAGGCGCACCGACGCCCCCACTGCTCAAGAAGATATTCCCGAACTTCGTAGCCTGCCAGGGTTCCTTGTTGATACTCGACCCCTGAGATGGCGGAGTTCTCCATCTGCTGCAGATCGAACTTGACCAACTCCATACTGATCGCTGTGATGGAGCAGCAGCGGCGTAGTCGCTGCAGCCAGGTCATAACATTGGCTAGTCTGCTCTCGAGGGAGGGGGGAAGCCACCCTTTCGGTTTTCTGCGATGAGCATATCTGGCCTGACGATAGCGAGTCTTGCGCTGCCGACGGGAACGGCGCACTGCTCGTCGGGCATCGAGTGCTATTTTGATGGCCTGTCCCCGATGCGCCAACTCCGCAGCGAAGATCACTTCGCCAGAGGCATCGTTCACAATGGCAAGTCCTGTCACCCGCGAGCCAGGATCAAGCTTCACACGCAACGGTTCGACTTGCGATGACGCTCCTGCACTCTTGAGTACAAGAGTAAAGGGATATCGACGAAACACCGCAGCTTTTCCTTGAGAGAGCAGCAGACGGGCTCGTCCTGGATGGATCGGGTTTAACGGTTGCTTATTGGTATCTACGACAAACACTTTTGACATCGTTGTCCTTTCGGACCTCTGGTTTCCCAGGTAATGGTGGCCTCGCTCAGTTATCATGGCTTGTTCGGTCTCGCACACGTCCTTCACCCGCTACAGATGTTTAATGCGAGACGATAGAGCTCCAGGCTGGCCGCGCACCCTGAGGTATCATGACCACGATAACGGCTACTTTTTCAAGTGAGCTGGTCAGGTTGGGCTCATACAAGCCCGTCCCGTTCCACGGGATTGGGTTCCTGACAATAAGATGTACAAACCTTTTTTTGTTGTTTCTCTAATACAGGAGATATGCTATGCAGGCATAGGAAACGCATAGAGTCGCGCTTCACATGCAGAGAAGTAGCTCGGGTGCCAGGATTCGAACCTGGGAATAGCGGATCCAAAGTCCGCCGCCTTACCGCTTGGCCACACCCGAATGTCAGGCTCTATTGAGCATAGAGCGCCATTCGTTGACAACGCATTTACTATACACGATGCCGTTTTCTTTGTCAATAAGAAAACTCGACCGGCTCTCCAGTGATCGTTCGATAATTGGTATCCAGAGGTCAGATAGGAACAAACCGTGAGGATCCCTGGTAACTCTTGCTTACTGTAAAATTCCCAGCCGGTTGGCTCCATCCTCAGCCTTGAGGAAGTTGCCACACCAGGCGAGCAAGCGGCTGACGCGCACCGCATTCTCAGGTACTTGGTAGCCACGCATGCTGCGAGAGCGTTCTTTGATCCACCAGCCGATGGCGCGCTCACAGGCCTTATTGGTTCCATCAAGGGTTTCCCCTTTGGGTCCTGTCCACTTGCGGTAGCGCGTCAAGCGGTGCCAGAGATTCCAGCGAGGAAGTCAACAAGAGCCTGAGGCGATACGCCAGACTCTGGCGCTCTCCCTCTGGTGGTGGCGAGGCTTGCAAATAGCGTCGCTGCATCGTTTCCAACTCCGCAGCCTGCTCCCGTTGTCGACTCTTGATCAGTTCGCCCAAACGAGTCAAGTCGGCTCCTGCCTGTTGTGGGCTCACTCCAATGGCTGTCAGTGACCCATCGGCATCTCTGGCTACCAATGGCGGATAGCGTTCGATCAAGGTTTCAGTATTGCGCAGGACATGCGCTTTACAGACTTGATGCTGCACTCCCACCTCATCAGCAACGGTTTTGAAGCCATCGGCATCATCGGTGACCAGCACCTGGGCACCCACGCTCTTGGCAATCGGCTCAATCCAGGCGGTGAGCGTCTTGGTATCTTCTGCTGACAAGGCATCGATGGTCAAGGCCACTGATTGGATCAACGGGGATGCCTAGGGGTCACCACTCACCTTTGCATTGGACGCTGGTCAGATCGCCTCCTAAGGCGGGTGTTTTCACCCCTGCCAACACGTGCTCCCGCTTGAGTCCAGGCACGCGGCTAGCCGCCTCTTGCACCGCAGCAGAGATGCGACTCTTGCACAGATACCCCCCAAGGGCTTCTAACGCCCACGAGGTCGCTCCATAACTTAACCCCAGTAGATACAGCATCACGGCCAGCCCTTTGACCCGTTGCGAGGTCTGGGCATGCGTCGTTCCCTGGGGAGAGACCCGGAAGGTTCGTTTGCACCGCAAACACTGATAGCGATGCACCCGCACCTCATGCGAGACCGTGTCTCGCCGCGGTTTCGCTACTTCCTGCTGGAGGTGAAACTTCCGCCCACCCCAGCCAGCATAGCTACATCGGGTGGGAACCGTGATGGCCTCAGGGTTCACTTGGGGTCACATGATCCGTAAACGCATGGGTCTCCCTCCTCTGTTTCTCTTGCCTTCCTATTTTCCCCCAGTTTTCCCGCTTTTCGAACAGTCACGCTCTCCATCTCTGCTTGACCAACGCCGCGCAACCCTCTATACTGCCAGCAGAACCCTGGTATAGAGAAGAGTCGAGGAAGAGGCACTATGCAGCAACCATCTATTGCTCGTGAGCAACCCCTGTTTACCGATCTGGCAACATTCGCATTACGTTTGTCTCAAGCCTATACCTCCTGGCGCGATCCTCAAACTGGCGAAGACGCTCTTTCTTATTTCCAACATTCCGCCAGACATACAGGCGACGAACTTGGACTACGAGCTACGCTTATTCGCGATCACATTCTGCCAGCCTTTCAGTACGAGCCGACGCAGATCGAGTTTGAGAGCCGGGAACGCTACGATATGGTGCTCTATAGTCAAAATGGACGCAGAATAGCCATTATAGAGACAAAGAGCTCATCAGTACGGAATCTCATAGCGATACGTCGGGGACACGAGACGCCAACAGAACAACTTGAGCGCTACCTCTCGCAGGCTGGTCTCTATCTGGGCGTTCTTACTAATGGTGACGAGTGGCACCTCTTCGATTTTGCGGTCGGGCGCGAACCACTCGCCTCCCTCAGTCTGATCGAGCTGGCCCGACTCCTACAAGGTATCGATAATAGAGAAGCAGCTCAGATGCGCCTGTACGCCAATCCTTCGCTACAGCAATCACTGGCTATCATCTTTTACTATCTCGATGCCCGACGCTGGGAACAGACCGATGTCTTTCGCGCCAATCTCTCCAATGCTGCGTATTTCCAGGTCGCCTCTCTACAGATCCTTCAACAGGTAGAAGCGCTTGTACAACACATCAAGCAGGTATTGAGCTCTTTGCGTGAGACGATCCACACACAGTTTGCTCTGTTACGCCAACGGTATGCAGAATACCTACAACTATGTACACATATAAGCAGTACCGATCCCCGACCTTTTGATGAGGCCCTACAGGATGCGATCGAAAAGGTCGGGCAGTTTGGCACCGCGTTTCACATGTACGATGATGGTCAGTTGAAAATGGAGATCTTCACACTCCTGCAAGGTCTATCGGCGCAATATCTTACCGACGGTGATATAGCCGCCTTTGAGAGCGACTACTTACAGCAGGCCCAGGAGATCCTTACAAAATATCAATTGAGCCAAACCTCCCTGGTAGAGAAAAAGTCAACGCGTTCAGTACGCTTGCTGCCGTCTATGAACGGACTGGACCAGGTAAAAATGCTGCTCCAGGTGCACTATGTCTATCTACAAGCGCTCGCCGAAGACTACGATCTAAGCATCAAGGCCAATCAGGCGTACCTCGCCTGGAAAACGAGCGTACGCGGTATCTTCCGCGCTCCTGAAGATGAGTTTTGCTTACAAACCGCCTACATTCACTTCGTCCGTCTCTTTTTTGTTCGCGTCTGCGAAGACCACGCGCTGACTTCGCGCCGCATCTCCGATGGTCCCTTTACTACCTATGAACACTATCGTCACGATCTGCTCGAAGGAGTCAAAGATACCTACCAGCGCTTACTCACCGAGGCGTATCAGCGCGCCAGTTCGGTCTACCACAACTTCTTCGGTCAGCATGAATTCTTCGACTGGTACGTGCTCGATGAGTATACCATTCTGGCCCTTTTCGACCTGCTTAACCGCTATAACTTCCATGGCTTGAGCGCCGATGTATTAGGGCGCGTCTATAACGAGGGATATATTGAAGCCAAGGAGAGGAGCGAGCGAGGACAATTCTATACGCCGCCCCAGGTCGTCGACTACATGCTCGATGCGCTGGGCATCCCGACAGGCGACGAAACCGATGAACGGAAAGCGCGGCAATTCCTTGACAAAAAAGTGGGCGATCTTTCCTGTGGCAGCGGGACGTTCCTCGTCGCTGCTGCCGCGCGCAAAAGTAAGCTGCTCCAGAGACTCGTAGCGACCAACCAGATTACAGCACAGTACGCTCTTGAGCAACTGACTGAGACGTTTCTTGGCTTCGATCTGAATCCTTTTGCCTGCTATCTGGCGGAGATCAATCTGCTTATCCAATGCCTCCCGTTTCTTGTCGATGAGCAGGGACGGCTCTGCCGCAGCATCAATCGCTTTCACATCTACTGCACCGATGCGCTTGAACCGACGGTGGCCGAGCAGGTGAACGCGCAGGTCAATGGGACGGCCACAGAGGATTGGACACTGCTTCAACACCAGCGCGGACGCTTTATCTCGGACGATGAACGGACCATCGTCACCATTAAGGATGCAAAGGCGCTGCCATCCGACCTTCTTCTTACTACTCAGCAGCAAGGTCTCGATTATCTCGTGGGCAATCCGCCATATGTCAGCGCGGGAGAGAGCGAGGAGAATCTGCTCTACCGGAGCGCGATCCGCAACTTCGGCGTCTATCACTTTCTCCACCAGCGCTGGGACCTCTTCGTGCCTTTCCTCGAGCGCAATCTGCAGTTTCTGCGTCCCAGAACCGGGCGCATGGGCCTGATCGTCTCAAAAGGCATCGAGACCGAGGGCTATGCCGAGAGGTTGAGGCAGCACCTCAGCACACAGCACCATATCTTGCAGCTCGATTTCTTTCCTGGATCACGCCTCTTTCAGGACGCTGCGATCGAGAACACTATCGTTACGCTTGAGCACCGTTTGCCGGAGGAGGGCGATGAGGTGATACGCCGCCGTCATCTGCAGGTGGATTGCCAGCATTTTGAAACGCTACCCCCTGTTACGCAGCTAGACGCAAATGGACAGCTCTTTCGCTGGCGTTATGATCATGCTCTCGATCAGAACATTGCTCAGGGAAGCGTTCTTCTCTGTGCTATCGCTTACATTGGTACAGGGGTAGAAGCACAGAGCAAAGAAACTTTCGACCCGTTTGTTCTTAACAGGCGAGAAAAACTCTTCAAACTTGATAACGTCTTCTTACCGCCAGAGATCGCTCATACACGCACAGTAGAATACGTTGATGAAGGAGTGCTGGGAAATGACGTGGATCGTTACTACCTGCGACGCACACGTTACGTAGCCTACGAAAAATATCGACCTCAAATGCGTCGCCCCAGACATATCGCACTTTTCCGTACGCCTGAAAAACTGCTCCTGGGTGAGACCTCGGGCGGCTACTACGATCGCGCGCACCTCTTCGCCAATCACAGCGTCCAGGTCGTCGTTCCCTGGACAGCGCTGGAGGATACAGGCGCGATAGAGGAAAAGGGCATCAAGACAGTCCTGCGTGAATCGCGACAGATCGTCGGGATCAACGATAGCTTCGCACCCGTTGCACAACTTTTCGATCTGCGCTATCTCCTGGGCATCATCAATAGTCAATTCATCCGTCGCTTCCTCGCCAGCAATAGATTGGAAGGCACCAGGGAGGGACGCATCTATCCCGATGTCTGGAAACGCCTGCCGATTAAGATCGCCTCGACACAAAGACAGCAAGAGGTCGCCGATCTTGTCGACGAAATCCAGGCCCAGTATAGACAACTGCTTGCTTTGCCGACGCCAATGGCACTAGAGAAAGAAGCAATGCATCAATTTCGAAGTATACAGGGGTATTTAGCGCGTGGGGATATTCGTCTTGTGGGTGAGCCTCATAGTACGATAACCGAGCGACCTGTAGTAAAAGAAGAACATCTCATACTACGCAGGCAGCCGCTGACCTACCTGGAAGCGCCGGACGCGCCGGAACTTTTGCGTTACCTGACGCTCTATCTCTCGCAGCTCCATCCCGAGCTACAAAAACTGAGCTGGATGGATGCGCGGCAACGCATTCAAGTACCACCAACGTTGGAGGCCGTTAGAGAATTTATGCGCGCCATCAAGGCTGTAGAAAGTCAGAAACAGCAAATGCGCGCTGCCATTCAGGCACTTCTGGCACAAATAGAAGACCTTGTAGAGGCTATCTATTATGAACCTGCCGACAGCGATAGGTCGGAGGTTATTCGTAAGCTACGAGAGAAAAACAAAGGAGCAGAACTATTCTAACTTGACGCGCTCTCCCACCTGGGAAGAGAGGACGACCCCCAACTGGAGCGGGCGAGAGGTGCGGTCGCCGCCCGCCCTCTCGCGGGAATGATCTGTACGCCCACAGATGCACAAGTTGAGCGCTTGAGCTAACTACCCGTGGCGTGTCGTATGAACAGTCCGAGGTGATTGCCAGCCGGGTCGGTGAAAACAGCCCACCAGCCAACATGCGGAATCTCCGTTTTAGGAAGCACCGTTTTTCCTCCATGTGCCTCTATGGCGGCCAGAGTAGCGTCGATGTCGTCAGTCGCGAGATAGACCAGCAGCCTATCTGGCTTATAGGTAGGCTCCGACGGCCCCGCAAACCCTCCACGGAGGCCACCCTCGGACTGAAACGTCACATAGTTGTGCTCCGGATTGGTTTCAATCTTCCAGCCAAAAACATCGCTGTAAAACGTGCCTACCGCGCCGGGGTTCGCTGCGGGAATCTCGATATGCAAAATTGGATGGTTTGCCACGAACGTTTCTCCTTTTCTGGAACTATTTGATCCACATTAGAGATGAAAGCCCATGCCTTCATCCTTCTCAATGAGAGAACACTCCTGCTCTCTGTCTCTCTCATGAGAGCCATACCAGGAGAGTATAGCAAAAGAATGGCGACATCCTTATGTCACATTTGGGCATAATGATAAGCAATTGCCTCCGCCGCCTGCTGAACTCGTATTCGCAATTCTAATGGCGCAAGCACCTTCGCATCAGTGCCAAGGCTCAACAATATACGCACGAGCCAATCGTACTCCTCTGGTCGCAAACGCATACTGAGCCATCCTTCGCCTTCTTCCATCGGTTGGAGGAGGGATGTCAGATGAGGTTCGCGTTCCAGTCTCAGGACACCACGAGCCGTCAGATGGATATGGACCTCTGGAAATGAGGGATGGACATGGGGAATGGATGAAGCAGGATGTTCCACGTGCGGAGGCGACGAGGCCGTGCTCACCTCCAGAAAACGGTCAACACGGTACACTCGCATTTCCCCGCGCTCAGAGGAGTATGCCTCACAGTACCAGAGACCCGCTTCGGTACGTACACGCATCGGAAGGAGCGTTTGCTGTGAAACCCCTTTCTCAGAGCGATACGTCACAGTAACCCACTGTTGGAGACGCGCGCTTTCCAGAAGATGATCGAGAAACGGAGTCGGATAGGGTCGAGAGGGAACGTCAAGAGAAAGTGTTTGCTCAAGCTGGCCGAGATCCTCGCGCTCACGTCGAGGGAGCAGGGTCTGGACTTTGACCAGCAGCGACTCACGTTCCTGTTTGAAGGGCGTCTCACTCAGTTGTGAGAGACTCGAGAGCGCCAGGCGCAACAAAAGAGCTTCATGCAAGGTCAATGCGAGCGGAGGTAAAGAATAATCTGGCGGTAAAGTATAGCCACCAGAGGCCCCCAGCTCAGCCGCAATGGGGATACCCATTTCGCACAGGGCATCGATATCACGCTGAATCGTGCGTCTGGACACCTCAAAACGACGTGCGATCTCTCCAGCAGTACGTTTCCCTCGCTGCAAGAGCAAAAGAATAGCGGTCAGACGATCCATACGATTCATCTTCTATCCTCCAATCACTTCCCAGGCAGTTTCTGGCTTTGTCCATCGTTGGTCTGGTCACCACGCGCAGTATCACCAGAGTTGTAGCCAAAGACGAGTATATCAGAGGGTGATGAAAGAGACAAGTTAGAGGCGTAGAACTCTTCTAACTTGACGCTCTCTCCCGCCAGTGCTATGCTGCCAACATCAAGCAATGACGCTCAGAGGGAAACACGACGTTCCCAGCAGCCACGTTGAGAGGAATATCACCACTATGGCTATCATCGAAACACGTATCGATCGCAGTAGTACCGAGTTTCAGGAAAACACACTCTACTTTCAGCAACTTCTCGCCCAGCTCAATCAGCGTATTCAGCAGGTCCAGCAGGGCGGAGGCGCGGATGCGATAGCCAGGCACCGCAATCGCAATAAGCTCTTAGCACGCGAACGCATTCAATTGTTATGCGATCCCGATACGCCCTTTTTAGAACTCAGCCCGCTGGCGGCATGGGATATGTATGATAACGAAGCGCCCTCTGCCGGGATCGTTACCGGCATCGGACTGGTCGAGGGGCAGGAATGCATGATCGTGGCGAACGACGCCACGGTCAAAGGCGGGACGTACTATCCGGTGACGGTGAAGAAACATCTGCGGGCACAGGAGATCGCGGAACAGAACCATCTGCCATGCATCTACCTGGTCGACTCCGGTGGAGCATTTCTACCACTGCAGGCCGAGGTCTTTCCCGACCGCGACCACTTCGGGCGCATCTTCTACAACCAGGCGCGCATGTCGAGCCAGCGCATCCCACAGATCGCGGCGGTGATGGGCTCCTGCACCGCCGGAGGAGCCTACGTACCCGCGATGAGCGACGAGACGGTGATTGTGCGCGGCAACGGCACGATCTTCCTGGGCGGCCCTCCACTGGTCAAGGCCGCGACGGGCGAGGAGGTCAG
>WNFY01005090.1_pt1 | contig 33590 bp, 33 predicted proteins | sample 5400091 | NCBI WGS metagenome assembly WNFY01 (sample SAMN13153364, study PRJNA577476) | soil metagenome | isolation source: 60 cm soil or saprolite under grassland replicate 1 | place: USA:California | collected 2016-06-15 | reverse complement strand
GGGGTAATTGTTATCAGCTTGCCTGAAATAACATAAGTGAAGGGCTGATTCTTAAAACATATCTCCAGTACATCCTTTAACGATGCGTTCTTTACATTGATGTTAACCGGTTTTGCTTGCTGCATGGTTTCCTCATCATAGAGTATAGTCACACGAGTCTGCTTAATAATTTCCTTAAGCACTTGTTTGACCGGAGCGTTAGTCAAATGTAAACTAACCGTTTGTCCGTTACCAGTGGCGAAAGCTGTGAGACAACTAAACAATAAAATAGCAGGCGTAAGTCTCATAACTAAGAGGAATTTTTTTAGAGGCCTCCACTTGGAAAGTGGAGGTTCACAAAGAGCCTTAAAATGCATAAATTTGCAATGTTTAGGTTAATAGATAAGTATTCAGTCAATTTTAGTTATCGAAAACCGAACATTTACCGCTTCGTGTGCTAGACGAGGCGGTTTTGTTTTCTAAAACATCTTTTATTGGTCACGTTAAAACGTGATTATCTGACTATCGTTAAATTGGACATCCAGCTAAGAATCAATCGCCTATTCCTATAAGTCATTAAAATTTATTTCACCTTGAGGGTCTTCCCATCCAATTCAAAATGCAGTCCGTAGCGCTCCAGTATCTCTAATATTTTTGATAAAGGTTGATCTTTTGAAACCCCACCACCAAATTTTGTGCTTGGAACCTTACCCTCATATACAACATTCACGTCGTACCAACGGCTGATCTGCCTCATAATAGTCGGAAGATCTGTGTTATCCAATAAGAATATTCCAACCTTCCAGGAAATTACTTCGTCCACATCTACATCTTTCACTTTGATATTTTCGTTTATCCTTGCCTCTTGCCCTGGAATGAGCAATCCTGAAGCATTTCCTTTTGACACCTTCACCGAACCTTCAAGAAGCGTCACTTTTATATCTTCCTCGTCACTATAAGCATTTACATTGAAATGAGTGCCTAAAACCCTCACACTGGTTTCACCCTTGCTAACAATAAAAGGCCTCAAAGCATTGTGAGTAACCTCGAAGTAAGCCTCTCCATCCACAGTGATTTTTCTATCCTCGCCAACAAATGCAATCGGAAAGGTAATGGAGGAACCACTATTTAGCCATACATGAGAACCATCCGATAGCATCATGTCAATGACCTTAGACCCTCTCGGATTGGAAAGCGTATTGTATTCAAGTTTCTTTATAATTTCTCCGCCTGCAGTTTGATAAGCAACTTTTCCATCGGCAAGTTTTACAACATTTACATTGCCCTGTGTTGCGAGTGTTCCATTGCCCGCACTATCCAAAACGATTTGCTGTCCATTGGCAAGAGTAATAACAGCTTTTGCAGATGCAGGTGGTTTTATATCACGTATCTCTGGTGTTTTTACAATATCATTTTTCTGATTGTTATTGAGGAAGGCAAAGTAAGAACCGATGCCAAGCATGAGAATTATAGCGGCTGCAGCGGCATATTTAAACCCCCGTAATTTTTTTACAGGTGCCGTGGACTGAAGCTCCGCGGTTTTAGCACCTTCCGCCTCTGTAATCTTTTTCCTTAGCCAATCCTGAATCTCGCTACGCAGCTTCGGGTTCTCATCATTTAAAAACACTTCTGACCTAAAGGTCTCCTCCATCAATAATTCCAATTCTTGCCGGTATTTTGGCTGCTCAAGCAGTTGGGCAAGCTTTATCTTTCCTTCGGGACTAATAGTTCCTGTGAGGTATTGATCTACTAAGTCCTCAAAAATTTCATCATTCATGATAGAGCAGTTAAGTATAAAGACGCTGTTTAAAAAGAGGGTGGGGGGATTGGATTAAAATATTTTTATCCTTTTGTTACCTTATTATAAATAAAGCAGCGAAAAAAGAAATAAAACTATAAGATCACCATGCGTATGCACATATGTTCTTATAAAGTTTAAACCCAGTACAATATGTTCCTTCACCGTGTTTTTCGAGATACTCATTTTTTGAGCAATTTCTTCATAGGTCATTCCTTCCAGCCTGCTTAATTTAAAAACTGTTTTGCGGGTGGCCGGCAATTGCTCAATTGCTTCCATGATCATGGCATGCGCCTGCTTATATTCCAATTGCTGGTCTGGCAAGAGCACACTTTCGGGAGTTTCAACAGGATCACGGCCGGATAGCTCAATTAATTTTTTGCGCATGGATGAAACGATCTGGTTGCGTCCAAGAATAAAAAGAAAATTTTTAAAATCAAAGACTTCTTTAAGTGCTTCTCTTTTGTTCCAGACCTGCAAAAAAACATCCTGGGTAATTTCCTGCGCTCTCGGCGAAGATTTGGCGTAGGCAAGTGCATGACTGTACACCTTATTCCAATACAAGTCCACCAGCCGGGTAAACGCTTTTTGGTCGCCCCCTGCTACTAAATCAAGGAGGGCTCTCTCATCATATAAAGACTGATTTGACAATCGTTCCTTTTTGGTGGTTTGAATTTTAAAAATAAGGAAATGGCAACAACCGGCTAACAGAGGGTGTTAATCAAATGACCGCAATTGATCCGGATTTGCTGCACAAGATAAGATAGAGGGGAAACTTAACTGAGAGATCATGACAAGTATATTACTGATTTTTGTCGTAAAATACCTGCATTACTGTGCGGCCGGCATCCGATAACGGTTGACTAAAAAAGGGAAAGTAAAAACAATCCCTTTTATACTTCGCAATATGAAAAACTGCTTGCTTGTAAACTAATTTCTCTAACTACGGTTTGCAGAAAAAATACACTAACCCGTTTTATTTGTATATAAAGGCCTGTAAAGACAGGCCCTTTTGCTAACGAACCTTCGAATGAAAAAACTTCCTGTTCGGTTTGCCAATGAAAAAAATACTTGTACAGAAAACATTTTTTTTGAATGCAGACGCAAAATAAAGGCGGAGGATCCTATGATTTTCAGAAAGTACACCAACCCGGTAAAATCATTTATAGAAACACTTTGTTCTTGTATAACAGCATTTGTTCCGGGTTTTATTTCTCACACCATTAATTTTAAACAAAAATTGTATCAGTATGTGATATTATGATTATAAAACTTCATCATAGCAATATTCTTTTTGCATGTGAAAATCTTTCCTTATGTTATGATAAACATTCATGATTGCTTCCTGCAACGTTTTTATTAATTCATCCTCTTTCTCATCCCTGCCATATGTATGCTTAAAACGATCATTTTCCAAAACAAAAAAATAAGCGTCCCGGTACTTGCAAATAAGATACTTCGTAGAGAAGCTTATTATAAACTCATACCTGTTTAAAGAATCTGAAATACCTTCGATAAAAACTTGCGAAGAAAAAATAACTCCTTCGAATAAAAACTTGATTTCAATAAAACGCATAAGCAGCAGTTTAAAAGATGGTCATTTATCACCGCTTTATCGGAAATTATAAAACATCAATTTTTTAAAAAATGGTTGTAGAAACAATCCCCTGGCCTATACGACAAAAGGTACATGAGAAATACATCGCTATGCTGAAAACCCTGCTCACATCTAACCATACGGAATTCACGCAGCAAATTAGAGCGTTTGACTAACTATCGAAAGCAAAGTACACGAGACCTGCTTTTATAGATGCGGATCATACAATAATGTACATGGAATCCTTATCAACTTACCGATTAAAAATAATGCTCCCGGGATACTTTTCCATTGGATAAGGGCTGGCTTTGGATTGACTGGAATAAATCTCTACGACTTTGGGAGAATGAAAATTTTTGTATTGGTGAATATCTTAAAAAAGAAGGTGTGGAATTAGAAGGTGAATAAGGATAGTTACAGCAAACAGTAAATTAATATGAATGATCAACAAAAAAATATGTTGCATAAACTTTCCCAACTCATAAACAATGTAAAGGGAGAAGTAAATGACTTCATTGATTTTCTTCTTAGCAAAAATGAAAAGAGTAAAACATCAAATAAACCTCAATTTGGAAAGGGCAAAGGCACATTTGTGATGCAGCTTGATTTTGATGAACCTTTAGAAGATTTTAAAAATTATATGTAAAATTTTATGCCTTTCTCTGTTCATAAAACTCCGAACCTCTCAAGTGAGTAACACAACCCCAAAGGGATCTCTTCGGGATAACCGATGCCATTATAATCTACAGCCCGTCACAAAAAAATAAAAATAAAAAAGAACCAGGAACCAAACGGTAAACGGTAAACGACAAACTATTCCTCCGCTAAATAACTTTCTAATTCTTCCACCATACACTTACTTCCAATAAATAATGGTGTGCGTTGATGAAGTTTTGTCGGTTGAATATCGAGAACTCTTTACATACCGCTGGTTGCTTTTCCACCGGCCACTTCAAGGATAAATGCAAAAGGATTACACTCATACATTAATCGCAATTTTCCTGGCGGCTTATCAATCATGCCGGGATACATGAAGATGCCACCTTTAATAAGTGTACGATGCAGGTCAGCTACCATACTGCCGATATAACGTTGTGTGTAAGGACCACCATTTTCTTTTGTTTTTCTTTGACAGCAATCAATATATTTTTTTACGGGTACACTGTACAAAAAGAAATTGCCGTGATTAACAGAATAAATTTTTCCTGCTGAAGGACATTGAATATCGGGATGACTAAGACAAAACTCACCGATAGATGGATCGAGCGTAAAACCATTCACACCACGCCGCGTTGCATAAACAAAAATGGTGGATGATCCATATACTATATAACCTGCAGCAACCTGCATAATACCCGGTTGCAAAAAATCCTCCTTTGTACAAGGCTTACCCAATTCACTTATTCGTCGGTACACACCGAAGATTGTACCGATTGAAGCATTGGTATCAATATTTGTGCTGCCATCAAGCGGGTCAAACATCACAATGTATTTGCTTTTGTTGCTCACCTCGTCGTCGAATATCACAACATCTTCTAACTCCTCGCTGCCAATACCGGCACAGCTTATGCCATGTTGCAACACACCCACCAATTGATTATTGGCAAAAATATCGAGCTTCTTCACATCTTCACCCTGCACATTTACTGAACCGTCATCGCCAAGAATATCAACAAGCCCTGCCTTGTTTACCTCAACATTAATGCGCTTTGCAGCCAACCCGATATCTCGTAACAGGTTACTTAATTCCCCTGTTGCATTGGGTATTTTGCGGTATTGGTGAATGGTAAAAAAAGAAGAAGCATTAAAATTATGGGAAGTTGTAAAAAATCAGCATATCACCACTGCAAAATATGTACTCGTAACTCATTTCAACCCTTGCCTTGAACAATTAAATAATTTTTTTACAGAAGCAGAATGGTTGCTGAATGATAAACCTCAAAGAGAGTTTGATTATTACTATGATCAAATTGTTTGTATTGGTGAATTATTAAGTACAAGCATCATCAGCCATTTTTTAAATGAAATGAATATCAACAACAAATGGCGGAGAGATGAAAATATAATAAATGAGTATTGAAATTTTTAGTGTCCCCGATCATCTAATTGATAAAGGATTTATACGAAAAGATGATGACGCATCAGATCGCAGTCGTTGGGTTTATTTTAAAAAAGAAATCCCAATAGGTAATACTGAATATTACCTACGCATTGTTGTAACTTATGATTTGGTTATTTATGACGACCCTAATGCGAGTTATGAAGACAATCATAATTATTCATTTGAGAGAATAGAATGCATTCGTCGGAAAAGTGATAACGAAGAAGTTTTTAAGATAAGGCCTCATATTGAATCATTGGATGATGTTGGTAAATTGGAGCAAATTTTCAATTAGTCAGCGCAGCTATCAGATAAATTAAAATAATGACAACCGATAAAATGATTTGCAAAGACCTTATAGGAAATGAAGTTTATTTTGATGAAGCTTCATTTGGATTAACCATAGTTTCTGTTGAGTTAAGAAGTCATGTTTCGGAACAAATAAAAAAATCTATTCAAAACCCGGCGATGATTATTGAAATATCAGATCAGAAGCGACTTTATTGTTTAGCGTACAAAATTCCGCAATGGCATTTTTTTATTTCACATGCTATTTTAAAGGAAGATAAATGGCACATAGAATATCATAATTTGGAATATAACAAGGATAAAATTTTGGCGATGATTAATAAAGACAAAAAATTGTTTGTAAGATAATTTTCTAATAAGAATAATCACCCAACGGAAAAGAAAAGAGCTTTTAGATTTTATAGCTAAATAATCTCTTTTCTTTAAAAAGCTGTTGATGAATAACACCAATAGGAAGAAAAATAAAATCACAGCGGGCTATATATCGGGAAATTTTACTAATTCATTTCTATCTTGGCCCAACGCATATTGTTAGCGAAACCACCAAGTGCTTTTATTTTTTGCAGCGGTATTAATATTTTGCCTGAACCTTCTTTTATCATGCTTTCAGTTACCGCAAGATAATTTTCATCCTGCAGATCAACCAAAAGTTTTCTCGTTTACTGTCCCATCACGTTCGATGATTGCTGCAACGAGAACGAGATTCTTATAAACGTTAGAATTTGAAGGACTCTCCGTAATACCCTTTTTTAAATTATCATCGTTATCATCATAAAACACAATCACTTTATCTTGAAACGGCATAGCGGTATATGAATCCCCTATTAAAGATTCTGCGCTTCTTCTGTATTTTGGGATGCATGGTGTTCAATTTTCTGTAAAACACCCCTTCAGCACCTCAAAATTGGTGTTGTCTATATAAGTGCCTGCAACATGAACGGTACCTTTAGCTTCCGATAGTTTTTTGCAGATAGAGAAGGACTGCCTAACTATTTACTGTCATCATCCTTAATACGAAGCATCATCTTTTTCGGATAAGACTTCCTGTCCATTGTACTAAACCAGATTATTCTGTTCAGTAAATCATCATCTCCGCCATCAATATGATCAAATTGCGGCTGAGAAGATAAAACAGCAAATTGCTTTGCTTTACCTGTCAGCTGACTCACTGCTTTATTCATATCATCCAGGGGAATTTTATTGGCAATAACGTGATATGGGTGATTTTGTTTCGCGTTATTAAAACAAGCAAACATAGGTAATGCTGTTGCGTCGATTATATTCATAGGAGGGATACCTAATATTTGTTCTATGGTTCTTACAATACATGTTTGATTGTAATTCGTATGAACTGTTGTGTGCAGATAGGAATAGGGACTTATTACAAAACCGGTAGTGCGGTAAGCCGATACATGATCCGAAGTATATGCGCGTAGATACTTAATTGGAAAACGCGAGTTATTACTACCCTTGTTGTGCTTAAAAATATTAGTTCAAAAAGCAATTGTGCGTAAAAAACCATAGATACATTTGGCTAATACCTGCCATTCAGAATCAACTTTTATGATTGCGGAAAACAAACAACTTGCCGTTAAAAAAGCATTGCAAACAGCTTTTAATGCAGGTGCATTTGAAAACATTCAGCAACTAACAAAAGGTCTTTCAAGAGCATTGATATTTAAAATTATTGTGCGTGGAAATCCTTACCTGCTAAGGGTTATAACACGTACAGACGCTTTCGGGGATCCCACATTCTATTACGGGTGCATGAAAGTTGCCGCCGAAAATGAAATTGCTCCCCACATACATTACCTAAGTATTAAAGACAGGATTTCCATTACTGATTTTATAATTGAACAACCTTTTTCTGTAGCTGCAGCAAAAGAAATGTCGCCGCATTTACTTAGAAAATTACATTCACTGCCAAAGTTTCCTTTTCGCATCAATTACTTTGAAAGTATGGAAAGGTCTATGCCCCAATTTCGTGCTGCCAATATCTTATCTGAAGATGAAATAGAAGATCTGTATGAGCTATACGAACGTATTGTTTTAACCTGTGAGCAGCACTTAGTAATGTTCTCTGCTAATTAAACACAAAACTATTTGGAGAGATTCCCGGTGAAAAGACATGCTCTGTCGTTACCTCCCGATTTTACTTCGCTTTGAAAGCAATGTATTTCGCTTCTGCTTTAATAATATTGTTTAAAAATTCTTTCATTGCAACATAATCTTTCGGAGATACATTTTCTTTTCTGAGAGAGGCTTTTCTTTCAATGGTCAGGTGATTGTTATCCTTCTTTATATAGTGGAGACGGTAGGTACTGCCCAGAAAATTAAAACTTGCATCTTTTGGAAGCTCTATAAAATTCATCCCTTCAGGCGCAGTTATATCAACTGTTGTTTCGTATTCATCCGCCTCTTCATAACGCCAGTATTCCACAGGAAAATGACGTTCGTTTAATGAAAAATTATTAAGCGTTGCAACAAGATCTTCAAAAGGGATCTTCATCATTTTAATATCCCCCAGTTCGGATATCTCATCCTTCACCGTGTAGCTGCAACTGTAATTCAAAGAATCATCCAAATGGTCCAATCCTTTAAATGAAAGCGCTGTTATCGTTACCGGATTTTTATAGCTGCCACTGATATTTTTTTCCATTTGTTCGCGTTGCGCTTCCCGGGATAAGGAAGCATATTTATACCTCAGTGAAGCACTGAGCACGCCTGTTTTGGTTACATTTATTTTTTCGGTGATGTCATTATTATCAATTGTAACCTCGGATTTTCTTAAAATTCTGTCCGCCGTACGGTTTACTGCATCTATATATTCAAGCTGTCCACCTGCTGTATCCTTACTCGTGGATGGGATAACCAAACAGGCCGCTTTATACAGGTTAGAAGGCAAGCTACCGAAGGGCAGCGTATTATCCGTTAATTCAAGAAAATAGGGTTTGCCGTCCAATTCTGTACGCACAATACAGTGATTAAACTCAACAGAAGGCAGCGGCATTGTTTTTTGCCCGTTATCACGCGTGTCAACCAGTACAAGATTCGCTTTTATTCCGGCCAGTTTGGAGAGTGCAACAAAGAGTGTTGAAAGATCTTTGCAGTCGCCCAAACCGGTGTTGATTGTTACAGATGGTTTTTGAGGAACGAATGCCCCTTGCCTGAAAGAAACAGAACTGTAACGGATATTTTTACAGATATAGGTATAAATGGTACCGGCAATGTTTTTTTGCAACATGCCCCCGGTACCTTTTGGAAATAATTGGTTGAAAACTTTTTTTAATTCAAAATCCTCTTCTGTTTTCTCTGCGGACAGATCACTGTACCAACCTGAAATATGCGACCATACATCTATTGTTGAAACAGTTACTGAAGCGCATACATCGCCCGAGGGGGGCATATAACTTTCACTTTTAAGCGCCGGCGAATTTTCCATCTGCCATGAATACAGCGTAAAATCATCATAAGGCGTAATAGCGGGCTGAAGCGCTGCATTCAACGCTTTATGATACATCTTTACGTTATTTGCTGCCAGCAAACAGAACCTCGATGACTTTTCCGGCACAAATGCATTAAACATAAACTTGTTCCAGTATTCTTTTGCCAAACGTCCGCGGTCATAATGCTGTATCTTATATTTCAGCACAATTGCATCACCCGCTTCCAGCCCTGTAAAAACGATCTGGTTATCGTTTTGCTCTGCCGGAGTTTTTACACCATTCTTTTTCACCGTCTCCGCTTTTTCGATGATGAGGTAAGAAGAATTGGAATTGTAAGAGATATTTGTTTCTTTCCAGTCGTCAATACCTTTGTCATTTAATATCTTTACTGCATAAGTGAAATATTCCTCGCAGGCGCCCTCGGGATAAATAACCGCAAATTTTTCATCCAGTAAATAGTAATAATTGAAATCTTTTATAGTATCGCTTGCGCTCTTGTGTATCAGTTCATAAACATCGGTTTGGGGAAACGCTTTCCAGACAGACGGTTTTTTTTGAATTGTCCTTAGCTGCTCTCTTGCCGAATAACTGTTGGCATTATAATAGATCGCTTTTTTAAAAGCATCGGCCGCTTTTTCGTCATTATGTTGCTGTTGTAACTCCACACCAAGGTTTTCCCAATACGTACTTACATAAGGCGCAAGCAGCAAAACCTGCTGTCCTATTTGCGACGCCTTGCTGTACCTCAACAAGATTTTTTACCACGTCGGCGTTGAAATTGTTTTTCAGATAATTTTCATAAACATTCAGCGCAGCTTTTACATCTTTGTTTACTTTCATCTTTACATTAAACATCAGTATTACCGTATTCGGATCATCGGGATGTTCTTTGTACGTGTTCTCAATAAGGTTGATAAGTTCATCCATTTTGTTTTGCGTGCCGTACAACCGCACTTTCGTGTTCAGTATTTCATTATCCTCATCTTTAAATTGTGCGTCATATTTTTTTATTTCTTCGTCTGCTTCCTGGTATTTTTCAGACTGCATCAATTGTTGTATGTTCAACCGTGCTGCCAGCAGGCAGTCGGGGTCTTTTTCTTTCATGCGCTCGGTTTCCTGTAATAAAAGGGTATTATTATTTTCTTTGAGGTAACAGCTCATTAATTCAAGTCGCAACAATGAATTATCGGGGAAGCGCTTCAGTACATCTTCTATAAGGGTACGCGCCTCTGCTGTTTTTTGATTGCGCAGGTAAGTTTCACACAAGAGAACATAATTAATGATATTATCCGGCTGCTCCTTTAATTTGTTTTCAAAAAAAGTTTCTGCGAAATGTTTGATAGATGGTGAAGCTTGTTTTGCTGAATAGGCTGCCGGGTATTTTTGAAATGCGGGTGTATAACTAAGACCTTTTACAGGCATGAAATGGTCATCCGTAAATCTAACAATAAAATTGGGCATTGAATTGTTGGTGTAGGATAATTGTACGAGCAACCTGTTACATCCTTTTTTTAGCTGAACAAAATTTTTATAGTAGTCGAGCTCCGTAACCAATTCCTTTTGTTCAGCAAGTACGGGTTCATCGTTGACCCATACTTTTAGTGCCCCGTTGCAACCGGCATTGAGTAACACTTTCATGTCTTCGGCGGCGTTTACAAAAACCTGGGCAAAAATAACGGCACTGGAATAACGGATGTGCGCGTAGGGAAAAGTCCACCCGTCTTTATTCATGGCCAGAGGCGTGAACCAGCCAATGTCTGCATTGTTCACGGATTTAAAAACTGCATCCGGTTCCGGATGTTGCAGTGGTCCATACTCTTTATTAAAGCCACTGCCGGATAAATTATCAAAGGGACCCACCAATTGCCAAAGGGGTCCTGCCGCATTTATGGCGCCTGCTTCGGCTAAAGCATGGGGAAAATCGTTCGAAGCAACATAGCTCCATGACTCAACATAGTGCGCGGCAGCCTGTAATGAGCCGTTGCATTTGCCATCACTTAATATTTTGTCAAGAAGAAGTTGTTGGGTGGGCGTTTTCTTTCCATAGTCGCCCAGCACCCCTTTTTTGAACCACATGGCATAGACATAAGGATTGGGATCTGCGAGTTTCTCATAAACTTGCGAAGCAAAATCCTTTATATCGCCCTCCTTCCCTTCAAAAGAGGAAAGATAAATATAGGTGATATACGCATCTGCAGTTGTAGAGGGATCGTTCATTGCTTTTTGCAGGTGCTCAAGCGCGCTCTTTCTATTGTTTTGGTGGAGCGCTTTCCACGCTTCTTCGTAGTCGTTTGCGAAAATGTTGATACTGCACAGCAGGCATATTACCAATGCTGTAAAATAGCGGGTTGACATGTCAGTTTAAGGTTGTTTGTTTAAGGATCAATAAAATAGTCAGATGCAAGATAATTAAGCCATTTTAAAAAAAGATGCTTTGCTTTTATTATTAAGGTGTCTTTAAGTGACAAACGAAAAATGATAGACAGAGATTAAGTCATTACTGACTGAATGGATCAACTCATCAATTGTTTGGACGTTAGCTTCTTTTGATTCTTCATGATCTTCTTGTCTTTTGTAATCTTTCCGCATGAATAAAGAAGTAAATAAAAATCTTTTCCGCATTTAATCCTGCGAAATTTTCATATTTATACCTCAGTGAAGCAGTGAGAGCGCCTGTTTTGATAAAGAAAATCCTTCACAGCCGTTTAACTGCGTGTCGCTCAATGAACATACAACTATGTGGGGCATATTATCAAGCATGCCATTGGCTAAGTCGAATTACGTCGGTATAACTCGCGATTCAAATAACCAATTCTCTTCAAATTGTAAAATGAAATCTTTCAGTTTTTTGAACTCAGGATTATTATCATTTCCTTCAAAATGAACCTTCTCGTCATCATTTGCCGGTAATTTTATCTCGAATCTGTATTTGATCCACAGGGAATTCATTTTCGCGTCAAACCTTATTTCATCTGACAGCCCCTCCTGAAATTGTTGGGCTTTTTGAGATTTTGGACTCTTTTGAAATTTGTGTTTACGCAGATGCTAAAGAATTTAAGAATCAGAAAAATTTAATATCAATATAGATAATTCCTATCTATCCTTATACAACCTTTTATCCTTACCCGCGGGAAAATTATGTGGCTTTATCTTTTTCTTCAAGTGCGGTCATTATCCCTTGTTGCATTTGTGGATCACAAAAAGACGGTTCAAATAACCTTGTGTTATCGTGTCTTCTTATATAAGTGAAACCCATGGCATGCTTTAAGAAAATAATTCCCTGAAATGCTTGCCCGTCTTTACTGAGAACCTTTTGGTATTTCAATGGAAACGTTCTGCCATTAATTATGCAATTAGTTCGAATCATTGTGGTAAGTTTTCAATTAAAAAATATTAATTACTTGTATCAGGGGCAGGACACTATTTGGTTTTTCCTCAGAAGAAAACAGATCAACTGTTATTATAATTTACTCGTTTATTTCATCATTTAATGTTAAAGCCTAAATGATGATATAGCCAGAACTTAGTTTGTGTCAAAAGATTGGAAAACCAGCTTGATAAAGTTTAGATAACAAACTTGTAAATGTATCAGGGTATTTTTTTTCCAGGGCATTGGGAACCCACTGGTTGTTGCGTTTCACAAGGAATATTGCACCGCCAAGTTCCTCCAAATTTGTATCTGGCAAAATAAATATTGCATCTTCTGCCTGGGAGTAGTTCCGGGTTACTTTAGCATTAATCTTGTTCCCCTTATGCTCAAACTGTATATTCAACATTTTGTAAACATACCTGCCTTATTCCGATTTAAACACTTTGAACCGTTTAAAGAAGCTTAAGCTTTTCTTATTTTATTAAAAACCACATTTCAACTCTTCAAGCGTCGGATATTTGAAAATAACGCATATAACTCCTGCAGTTATTTAACAGATTTCACCACTTAAATAACCTATCTTTATCTGCCTAGGGAAGATGTACTACCCTTACTTCTTCTTTTATCATCCGACTTAAGCAACTCTTTCCTGCTTTTTTAATTGTTTAACAAAACACGTCTTTCAACACGTACTCCCTTTAATTTGGACAGGTAAGATTATTACCGTTGTTACTTTTTTTATTCACACTTAAAATTTGCCGCCTTGATGATATCAAATCAACAGTCAAAAATTCTCTTTATAAGTACTTTCCCTCCGAAAAAATGTGGGTTAGCGAGTTTTACGCAGGACCTTGTTAATGCGATCAAACCTGACATGACACCTGATTTTTCGGTCAAAGTTTGCGCACTGGATAAGAAAGCAAATGCACCATTATACGGGCACCCGGTTAATATGGTGTGAAAAACCTTTCATCATCAGGTTTCACACGGTGTTGCCGGCTCCTGATCTTAAAAGACTGAAATAGTTCAAACGATAAGTATGCTGGCGGGTAAAGTAATTGTGATGACAAAAAATTCTGCCCGTTTGTTGATTGAGGATTATCAGTTAGATCCGGAAAAAGTTATTGTTATACCTCATGGAACACACAACAACAGTCCCGTTGGTGCAGATGAACTGAAACTTAAATACCAGCTTGAAAATAAATCGGTATTGACAAGCTTCGGATTATTAAGCCCGAATAAAGGAATAGAAAAAGGTATTTTAGCCATGAAAGAAATTAGCGCCGGGTTTCCACACGCAATGTATATTGTTCTGGGTCATACTCATCCTAATTTGCTTAAGCAGGAAGGAGAAAAATACAGGGATTACCTGCAGCAATTAATAGCAGATAACCACCTTGAAAAAAACGTGCGGCTCGTTAATGAATATGCATCCACCCAAAAGCTAATGGAATATTTAACACTGACAGATATATATCTGTTTGAAAATGAACTGGCGGAGAATGCCATCCGGCTTTTGCAAAATGATTCGTTGAGAAAACAAATGGCAAAGAATGCTTTTTTAAAAACACGCGATACCACCTGGAAAAAAGTAGCAGAAAAACATACCCGTTTATTCTATGAAATTTTTGAGAAACCGGTTTTTACAATTCAGCCCAATCAATCAATAAAACGTTTTTCATGGAAACAGATAATATAACAGCTTCCTTGAAACAATCTCTTTTGAAGCCGGTGCGATTGCCGGAAAAGAATTTTTCGCGCATCAGTAATCTGACCGGTATGATTCGACACGCAGTATTTGCTATGTCCAACCAGAAAGAAGGGTACTGCGATAATGCACGTGCATTGTTATTAACGATATTAGCCTGTAACAAAAAAGGGGCAAATAAAAGAAGCCTCTCTTAAAAGAGAAGCTTCTTATAATTGATGAAGTCCCGCGCCGCGGAACTTCATCCGCAGAAAGAATATTTTACCATCTGTTGGTTTTATAACTGCTGCCATTATCACTGCGGAAAGGACTCTTAGGGCGTGCAGGTCTATCTTCTTTAGGCTTCGCTTCCATTACCTTTATGGTCCTTCCTTCCACAGTTGCCTGGTCGAGTTCTGAAATAGCTTTTCTGGCTGCTGTGTCGTCTGAAATTTCAACGAAACCAAATCCTCTGGACTGTCCACTAAATTTGTCGTTGATTACTTTTGCTGAGGTAACTTCTCCGTAAGGAGCAAAAAATTCTTTTAAGTCTTCATCTTGTATGTTGAAGCTTAAGTTTGAAACATAAATGTTCATGCTTGATGATTATAAAAATTTAAAAATGTCTGAGAAAGCAATAGATAAGGGACTAACTAATAATGAAGATAACTAACAAAATAATTAATGGATACTAATGCGAGACTCAAATTAACGGGACAAAGATACTCATTATTCAACGAACATCAACAGTATTTCAATGGTTGTATGACAACAATAACAAATCCTTTTGTCAGCAATTTTTTTGTATATTTTTCAAAGCAAAAGTAAGATAATGCAGGTTTCTGATAACTCCATGTGAAAGCCATATCAACGTATTAAAATACCATCCGGTTATTTCAACAACTATATATTCACTAAACCAATTGTTTATTAAAAAAAAGAAGATGTTCTCTAATATGTTCCGTCCAGTAGGGCCAGTTATGTTCACCCACATATTCGTTATAGATATGAGTAATATTATTAGTTAATAAATCGGTATGCAGCTTACGATTTGCTTCGATAAGTATATCATTTGCTCCGCACTCAAATAAGAAAGCCGGGAGGTTATCCCTGTTTTTAAGCAATGTTTCCAGTACAGAAGTTTGATGAGTGACATTAGCTGCTATTTCGCTTATATCGCCATTTTCATACCAATTAGAAAGCTGTTGAAATTCGGTAATAGAACTTAGTCCGCTAAAAGCTTTGAAAAGATGCGTATAGCTAGCTCCTATTCTGAGTGCACCGAAGCCGCCCATTGACAATCCGGTAATAAACAAAGGTGAATTAGCGGAAGCTATTTTTATTTCCTGTCTCACCGCACAGGGTACATCCTCCACAATCCATTTTTCATAATCATAGCCATCTTTGTGGGGAAGGAATCCACTTCCATCCCGCCAAAGGCCATCACTGGGCATTACCAATACCATTGGCCTGATTAAACCATCTTTAATCATTTTTTGTGCAGTAAGATGAACTCCTGCTTTCAAAGGCCAGCACCAGGAACTTCCATAGACGCCATGCAACAAAATTACGATGGGCACATCCTGTATGTTTTTCACAGATGGAACATATACGGTCATATCTCCCCGCCCTGGAAGGTTTTTTGTACGTATAGTAATATACTTTAGATTATCCCTTTCAAACCGTGGGTCAGAAATCTCAGTTGTAAAAAACCGCTTGCCTGTCATATTGATGTTCATCTATTGTTAAAAGTGATTAAATACTGACATGGTAAGTTAGGTTCCTCCCATAACATCAAAGCATTGATTAAGCAATTATTATTTAAACACAATCACCCCTTTTGCGTTGCGGCCCGAGTGCATATCATCAAAAGCTTTACTCAATTCGTCCAGTTGGTAGGTTCGCGTTATCATTTTATCCAGTATCAAATCGCCTTTGGCATATAATTGTTGCAGGATGGGCATGTCTATTTCGGGGCGGCATTTCCCATACAAGGGATTGATATAAATTTTATCCCATTCAAATAAGTTCATATCAATGGTTACATTACTTTCACAACCGCTTACCTGCACGGCAGTGCCTGCATTTCGCACCATGGCTAAAGGAGCTGCCACCAAATCAGGTATAGCTGTGCACTCAAACGCATAGTCGGCTCCCCTGTTTCCTGTTAACGCTTTCACCTGTTTTGCCATGTTCAATAATCCTTTATCATTTTTATCAGCTAAAAGCGTATGGGTTGCGCCATATTCTTTTGCCATGTCCAGTCGCAGCGGGTTAATATCTACAGCAATAATTTTGACGGCCCCGGAAATTCTTGCAGCTTGTATTACGTTTAATCCCACACCTCCGGTGCCAAGCACCACTACCGAGCCGCCGGCTTTTACCCGGGCGATATTCACAACAGAACCATAACCAGTCATCACTCCACAGCTGATAATTGCCGCAGAAGCAAAAGGCATTTCTGTCTCTATCTTTACAGTAGCAGCTTCCCTTACCACTGTATATTCACTCATCGTTCCTATACTAAAGGAACGTTCAATGGGCTTACCCTTATACAAAGTTCTTTCCAATGCCGCATGGCCACCGCTGACTTTATTGCCTGCTGTTACCGGCGAATTATTTTCACAGATATGCTGGTTGCCTTCCATACACTGAAAGCATGTGTGGCAGGGGATGGCCCAGTTGAGAATTACTTTATCGCCAGGTTTTAGTTTTGTAACAAGTGGCCCGGTTTTGATTACTATACCAGCACCTTCATGCCCCATTACGATTTGCTTGCCCCAGCTTTGTGAGTCCCAATCGGTATGACAAATACCGGCAGCCTTTATTTGAACAAGTATTTCATCGCCATCCGGGTCATTCACTTCAATTTCATCTATAAGAAATGAATCTTTGCCATCTGCAATAGCAGCTTTTGATTTTAGCATAAACTAAGTTTAAAAAAATTATAGGAATATATCAGTTTCCATTACCCTAACTTAATATATAGCGCCAGTAAAATAGCTAATATTATCACACCTATCGTTTCTATAGTAATTTACCGGACAAAGGGAGAGCAAATTGGCGTCTCTCAAAAATTATTTTAATGACGGTTTTACTCATAACCCTTTCGATAATCTAAAAATAACTTGAACAAAACAAGCAAAAAAGATGAATGCAGCGAGCAAACCATTATGTCTCCGGTAGCCGGAATTTGTTCTCCAAAGTAAATGTTATGGTATCACGGGTAAAGCAAACCATAGCATTTTTTTTTGTGAAATGTCAAAGGTAAACGGCGATTGCAACGACGTGACAGTTCATTCACGGCAAACTTACTATCGGGATGCAGATGGCATATAGATAGTTTTTCTTCAATTATTACTTGTTTACCTTATGATAGCTATTTATACATATCAATTCATTCCAATGATATGTTGTCCATGTTTTCAAATTTTGCTTTCACACCCCATCCGCCAAAATCTTCTGATACCACGAACCACAACTCATTCATGCCTTTTTTCAAGGGAAGAAATAACTTGTCAAAATATCCTATGGTGCCAAGAAACCTGTAATCCCTTGAATATTGCTTATTATTACCGTAGTATACTGCCTTGCCCTTTAGATAGATAGTAACATAATCACTAAAGCCAAAAGATAATTCGTTCACCTGTTCTGACGCTGAGTTAAAAACCAGTTTTGCTACAATCGTGTTTGCTGTGTCTGTCAGTTTGCTAAACCTTGCTAAGTTAATTGTACCGGATGGCTCACTGTTTTGCGTTGTCCATGAAAGCTTTTTCTTTAGTACGGACGTAAGCTGGTATTGCTTTTCGAACAGGCTGCGGTTAATGGTGTTAGATACTTGCCATTGTGTAATTATTCCTTTGGTACCATTTGCAGGCACAGCAACGGGAACAGGAGGAGGATATTGTTTAACGGTATATTGCACATTGGCTATGCGTAAAGGTGCTCCATCAGTACCGATTGCAATCTTTCCCGTTTTCCAACCTGTCAATAGTTCCTTCACTTTAATTACCGGCGTGTCATCTATATAAAACTCCGCTTGTAAACCATGCAGCTCAATTTTTATATGTTGCCACTCATTAAATTTAAAAGAGTATGCGCCGTCATATCCTTCACCATAATATAACTGAAAACCCGTTTGCCCATTAAATTCCGGCGTGTATTGTGTCGCGTCAGGATTGGCTGATTGATGGGGGCGCAGATAAAAACTTTCAAAATTATTAATGTCCTGCATGTGCACTGCAAAACCCGGAAAACTTCGTTGTTGCCGAAAATTAATATCTGCTTCAATGGTGCCATCACGTAATTCAACACCCTTTACAACTATCATTCCGGTATCCAGACGGAGGCACGCTTTGCCCATATACGTTTCCTGAACAGGCTTTGCGCCGAAGACTATATTCCATGCATCAGGACTGGAAGGTACTTTAATCGTTTGACCATGCGTATCAAAAAGTACTGCCAATAAAAAAATTTTGGTCAATAAATATGTTTTTTTCATCATTGCAATTAAGGATTATATGCTCCGTTACTTTTCAGGATTTTCTCAATTTCAACATGTTCTTTCTTTTTTGCCCATGCTAATGGTGTTGACCATGATGCACCGGACTTATTAGGGTCTGCACCTTCCTTCAATAAATATTCAACCATTTCAACATGACCCCATCTTGCAGCTAAACCCAATGGTGTGGACTGGTACGCTTCATCAATTGGATTTATATCAGCACCATATTTTATCAGCAACTCCGCCTTATCCATAACTCCTTTTTGCGCCATATCATGCAGAATAGTTACATGCTGCCAACTCATGGTATTTGGGTTCATTCTTCTTTGCATCATGTAAGTTGCGCCATCTAATCTTTCAAAATAATAAAACTGCGTCCACTTTAATAACGAAGGAACTTTTGCTCCATAATTCATCAATAAGTCAATCATTTCACGATTGTTTTTTTTAGCGGCAAACAATAAAATGCCTTCACTCCAGCAATACGTTTCATCAACTGCAAACTCAGGATGCTCTTTTAAGATTTCTTCTGTTTTATTCAAATCATTTTTGGCAACTGCTTCTTCAAAAGCTGTTTGCAATTCAGTTCTGTTGTAATGAATCTCTCCATTATCACCTTTGTATTTATGCTTACTTATATCAGCAGCATATTCATTAAGCAGGTTTTCTATTTCATCATAGCCTCTGTCATTAGCAACTACTTGTAAACTTTCCTGGAAAGGATAAAATTTGTAATTCGGGTCATGGGCGCCGTTATTTGCGCATAAATCAAATCAGGACATTCATTTACTAACTGTTTCACTTTTTGTATGTCTCCATCATGGCTTGCAACTAAAATTTCCCAGACTTTAGTTGTTGTTGAAAGTGTTCCGTTACCAACTTGCATTGGCAGATTTAATTTCAATTCGTTTGGTTGAGTCATGATGCGAGTTTATTGAAACTATTAAATGTTTATTCTGTTATCACTTCATCAATGTTGTAATCATTTTTCATTTTAAAAAAAATGATAAACCCGGTTATCAATAAAGAAACTTCAATACCGATCAACAGCAATATTGAATCTGAACTCTTCGTATCCTTCATATATTTAAATGCGTATTGTCCCCAATTATTTAATGCACCATGCGACAGTGAAACTATCCAGATGCTTTTTGTCTTCAGCCAAAGCCAGTTTATGATTATTCCTGCGCCGAATGTTCCAATTGGAACTAATAGTGTTGCATACATTGGAATATTGTCAATGTAAGAAATGCCGCTAAGAATAAAAGGAACATGCCATAAAGCCCAGATAAAAGCGCCGGTAAGAATTCCTTTCTTTACATTGAATTTTTTTATAAGCCGCGGAAGCATCCATGCTCTCCATCCAATCTCCTCAAAAATTGCAAGAACAGATACAATGACTACGCCTGCAATGGCATTAATAATAATCCGGAAAATAAATTCACTATTGGTTAACACTCCCCAGCCTTTTTCCGGCGGAGCATAATATAAATCATTGTTATCAGGTTTTAACCATGATTGCCAGGGTAAACTGCCATTGTTCAAAAAAGCAAGTATCGGAAGACAAACTACATGTATAACAACAGGCATTAAAAATAAAGCAGGCAAAATCCATTTAACGGGGAACCGCTGCCAGTCAACATTTAAAGCAGTTTTGAAGACAGCGGTCATTATCAATACAGCGATTGCAGGAATAAACATAGAGATGTATCCTAACGAAATAAACCTGCTCTCATGTCCGCCGGTTAATCCCATGAACAGTGATAAAAGAATGCTTAGTGTATAATTGATTGTAATGAATATTATTAAATGCTTTTTCTTATTCATAAGTCAATTACATAACGTTGCTCATTGGTAAATAAAATCGGACAATATCATTAATTTCATTACCGGTTGCTGATATCCTCTCCAAAAACAATTTCATAACCGTTATTATCCACAATGGAAAAATCTCTCATCCAATATTGCCTGTCGGCGATAGGAGATTTTATGGTGGCTTTGTCTTTTATAGATTCCCAAAATTCATTAATTCCTTGCGTGAAAATATAAATGCTACCGGTCAAAAACGGTTTTGGAAAAAAATCTTTTTCGCCTGGTTCACCGGTTGGCACTATTACCATAATCTCAGCATTATCTCTGTAAAGCGCAGCAAAATTTGGAAAGTTGCTGCGGCTTTTAAAACCTAATACCGTTTCATAAAAAGAAATGGTTTCCTGCAAATTTTTCGTCCATAAAATTGGACTTAGTTTTTGTAATTGCATAGCTGAATAATTAGTTATTTATTTATGCCTTTGTAGAAAAACCGAAACAATGGGAATAACCGTCGCCGTCAGTAACGAAGAACTCAGTTTGCCCATACTCTCTATCTTCGATGTCTGACACCTCGAATCCAAGTTGCTTCAATTGTTCCCTTGTCTCATGAATGTTAGCGGGTGTCCAGTAAAGCCGGATGCCTTCATAATTTTCCGGCTTGATTGGTGTGCCTGCTCTTTGGTTGAGCCAGAAATATACATGTTCGTTGTGAAGCATGCAGCCGACCAACCTGCCTTCATGTCTCATTTCCCTGTCCATGGTAAGACCGAGACCATCAACCCAAAAGCGAAGGCTTTTTTCAAGATTGGCACTGGGAATTACAGGTATGCATGATATAAGTTTCATCATATGGTTTTTATTATTTTAAATAAATGAAAGCCGGTTTAAGGTAAAAGTGCATTACCAGTTTTGAGATTTTCTAATTATCATAGTTGATTACAAAATGCCCCAACCACCTGCAATGTTTTTGACTCTTTTTTATTCCGTTCGTAAACTCTTTACCGGATTTGCAATAGCAGTTTTGATTTCCTGAAAATTTACCAAAGCAATACTTTATAAGTTTAAGTGAGAGCAAAACAACTACGCCTATACCCGGAACAAACAATCCCGGAGTAAACGGTATGTGATAATAGCTTTCCTGCAGCATGCTGCTGCCAACCCAAACAACAACCGGCACAGCCAATAAAACTGCGATGCCTATCACCTGCACATACGACTTTGTAAGTAGTCTTATAAGCGATGCCGGACTCGCACCAACAACTTTCCGAATGCTTATTTCCTTTGTTTTTGATTGCACTGTGAAAATGGTTATACCAAGTAAGCCAAGACAGGCAATGGTTACACCAAGTATACCGATAAACATAATTATCCATACCGCACTGCGCATATCGGAAAACACTAATTGAATATCATCGTCATAAAATCTTCCCTGGAAAGCATGATACTTATCAAGCTTTTTCCATGCAGCAGCAAGTTGTGCAGTTGTTTGTATAATGTTACCTGATGCTATGTTAAGATTAAGTATTGACCAGTTTTCAGGCTTATAACGCAGCAGCATTGGCTCAAGCGCAAAATCTGCTGGTTTAAATAAAAAGTCCTTTAATACACCTTTTATAATTAGTTCTGTACTGTCACCGACGATAATTGTTTTTCCAACAGCATCCATTGGTGACCCAAGCTTAAATCGCTCGACAAATTTTTGATTTACGATTGCATATTGCTCACGTTGCTGTGTATGATTAACAGGAAAATTTTCTCCCGCTACTAATTTTAAATTAAAGTTGGGTATATAGTTTTCATCAGTAAAATAGTTCTGCACAGCTATGGCGTTCTTGTTTTTACTGGTACGCACTTTATCGCTTTCGCTGACATAACTACCCATAAGTGATGAAGTAGCAGAAATTTTCTCAACACCAGGTATCATACTAAACTCAGGTACAGCTTTCTCATAAACAACTCCCTGCAAAGGAATATTGAAGATATGTGTTTGAGTAGTGCCAAAATTTATGCGCACATTATATTCCATCTGGCGGTATAAAATGGTAACAAAACTTATAAACACTAATGAAATAGAAAACTGGATTACCAGCAATACTTTGCGCAAACCCAAATGGCGAAAGACTTTCAGGTTCTGCAGCTTTTGCATAAGCATTAGTGGACTTACACGGGACAATACTGTTGCTGGAAATAAACCGGCAATAAATCCAAGCACAATAGCAAATGCAATAAACAGTATCAATACAGTTACATCTGTTTTAAAAACTGCATCGCTAATACCTTTTAAGTTAAGACTTACAAACTGCGGAATTAAAAATTGCAACAAAATAAATGCGGCAGCTAAAGCAAGTAATGAGGTAATAATTGATTCGGTTACAATCTGAAAAAAAATATGGCTCCGGGAACCGCCCGTTACTTTTCGTATCGCAATTTCTTTCATGCGGCTCATCGCTTTTGCTATGGTAAGGTTAGTATAATTAAAGGCTGCCGACATAATAACTATAATTCCAAGCAAACTGAAAATCCAAAGTGCGTCAGACGATATACCTGTACCCATGCTGTTGCTAAGCCCGCTAACCTTTGATATCTCACCTAATGGTTGTAACATAAAGTGATAGCCTTTATCTTTCGCTTCGCGCAGGATACCTGTATAATTGTTCTTTTCAATTGATGCTAATGCTGCTTCTACCTGTGCGGGTTGAACATTGGGTTTTAAACGAACATAAGTATAGTTGGTATAATAATTTTGCCAGTCATTTGTTGTTTGCCGAACAATACTGTCTTTTTCCAGAGCAGGTATAGTGGCAAAAGATACCAGTGCTTCAAAGGTAAAATGTGTTTTGCCTGGAAATTTATTTAAAACGCCTGTTACTTTAAAAAACCCGACACCGTTGATAATAACGGTTTTGCCGATTGCATCAACGCCAGGAAATAATTTATCATTTAATTCTTTTGTAAGCACAATAGCATAAGGTTCATTTAATGCGGTAGTTGCATTTCCTTTATTGAATGTAAAACCAAACACAGTGAAAAAACTACTATTGGTAAAATGCAGGTTCAAACTAAAACTTCTGCTATCAACAGAAATATCTTTATCAAGCCCGCTGTTAAACATTGTCCATGCATCTATACCAGAGTAGTTCGAAGCAAGTGTTGCACCGAGTATATAAGGAGATGTGGCATAAGGTTCAGAGCTACCATCTTTGTGCAAAGCTTCTGTATTAATACGGTAAATCCTATCCCCATAAGGATGAAATGCGTCGTATCCGTTTGCATCTTTAATTACCATAATCACCAAAAGGCAAACTGCCATGCTTAACGCAAGCCCTATAACATTAATGGCAGAAAACACCTTATTCTTTGAGAGGTGCCGCCATGCGGTTTTGAAATAGTTTTTAAACATGATACAAAAGTTTATGTTATAAATATTGTTCAACGGTTAAGGCTGGAACAACATTTTTCTAACTTTTATTCTTTAGAGAAGCATAAAAAATTTTCTTTATTATTCTTCATTAATCACTTATCATTCACGTTCATCATTCCGTTCTCAAACTTTTTACAGGATTTGCAATCGCTGCTTTGATGGATTGAAAGCTTACTGTTATTAATGCAATCAATAAGGCAGTAAAACCTGCAATAGCAAACACCCACCAGCTAATGTTAATACGATATGCAAAGCTTTGCAACCATTTATTCATTGTCCACCAGGCAACAGGAAACGCAATAACAGAGGCAATTACAACAAGCTTTAAAAAACTTTTTGACAACATACCAGTTATGTTGCCCACAGTAGCGCCTAATACTTTTCGTATGCCTATTTCTTTTGTGCGTTGCTCTGCAGCATAAGCTGCCAAACCAAATAAGCCCAGGCAGGCAATAAATATGGCGAGTACTGCAAACGTTATTAATATTTTGCCTGTTTGCTGTTCGGCGAAATACTGGTTATTAAATTCTTCATCCATAAATGAATAAGTTAATGGTTCGCCTTGTGTCATTGTCTGCCACTTGTTTTTAATCTGTGATAATACAAGCGGAATATTGTCAGTGCTTAATTTTACTGTTATACTCCCTGCGTCTTTACCAGGATGTAAAGCAAGCGGTGTTATTACATCACGAAGAGAGTTAAAATTGAAATTTTTCACAATGCCTACGATATGCAGTTCATCAACCTGCTTTGTTTGCATATCCTTGAGACGATATAGGTTTTTATTAAGAAGATTACCAGTACCTAAGAGCTTAGCAGCAGCCTCATTAATAATAACGGCACTTGAATCGGTAAGAAAATCCCGAGAAAAATTTCGTCCGCTCAATAGCTTTATATCAAGTGTGGGAATATAATTTTCATCCACGATCCAGTCCTGCATAATCACAGAAGTTTTTTGATCCAAAACAGGTGAAGTAAAAAATGGGTTACTGTTACGGTTGCCATCAACAGGTAAGAAGCTCGTCATAGTTACATTACTGATACCACTGATGTGCATTAACCCATCTTTGAAAGCAGGCGCTTGTGTTTTTAATGAGCGTGTATTTTGTATCGTTACCAGTTTATCGCGACTGTACCCAATATCTTTATTACGCACGTATTGCAACTGGCTATAAATAACCATGGTGCCAACAATAAGAATGATAGAAATCGCAAACTGGAAAACAACCAGTGCATTGCGCAGGCTTGCTCCTTTGAAACCGCCTGCCAATTTTCCTTTCAATACTTCTATTGGTTTGAAAGCCGACAAAAAGAACGCAGGATAGCTGCCTGCGAGCAAACCCGCAATTATCACCAGCAATACAGCAGACAGTAACATGAATGGTTGAAATAATAAAGCAACATCAATTTGTTTACCTGCAAGATTATTAAACCAGGGTAACAACAAAGCCGCAATCAGTACAGCGAGTATTAATGAAATAAAACTTACAAATAATGATTCAGTTAAGAATTGCAACATTAGGTTTTTACGCATAGAGCCTAACACTTTCCGCACACCTACCTCTCTTGCACGGTTAGCGGATTTTGCTGTAGAAAGGTTCATAAAATTTACGCAGGCTATCAGCAATATAAATATGGCAATGGCAGAAAGGATATATACATATATATAACTGCCGTTTGCTTGTAATTCACCCAATTTATTGGAATGAAGATGAACGGATATTAATGGTGTAAGTGTGTTTTTTATAAAGCCACCCTGCTTTTTAAAATCTTCTACAGAAACGTTCATCGCGGTTTGCAACAATGGAGCAACATTTCTATACGTCAATGCATCCAATTGCGCAATGAACTTGTCAGTATCAGTGCCTTTTTTAAGCAATATGTATGTATTATAGTTTTCACTTAGCCAATCCTGTTCATTATGACTATCTGCGTCTTCAATCATAGGTACAAAAAAATCATAACTGAAATGCGATTGCCTTGGGATATCTTTAATTACACCTGAAATTTTATAGTTGCGGCTATTATCAATCAGCAATGTTTCGCCTGCTACATCCGTACGGTTAAAATATTTTTTAGCCATACTTTCAGTGATGAGTAATGTTTGCGGTGCATTCAAAATAGTTTTTGGATTCCCGGAAATTAGTTTCAATGAAAACACATTCAGCAGTGTGGAATCTGCATACATTACTTTTATTTCGCGAAGATTTTCATTTCCTTTTTTTACAAGCAGGCTTCCATGCCATCTGAACCGTGTGTATTGTTCTACCTGCGGAAGTTCTCTCGCAACAGCCGGTCCTACAGGAGCAGGCACCTGGGCAAGGTCAGCATGAAGATCACCAAACTTAACATCATTGTTAATGCGGTAAATTCTGTTTGCATTAATATTGTATTTATCATAACTCAGTTCATCAAGCACATATAAAATAATCAGCAGGCATGTAGCAATGCCAATCGCAAGTCCGGCTATATTAATGAAAGAAAAAAATTTGTTCTTCCAAAGATTTCGCCATGCGGTTTTCAAATAATTCTTGAGCATTGTCTGAACCTGGATTTTGATGATTAAATATTTTGATGATTTTTTATTCACTATTCGCGTTTCACCATTGGTGTCAGACACTCTGCGAGTATACAGACACCATCACTCCGTTCTCAAACTCTTCACTGGGTTTGCAATTGCTGCTTTTATTGATTGAAAGCTAACTGTGATAATGGCAATCAATATTGCAAGTAAACCCGCCAATGCAAACATCCACCATGTTACTTCAATTCGGTATGCAAATGATTGTAGCCATTTGCTCATGCTTAAAGCTGTTATCGGTACGGCAATTACAAATGCTATTAGAACAAGTTTCAAAAAATCTTTGGATAACAAACCTGTAATGCCAGCCACACTTGCGCCCAATACTTTGCGTATGCCTATTTCCTTGCTTCTTTGTTCGGCACTGAATGCAGCCAAACCAAATAAACCCAACGAAGAAATTAGAACGGCAATAATGGCAAAAACAAAAATTAAAAATGATGCCTGCTGATCCTGTTTATATAATTCATTAAAACTGTCATCTAAAAAATTATATTCAAGCGGAGCTTCAGGAAAGAATTTCTTCCAGGTATTTTGAATATTCTGTATTGCCGTTTGTGCACTGCCGGGCGCAATACGAACCATAAAAAAATGAAACCAGTTTGGGTCATTAAACGCAACCAACGGTCCGGTTTTACTATGCATGCTTTGATAATTAAAATCTTTTACCACGCCGATTATCTGTCCTGTTCTTTCTTTAAAAGTGAAGCGCTGGCCAACAACAGGCTGATGGATTTTTAATTCTTTTACTGCAGTTTCATTCAACACAACATTGTTCTTGTCTGCTTCACTGCCTTGCTGAAACCATCGCCCTTGCTGCATTTGAAGCTGCAAAGTGTTTTTAAAATCAGCATCTGTTGAAAGTTGTGCTATTAGCGGATTTTGCGTTGTGTCATGTCCATTCCAATCAGCGCTGCCTGTTGAAAAGCTTCCAATATTTATGATAGGTTGATTGGCAACAGAAACACTCATAACATTTGCCTGCGTAAGTAACTGCTGCTTTATTGTTTCAATCAATGTTGCCTTCTTATCCCGCTCAACATTGAACGGTAATGGAAAAGTAATAACCTGTTCTTTATTATAACCCGGGTTTTTTTGTTGTATAAAATTCATCTGTTTATAAATAATGATAGTGGCTGCAATCAATACAACAGAAATAGTGAATTGCATAACCACCAGCGCCTTTCTGAAATAAACATCTTTTATTTTTAAAACAGTAAAGCCTCTGAAAACATTTAATGGTTTAAATGATGATAACAATAACGCCGGGTAAATGCTGTTGAGCACGAACGCTGCTAATAAAGTAATACCTATAACCTGCCACATTGATTCAGATGTAAGCGGTAATACGAAATTTTTATTGGTGATGGAATTAAAGCCGGACAGGCATAGTTGAATAAGCAGCAATGTTGTAATAAGCGCAATAAAACTTGTTACCAAAGATTCAACTATAAACTGATAAAATAAATGTGTTCTTTTTGCACCGATAATCTTTTTTACACTTACTTCTTTTGCACGCAGGCTTGCTTTTGCCGTTGTAAGATTTACATAATTAATACAGGCAACCAACAACAGGACAAATGCAAGAATGCTGAAAATATAAACCGTGTTTTTATTGCCTTGTATAAAAACTGAGTTTTGCAGGTCAGTTTCAAAATGCATGCTTTTTAAAGGTGTGAGGCTTATTAATGTTCCTTCCTGCTCATTGCCCGGAATTATATGGGTAAGTTTTTTTGCCGCAGCAGCAACACTTGCATTGGGTTTTAATTTTACAAAAGTGATATAGTTGAAATTATCCCAATTCTCATCATTTTGTTTTCGTTGTTCATCTTTTAATAAAGAAGTTAAAGGTATATATGCATCGTATTGAAAACTTGAATTAGAAGGTGCATCTTTTATAATTGCTTTTACTTTATAATTATTACTGTCAATGCGCATGGTTGCATTCAAAGCATCACGGTTACCGAAATATTTTTTTGCAGCAGAAGCTGTAAGTATTACGCTGTAAGGATTTTGATTGAATGAAGCCGCATTCCCTTTTATAAAATCGTAATGAAAAATATCAAACCATGCATCATCAATGTAAGCACATTTCTTTTCATATTCAGGTGTTTCATTTATATAAAACACAGGCTGGTTATCCGGATTTATTCTTGCTATTTTATCAATTTCAGGAACATTTTTTTTTGCAACATCCGCCATCAGTAAAGGAGTGCTTTCCCAAATCCAGTTATTTTCTTTTAGTGTTGTTGTAAGCCTGTAAATATTATTTTCAGCAGGATGATAATTATCAAAATTCAATTCATTCTGCACCCATAACAATATCAGCACAGAAGCTGTTATACCAACAGACAAACCAATAATATTAATGGCTGAGGTTATCTTATTTTTCCAAAGGTTACGCCATGCGGTTTTGAAATAGTTCTTTAGCATATTATAGTGTATGTTGTTAAAGTGTTCGTCAAGTTCCGAACGTACAAGTGAGTGACACAACAGGCGATGCCATGAAAAGCTTCGGCTTGGTTCATAAAAATTCTTCTCCTCATTCACCATTCACCAATTACGATTTTTCACTCCGTTCTCAAACTCTTCACCGGATTTGCAATGGCTGCTTTTATTGCCTGGAAGCTTACTGTTAATAAAGTAACTACTAATGTACCTGCACCTGCAGCAGCAAACATCCACCATGATAATTCTGTACGGTACTGATAATTCTGAAGCCAGTTGTACATGAAATAATAAGAAAGGGGAACAGCTATAATAAAAGAAATAACGACCATCATCACAAAATCTTTTGATAACAACTGCCATAGGTTAAATACAGATGCTCCCAATACTTTTCTTACACCAATTTCCTTAACACGTTGTTCAGCCACAAAAGATGCCAGTCCAAAAATGCCAAGGCATGATATAAAAACAGCGAGTATTGCAAAGATGGTTGACAATGTGCCAATACGCTGTTCAGCAGCAAACTTGCGGGCATATTCCTCATCAACAAATGTGTATTCAAAAGGAGATGAGGGATTCAGCTTCCTGAAAACAGGCTCAATTTTACTTATTGCATTAGCGGCGCTTAATTGCGGGTTTAGCCTGATGGTGATATCGGGCCCAATACCGGGAACCATAAAAAACATGCTTTGCTGAACAGGTTTGTAAGGAGATTCTTTCACCATATCTTTAATTACTCCAATAACAGTGTACGTTCTGAAGCCCTTAATTGTTTTGCCAACAGGGTTCGTCAGCTTCATATATTTTACAGCCGCTTCATTTAAAATGACGGCTGAATCATCTGTAGAAAAATTTCTTGAAAAATCACGACCTTCTGCAAATTGCCAGCCTGCTGTTTTGCCATAATCATAAGTAACAGCCGTTAATGCAAAAGCCTGTGGAGCCTGGTTGGGGTCTTTGCCTTCCCATTCGAAACGGTCATCGAAATAATTATTTTCGGTAGCGGCACTGGAAGACTGTGCAAAACCAACAGCACCGCCTGATGATAATAGTTCTTTTTGAAGAACATCATATTTTCCATACAAGTCAGGCGTATTCATGGTTATACGAATCAACCCATTCCTGTCATAACCAACAGGACGATCCTGCGCAAACTGAATTTGTCGATATACAACAATGGTTCCGATTATCAAAATAATGGAAACCGTAAACTGCATTGTTACCAGCACTTTACGGGGAATAGTTGTAAACCTGCCTGCTTTAAGTGTACCTTTTAAAACCTTTACAGGTTTGAATGATGAAAGATAAAACGCAGGATAACTTCCGGCAATAAATGCAGTAACCAGGATAACGAGCATAGAGAAAAACCAGAACCGCAGATTTGAAAAAGGAAAAATTATTTTCTTGTCAGCTATGTCATTAAACCAGTTCAAACTTAATAGAACAGTACCTATACTTAGTATGAATGCGATGAGCACAGCTAACAGCGATTCGCACAGAAATTGTTTTACCAACTGGCTGCGCAATGAACCTATTGCTTTACGCACCCCCACTTCTTTCGCTCTTTTTTCTGAACGTGCCGTGCTTAAGTTCATAAAATTGATACAAGCAAGAAGCAATACAAATATGCCTATCAAGCCAAACAGCCAAACTATTTGAATTTACCCGCCTGCTTGTACCCCGTTTTTCCATTCGGAACGCAGATGCCAATCCTTCATGGGATGCAGGAAGATATCAACTCTATTGCCCGCTGTTTGCACCTGCTTGTCTTTAATTTTTTTCCAGTAAATATCTTTAATAGCACCTGATATTTTTTCCATTGAAATACTTGGTGCAGCCTGCGTAAAAATGTAAACTGAACTATTACCCAGTTGTCGAGATTATCCTTCGCACCTTTATTGGTATTTACAAGCAGGCTCCACGGACAAAAAAAGTTAACCTCCGAAAAACTACTGTTTTGGGGCAGGTCTTCAAATACGGCGCTCACTTTCAGCGGTTGGTCATTATCTAATTTTACAACTTTTCCTACAGGATCTGTTTTGCCAAAAAGAGCCTGTGCAACAGATTTACTCAACAGAATAGAATTAGGGTCGGAAAAATCAGCGCTTGTTCCTGCTGTCATGTTCAGCGTAAACATGTTGGTGAAATCCTTTTCAACATACATTCCCTGCTCCGAAAACTTGTTGCCATTAAAATCAATTATATGTTTGCCTTTTTCTGTAGTAAGGGACACATGCTTAAATAAATTATTGTAATTCATTCTCAGCTCACCTGCCAGCGGGATAGGAAAATGATTATTGTTATTTGAAACATAAGCGTCGCCATTCAAAATTTCCTTTCTTGCAACCTGGGCAATAGCGTTATAGTTTTTGTTGCAGGTATCAAAAGACAGTTCATCCCAGATCCATAACCCAATGAGTATAGCCACAGCCATACCGATGGCAAGCCCGGAAATGTTTATGAAGGATGAAACTTTGTTTTTAATTAAGTTTCTCCCAGCGGTTTTAAAATAAATTTTTATCATAAAATAAATTTTAAGTTTCATGTTACCAGCTTTTTGTTCTTTACTCATCGCCTGTTGTGTCACTCACTTCAATGATGAGATTTCGCTGCGCAGCAGCGATTAAATTTTTTTCGGTAGAAAAAAATTTTCCTGATAATATCGTATAGTAGTGTTACATAAGTATACTTCTTTTAACAGATTCTACAACTATCCAAGTACACTTCAATCAACAGTCATCGCCTATGTCACTTTAGGGAGCTGCAAGGTCTTTTTCAATTTGTTTTAAAAGGCACCTGTATCCTTGTAAGAAGCAGTCTCTCTTTGATGTGATCTCCGATGCTGCAGGAGTGACTTAACGGTAGATGCCTAAAGAACTTTGAACAGTGTATTACCTGTTGTTATTTATTTTTTTAACTTATTAGAAGATGATAATTATTCTGATACTGCTGATAATGATATTTAAGCTGCAATAATTATCATCTTATAATAAGTAGCCCGCGGCAGCGCATTATACTCTTATGCTGCAATACCTATTTCATAAGTGATTTGGTTCATCCAAACATATCTTATCCTGTTTAACAAGTGCCTGGCTATTTTAATAATAGCCTTATTTTCATCCATTCTTGCACAATAACGTTTATACAACATCAACATGGCAGGATCTTTTCTTACAATTACCCAACTGCTTTCTATAATAGCTTCCCGCAGATAGTTATTGCTGCGATGAGTAATGCCTGTTATTTTTTCCTTGTCTCCTGAACTATCGGAATCGGGAACAATACCTGCATAGGAGCAAAGATGATCCAAGGTTTTAAACCGGCAGATAAATTGTATTTCAGTATGGACTACCATTGCATTTATCAACCCTATTCCCGGAATGCTTCTCAATAATTCGTGTATTTCTGCAAAGAGCTTATCCCCAGATAATTCCCGAACTTTTTTAGTTGCTTTAGTTAATAACTGTCTTACCAATATATATTCTTCAATAGCTAAATCTAATGCTTCTCTAAGTGGCTTGCTTCCGCAATCCAATTGCTTAAGCGATTCTACAAATTTTCTGCTCCAATATTGTTTGGGTTTATCCGCATCTACACTTAGACCACTGAACATCAATAAACTCCATATCCTGTTTTTACATCTGGTTTGATCATCTACTATACGACTACGTTCACGAACCAGGGAGCGGGCATGTTCCATCTCTGTTTGCGGTACATAAATTCCTTCCAAATCTCCAGCGGCTAATCGTTTGTATATTTTACGTGAATCTATTTTATCTTGTTTACGCCTCTTTTCTTTATTAGATGTAGGGATGTCTGCTGCATTTACTACGATGCAATCTATCCCATCTTCTCTCAAAGAACGTTGTATCCCAAATCCACAAAATCCTGCTTCATAAGCCACCATATATTTTGCTCCCGGATAATTCTTCTTTAAATGTCTTGCCAGCTCTTTAGCATTTGGATTCTGAGTATAATGTTCCAGCTCAAATTCTCTACTGCCAATGGTTACACACCAGTTTTTCTTATGAACGTCTAAAGCAGTAAAAATTGTTTCTCCTGTAAAATCTAACTGCTTAATTTTACTTTTCATGGTTCCTGATTTTAAGTGTGATGAAATTTTTTTGTCAACTTTAATTTACACTTATTATCAGGAACTTTTATCTTCTACTCAATCTACTCATACATTAGACCTTTTACGTTCTGTTATTTATTAAGCAGGAATAAATATTCAACTTTCAATACTCAATTTTCAATTGCAAAATCTCAATGAACATTGAGCATTGTATATTGAGCATTTTAAGAGGAGCATAATGTGAATACTCAATAACAATTATAGATTGCTTTAACATCAATTACAGCGTACGTTTTACTTCTTCCTCTTCATACGCTTCAACAATATCGCCTACTTTAATATCATTGTAATTCTTGACCGTTAATCCGCATTCGGTACCAGATCCAACTTCTTTCACATCATCCTTATAACGTTTCAGTGAACCAAGTTCAGCACTTGCACCTTCACCCATAGGATATATAA
>WNFY01001547.1_pt1 | contig 33655 bp, 42 predicted proteins | sample 5400091 | NCBI WGS metagenome assembly WNFY01 (sample SAMN13153364, study PRJNA577476) | soil metagenome | isolation source: 60 cm soil or saprolite under grassland replicate 1 | place: USA:California | collected 2016-06-15 | reverse complement strand
CGCGCAAACTGCCTCGAAAGCCCTTTCACGGCGGTAACACGGGTTCAAATCCCGTCGGGGACGCCATCTTTTCAATAACTTACAAATAAATTGATCTGCTAAGTCGCTGACTAACGTTACATCCTCTCCAAGCTGGGGTTGGCACCCTAATTCAAGAAGCCAGTGTTTATATGGGTTTAAGAGATAGTTGCGCATTTAAGACATCGCCCACCTGCGGCGAGTTGACTCGTCTGCGTTTCGATAGGGGAATCGATGACATTCTGAAATCCTGATGACGGAAAGGAATCGAAGCTTCAACCCGTGATCGTGCAGTGAACACTAGCTTTTTGTTTCACCCAATCTTAGTTCGGTGACCGCAAGCGCGTTTGAACTAAGCCGCTAGCGCGGCGGACGCTACCGCGTGGTCGTCGCCAGCAATGTTGCCCGTGTAAGGTTTTGGGTCACAAGGAGGTTACTGTGACCCGACTCAGGAAGCTGATGCTGGACGAGCTCCAGCGTCGCAACTACGCTCAGAACACTGTTCGTGCCTATATCCACGCCATAGAGGATTTCGCGAAGTACTTCCAACCGCTGCTCTGCGTTTTCTCTTCGTCAAGACACTCAGACGGCCCTATCTTCCCGATCACATTCCGTTTCCCAAGCGTCAGAGGCGGATGCCCATGGTACTGAGTCAGGAAGAGGTGGCGCGACTCATTGCTTCCGCTCGAAACCTGATGCACCGCACCATGCTGATGATGCTGTATGCGACCGGCCTGCGCCGAGCTGAACTATGCCACCTCAAGGTCTGCGATATCGACAGCCAACGCATGGTCATTCATGTTCGCCAGGGCAAGGGTGGCCGTGACCGCGACGTCCTGTTGACCCCGAAGCTGCTGGACACCCTGCGCGAGTACTGGCGCTGGATGAAACCGAAGACATATCTATTCCCCGGCACCGTCAACAACTGGCGGGCCGATGTACCCATCACGGAGAAGATTGTCTGGACTGCCGTGGCCGAGGCCGCGAAGCATGCTGGGGTGAGCAAGCATGTGTCTCCGCACACGCTCAGGCACAGTTTCGCTACTCACATGCTCGAAGCCGGCGCCGATCTGCGCACGATCCAGGTTCTGCTGGGTCATGCCAAGCTCGCCGACACCACTGTCTACCTGCACTTGTCCCGGCGTCATCTGCAGGCAGTTCCCAGTCCGCTGGAAACCATCGAGGTGTCTAGTCCCGACCAGGTGAAGCGTTCTAGGAGGCTGATCAAGCGATGAGTCGGCCCACCGTTGAGGTGGCCGATATCGTCCGAGCAGCAGGAAACAGATTCTGGGAGCATCACGGATCACATCTTGCATGGCAGCATCGCAAGGTGCTCGATGCCATCGTCCGATGTCGAACTGCGGCGTTGGGCGGTCATCGTGATCAGTGTGTGCGCTGCGGCCATCAGGCTATCTCGTACAACTCATGCCGAAACAGGCATTGTCCCCGATGCCAGGGAAACGCACGCTCCCGGTGGCTAGCCGAGCGCAGAACGGAGCTGTTGCCCGTCTCGTACTTTCACATCGTCTTCACGCTGCCGCACGAACTCTCCGCTCTAGCCCTGCAGAACAAGCGACTGCTTTACGATCTGCTGTTCCGAGCGAGTGCAGCGACGCTGCTCGAGCTCGCCGGCGACCCGAAACATCTGGGTGCGGACATCGGGTTTCTTGGCGTACTCCATACTTGGGGACAGAACCTTCACCATCATCCGCACATACACTACGTTGTTCCTGCTGGCGGTCTTGCACCCGACGGTTCCCGATGGATCCCCTGCTCGAGACGATTCTTCCTGCCCGTCGCCGCGCTGAGTCGCGTCTTCCGGGGCAAGTTCGCAGCCGGACTGAAGCAACTCTTTCTTCAGCACAAGCTCCAGTTCCATGGCTCACTCCAGAGTCTTGCTGAGCCCCGCCGATTCCACGCGTTCCTGCGACTCCTCTTCCGCGAAAACTGGGTGGTCTACGCCAAGCCACCCTTCGGAGGTCCCGAACATGTTCTGAACTATCTCGCCCGCTATACGCACCGCGTCGCCATCTCCAACCATCGACTGGTGGCTTTCCAGAATGATCGAGTCTCGTTTCGCTGGAAAGACTACGCACGGGGCGGTAAACAGAAGATCATGGCGGTTTCCGCAGATGAGTTTCTGCGACGATTCTTGATCCACGTTCTCCCGAAAGGATTGGTCCGCATCCGCCACTTCGGACTTTTCGCTAATCGCAGACGCGGCGATATGCTGTCACGCTGCCGCAATCTGCTCAGCGCGCACTGCCCAAGCGAGGCTGACACAACAACCCATCCGCGCTGTCCGGTTTGCGCCGGTCCCATGTTCACTATTGAACGGCTGACCAATAGCCAGCTTTATTTCCAATCGGCCCTGACCATGCCTGATTCCCAGAGGTGCAGCCTTGACTCTTCCTGAGATACCGATGGCGCAACTTGTTTCGATCAACGTCTGTTGTAGGTGTGTTCCAGCACGCCATGCCCTCGTCTGCGCACGCACCGACGGAGTCCCTCAAAAACCACCCTTTCTGTCACAGGTCAAGACTCCAATGCGATGTTCAAGAACAACGCCGTCTCTCCCTTCGTCTCGGTTGCTCGCTTTAAAGACGCCCGGCACGCGGCACGGACGGATTGAAATCCCATAGCCCACCGCGTCCGCCGCAAACGCCAGCGGCTCAGTTCAAACGACCCTATCGAAACTGCCCCGACCACACGCCCCCGCACCCCCACACTTCTTCTTTCGGGGCAGTCCCGATAGGGCCCTAACGTTTCTCGTTACTGATGTGAACATCGATTGCGGAGGTAGCACATCTATGTTTCCGCTCGGTTCCGCGCTCGTGCAGGACCCGAAGTTCCAAGATCGCGTCGTCGCCGAGACGCGCGCTTTGCTCTCGACGATTCCGCTCCCTCTCCCGAGGACAATGGGGAGTCTGCATCGCTGCTGTCTGAGGGACAATCGCTGGGTCAATGTGCAGCGTATCGAAGGCTCGGGCGGCCTAGCTATTTAAGAGGGCCGCTTCCATTGTTATGGCTGCACAGAAGCGCCGAAAAGGACTGGGCTCACCATGGTTTCAATCCTGGCGGCCATCTCCTCGGCGGGAATATGGTTGGGGGTCTGAAACCAACGACGCGCGGCTCCAAAAACGGCCCACGCCGCAGTGGTCGCCCTCAGTGCCGGATCGACACCGGGTGCCGTCCCATGAAGGGCAAGGCCTTCCTTGAACATATCCTCAACGACCGGAATGATGGAGCCTTCAAGCGGTATCCGAGCCAACTGACTGGGGCACCCTGTGGTCTCAGCAAGGTAGTCGCACACGCCGAGTGCAATGGCGCGCAATGCTCCGTGGCAGTCGGTAAAGGTGATGGCGCGGCGCTCTATCAGATCGCGGAACCGGACGCCAGTCATGGCCTGCAGCAGCGCGTTCTTGTCCGGATAGTGCAGGTAAAAAGTGGCCCGGTTCAGGGTCGCGTCATCGGCAATCTCTTGGACGGAAATTTCGTCGAACTCCTTGGTTTTCAACAAGCTCACCAGTGATTCCATGAGCATGCGGCGGCTCCGCAGAATGCGCGGATCCGTCGTTTCCGTCTCGGGCTGAAGAAGCCGGGCCATTCCTGTCACAAGGATACCTCTTTTTTCAAGTTAATGCGACATTTGTCTATTTTATTTTAATCGACGCATGTCTATTAATCATCAATTGTCGCGTAGGAGGATTTATTAAGTGTCCACGTTGCTCCATATTGATTCCAGCCCACTCTACGGTCGGTCAGTCTCCCGCGAGCTGACCGCTGCGTTCGTCACCCAATGGAAGGGTTCGCACCCGGATGGAGGTGTCATTGACCGCGACCTCAACGCAACAGCAATTCCGCCGGTCAATGCGGAATGGGTCGGTGCCGCCTACACGCCGGAACGGGCCCGCACTCCACAACAGAAGGAACTGCTTTCCCGTTCAGACTCCCTGCTCGCCGAACTGGAGCAGGCCGATGAGTACGTCATCGGAACGCCAATGCATAACTTCGGTGTGCCCTCCGTGCTCAAGCTATGGATCGACCAGATAGCGCGTGTCGGCAGGACCTTTTCATACGCGGACGGAAAACCGAAGGGCCTGATTGTCGGCAAGAAGGCGACGTTCATCATCGCAACCGGCGGGATCTACGAGGCCCAGACGCAGATGGCCTCGTTCAATTTCGTGGAGCCGTATCTGCGATCCGTGTTTGGTTTTCTTGGCGTGACGGACGCGACCTTCCTCACCGCAGGGGGGACCGCGGCGCTGAACCAGGGGCATGACCGGAACGCGTTTCTTGCGCCGCACCTTCAGGCCGTGCAGACGCACGCGCAGACATCCCAGGGAGGTCTTTTATGAAGATTGCTTCGAGTGTTGCTCGGTACCTGCTGGGGCTGCAGTTTACGGTCTTTGGGCTGAACGGGTTTCTTCACTTTATTCCCCAGCCGCCACTGGCGAACCCCCTGGCAATCCAGTTCCTTGTTGCCGTAGGCGCATCGCACTTTGCCGCGTTCTTCTTCGCGCTGCAGGTGCTTGGCGGACTGTTGCTACTCTCCGGCTTTCTCGTGCCACTTGCGCTGACACTGCTTGCTGCGGAGCTCTACAACATCCTTGCGTTTCACCTGACCATGGCACCGGGTAGCATCGCACCCGCGCTGGTCGCTTGCGTGTTGTGGATTCTGGTCTTCCTGCAGTACCGCGAAAGTTTCAAGGGCATCTTCAGCGCGAAGCCTGCGACGCAGGCACAAATTGCGTCGCAGCAATCGGCTCGATTCGTGCCGCTTGATCTCGAGTGACGGGCAGGGTCGAAAATCCCGCCGCCGGCCCCGGGCCTCATGCTGGGTTGACTTGAACAGTCAGCGGTTCGACGCGGTAACCGATGCTTCGGAGCTGCCGGATCATTCTGGCAGTGCGTATTCGCTTCAATCTTTCGCACACGGCCTGGCCACGTTCCTCGTAACGGACCCCTCGGTGCAAGATGATCCAGATCAGCCGACAAAGGCGATGGGCAATGGCCCCAATGGTCTGATTATGTCCCAGGCGTAGTACGAGGCGGCGATACACCATCTCGAAGATGCTTCCTTTCGTCTTGACCGCAGCGTTGGCACATTGATTCAGAATGCGCCGCATTTGGCGGTTGCCCTTGGGGGAGCGGTGGCTCGTGGATCGTGGATACTCCCGCGCTCTCTTCATCTCCAGGACACGCTCCCACCCAGGAAGACAAGTGCTTCTGCGAAGCAAACGTCGCGGCTTTGGCACCCACTTCGGCAATGATCTGCTGCGCCGAAGCCACCTAGACCGGGCACCTCGGCGAGCCGCTGCACTGCCTCCTGGTGTTGGATGAGAAGACTCGCCATCTCTTGCTCCAGCTTGACGATCTGCTGCTCGAGGAATTGCAATTCCTCCACTACCAATCTTCAGGAGCCGGCGGTACACCGGGTTGACTCCGTGCAGGCGCTGAGCGCGTCGCATAATTGTGCCGGCGTGGCACGCAACTTCTTATCGGCCAAAGCGGCCAGAGACCTGGGGTTGGTTTCCCCGTCGGCCAGCGCATACAGCATACGCCGTGCACTCAGACCGAGCAGATCCGAGACCAGACTGGATAATTTAATATGGGTCTCTTACAGCAGACTCTCTAGTCGGTTCTGCAACTGTACCCGGTCACGGGTCAACTGGTACTTTCTGCGCATCACGGTCCGCCACAGTCGCTGTTCGGTATCGGGGCACAAAGCTCAAGGTCAGCTCCTGGGACACGAGCCGCTTCACCAGTCGCTCTGCATCGGGAAAGTCTTTCTTCCGACCCCGCGGCCCGCGATTCGATTGCGCCTGTGCCAGATGCAACGCTCCTGACATCGGGCTTAACACCTTCCCACTTTTGGCAGTTCGGCTTCCAGTACCGTTCCAGTGCGCCCCAAACCGGTTTCCAATATTGCGCAGTGGATTCCATCACTACTTCCTCGACCTCAAGCTCGACGAACCATTCCGCTAACAATCGCAGATGCTCAGGGGTGGTGCCAAACTGGCGCCTCTCAAACTGGTACTCGCTTTCGCCTTCGACGTCGGCCACAACCACGGCCAACATCTTTTTATGAACGTCAACTCCCGCTATTTTGTAAGCCATAAGCTTCCTCCTGGCGGGAGCGGAAAGCGTGCCGCAACTTACATCAACCAGGGTCGCGGGCTATCGCCGCTCCCGCAAGCGAAGAAACGACGCCCAATTATTCGCTCAATCACGCACACTCCGGATCAGACAAACCGTCGGCCTCGACTTATCCATTGCCCGTTCGACCTCGCCGCTCCAACCTGTCGCCATGTTACCTCTGAGGGATTTTCATAAGGTTTCGCGGGCTGCAGGCCCAAAAATGACAAACCGGAAATAATCCGCGGACGAAAACTGGCTCTGCGAGAACCGGATCAGGATGGTCGAAATCAGCGATCACACCAACTGGCCTCTGCCCAGGGCACGAAGTTCGCAGTCAGAATCGTCTATTCAAGCAGCCTTCGCCCGAATCGCCGCTATCAGGGCCGCCGCGGTGGAGACGTCGATACCATAACGTTCTCCGCCGCGCACAATCGGGCCGCCAATGGCATCCAACTCGAGCTGTCGGCCGGCGGCAAGGTCTTTCTGCATGGAGCTGCGTATGCCCGAGGGCAAGCCGTCGTAAATGGCTTGAATCTGGGCACGCTCAACTTCGGCCCCGCTTGCTTTCGCCACGGCGCAAGCCTCAGTCATGGCGGAAATTAATTTGCGTTTCCACTCCACGTCCGCATAAACTTCGCCTTTGTTCATACCTGACGCCGACGTTACCAGCGCGAGCGGTCCCAGGAAGCAGAGCTTGCTCCACAGCAGGGTCTGCTCGTTCGGGATGAACCGGCAGGTGAATTCGAGATCACGCAGTCGTGCGACGATTGCGCCCAGGACCGGCTCTGCGCTGGCAGCAAGATTGAGATTCACGAACGGCGAGCGCTGCACGAACCGCCCCGGAGCAATCCTCTCGGCCTCAACCGCGATCGTCGCCGGAAGCACGCGATCCCGCCCAAGACGTGCGCGCAGCACCTCGACGTGATCCACCCCATTCAGCAACGGAACTATGTAGCGTGGCAATGACTGCACGGATTTGAGCGCCGTCTGTAGTTGATAGGTTTTGGTTGCGATCCACAGCACGTCAACCGGATTTGTGAGCGTGCCTGCGACTTTCGCCTGCGCGGTGATCGCGCCCGAAGGTCTTTCCACCGACAGGTTCGAAGGATAATCGGGCAGCCTCTCTGGTCGAACTATTACGGTGACACCTTCGCCAAGCGATGCGAGAGCGGCGCCAACCAGACCTCCGACAGCTCCTGCTCCCAAGACTGCGTGTTCCATACCAGTTCTCCCAACTCTTATGCCCGAGCCAACAGAGTATCAATTCTCGCTGGCCCAAACGTGGTATGTTCCGGCAATTACCCATAAGGAGGCGGCGTGAAGCTTGTACTGTTTGAGGATGTGAACGGTCTGGAAGTTTTTGTGAACCCCGAGCGGGTTATTTGGGTCAGAGAGTATGGCGATCGAAACACGGTCATCAGTTGTGGCGGCGAGGACAAGTTCATGGTGCGCCTCACGCCTGCTCAAGCTGTCGCGACGATGGGCGTCCCGGTGCGCTAAATTCTTAAGAGTCTGTTCCACCGGTGTCGGCCTGACTGTGTATCCTTTACGAATGGGTAGTCGTCTTCGCACCTTTTCTTTGATAGCCCTGTTGACGATCCTGTGTGCGGGCGGGATGACGCAGCAAGCCGATTCCGCGAAGGCTAAAACTTCGCACACGGCGGCTCGCCGCCTGACTGTAGTAGGTGTGGGGAATTTCGCTGAGGTCACTCCACATCTGTACCGGGGCGGCCAACCCAAGCGAGAAGGGCTTGAAGCTTTGGCTAAGATGGGCATCAACACGATTATTGATGTCCGCCTAACCGGCGCCGATAAAGAGCGCGAGCACGCGAAAAAGCTGGGCATAGAGTTGATCCCGCTCCCCTGGCACTGCCTGTACCCAAAAGATGGTCCCTTCGCAAAATTTCTAGCCTACTTGCGGGAGCATCCTGACAAGAAAGTGTTCGTGCATTGTCGCTATGGCGATGACCGCACCGGAATGATGATTGCGGCCTATCGCATGGCCGTCGAGGGATGGAGCGCGGAGGACGCACGCAAAGAGATGAACGAGTTCGGCTTTCACAAGGTGGTATGCGCTTCGCTGGTAGGCTACGAAAAGAGTTTTCCCGAGCGCTTGAAAAAGAACCGCGAATTTCAGGACGCAAGCAACAATTCGGCAGGACGGCACTGAGCTGGCTCTCATCATCATTATTTAGACGTAGCAAGCTACGTCTCTACAGCAATAACTACTGGACAATCCAAAAACAGACGTAGCAAGCTGCGTCTCTACGGCAGTGGCTGTTAGACAATCTCAAACACCTGCGGCTTACGAGACCTGCATCTCGCCAAGGCGACGTTCCAAAAAGCGCCGCTCGCTATCATTTGAGACGAGCGCCAGGGCGCGCCGGTAACTGCTGGCGGCCTGTTCGCGGGAACCGAGTCGCCGAAACAAGTCAGCTCGTGCTGCATGAACCAGATGGTAGTTCTGTAGATCACCGACAGCCAGCGAATCAATGATTGCAAGACCGGCTTCGGGACCATTGACCATTGCCACCGCCACGGCGCGATTGAGAGAGACAATCGGCGAAGGCTGCAGGCGTTCGAGCTGATTGTAGAGCCGCAGGATCTGAGGCCAGTCCGTATCTTGACTGCGCGCGGCCTGACAATGCACGGCGGCGATGGCTGCCTGCAGCGCAAACGAGCCAGCCTCTCCCGAATCAGGCTCGCCTACAAACGCCTCCTCGACCAGCGGCAGGGCTTCGGCGATTTGCTGGCGGTCCCATCGGCTGCGATCCTGTTCTTCAAGAATGACCACATCTCCCGAATCGTCGAGGCGGGCATTGCGGCGCGCATCGTGCAGTAGCATCAGGGCGAGCAAAGCAGTTGCCTCGGGCCGTGGCCGAGGCAACATTAATGATCGGAGCAAACGTCCCATGCGGATGGCCTCTGCGCAAAGGTCCGACCTGAGTAAGAGCCCGCGAGTCGCTGCATATCCCTCGTTGAAAACCAGGTAGATCACGGTCAGCACGGCGTCCAGGCGATCATGCATCTCGCTGGCTGCGGGGACAACGTACGGAATTCGCGCATCACGTATTTTGCGTTTGGCCCGCACGAGCCTTTGCGCCATGGTCGCCGGAGGAACAAGAAAAGCCCGCGCAATCTCGTCGGTCTCAAGGCCGCACAGTGTGCGCAGGGTCAAAGCCACCTGCGCCTCGGAGGCAAGCGCAGGATGGCAGCAGGTAAAAATCAGCCGCAGCCGGTCATCGGGAATTTTATTTTCATCGTAGTTCGGCTCTTCACTCTCGCTGAGAAACCCGGACTTTACGTACTCATCCAGCTTTTCGGAATAGCGGGCCTCGCGACGAATCCGGTCTATGGCTTTGTGCCGCGCCGTTTGAATGATCCATGCGGAAGGAATGCCGGGGATGCCAGAAGTTGGCCACTGACTGAGCGCAGCAGCAAACGCCTCCTGAGCGCACTCCTCGGCCAAGTCAAAGTCGCCCATGAGCTTGATCAGGATAGCGACAATCTTGCCCCAATCCTCACGATAAACTACTTCGAGGGCGGCGGATACGTCCGAAGTCACAGCAAATTGTAAATATTTTTGCGAGCGGGTGTCGATTTCGGGAGTTTCCATTCGACACATTTATGGAGGCAAGCAGATGCAATACATGTTGCTTATTTACCTCGACGAGAATTCCTTGAGCGAGAGCGAGCGCGCAAAGTGCTATGCAGACTCTGCCGGGTATGCGAGGCAGCTCAGTGCCAGCGGAAAGCATGTTGCGGCGGCACCCCTACAGCCTACCCTCACCGCGACCAGCGTGCGGTTTCGTGAGGGAAAACGGGTAGTAATGGATGGCCCATTCGCTGAGACGCGGGAACAGTTGGGTGGCTTTTTCATCCTAAACGCGGCAAATCTCGACGAGGCGATTGAAATCGCAGGGCAGATACCGGCCGGTCGCTGGGGCACGGTAGAAATCCGACCCATTCTCGAAATTTCTGGATTGCCAGAAAAATCTGAGTAAGCCTGTCGATTTCGGCGACGCCCGTTCGACATACCAATAGAGCGAAAGCTCAAACCCCAAAGGAGAATGCGATGCGATTCCTAAGTATCTACAAGACAGTTGAGCGAACAACGGCTCCCACATCGGACGAGATGGCAAAAATGGGCAAGCTGGTCGAAGAAGGCATGAAAGCCGGGTGGCTGCTTGCGACGGAGGGCTGCTTACCCTCGACGTTAGGTGCGCGTGTGCGGCGGACTAATGGAAACATTAGCGTCACCGACGGACCGTTTATTGAAACGAAAGAGCTCGTCGGCGGATTTGCAATTCTCCAGGCGAACTCCAAACAGGAGGCAATCGAGCTCGCTCGCAATTTCCTGCAGAACGCCGGGGATGGTGAATGCGAGTTGCGCCAGTTGTATGAGCCAGGGGATGGGAATTGTGCGGAGCCGGGTGAGCATGAGGTTGCGCTGACAGCGTGATGCGCCACCAGGATTGCGTTTTCACTATTAAGTTCGGCCCGGGTCATCTCCGGGCCAACTCAGGGTAAACATAAACATTCAAAAAAGGAGACAACAATGAGAGTCATGGTCATAGTCAAGGCAAACAAAGAATCAGAAGCGGGTGTTCTGCCCAGCACAGAAATCCTTACCAAGATGGGGAAATATAACGAACAACTGGTCCAAGCGGGCGTCATGCTGGCGGGCGAGGGACTCCAATCAAGCGCCAAAGGCAAGCGCGTCAAATTTTCCGGAGACAGCAAGATGGTGATCGATGGCCCATTCGCCGAGACCAAGGAGCTGATTGCGGGCTTCTGGCTGTGGCGGGTGAATTCCATGCAAGACGCAGTGGAATGGCTGAAGCAGGCTCCGTTCGACGGTGGGGAGGAAGTCGAAATCCGCCAGGTCTTTGAGGCATCGGACTTCGGGGACAACCTTACTCCTGAGCTGAGAGAGCAGGAGCGCCACCTGAGCGAGCAGATCGCGGCAAGAAATTAGTCGGGCGCGATGTCGAATTCGTGTCCGCCCATTCGACTTAACCATAGAGGCTTAGAACAGTGAACAAGGAGGAAAAGACAATGTCAGCTACTCAAACGTTTGGATTATCGATTTCCGCACCATCCGAGTCGAAGGCCCGGCTCTGGACGGGACGCATTATCAGCACGCTTGTGGTTTTGTTCTTGTTATTCGATGGCATCAGCAAAGTCGTCAAGGAGCATCATGTACTCCAAGCGGCAGCGGAGCTCGGCTATTCCGCGGAATCGATGGTGGGGATTGGCGCGCTGTTGTTGGCGTGTACTGCGCTGTATCTGATTCCACGCACCTCGGTTCTGGGTGCGATCCTGCTGACCGGCTACCTTGGAGGGGCGGTCGCCAGCCAAGTCCGCATCGGGCATCCCCTCTTTGAATCCATCTTCCCCGTCATTTTTGGCGTGCTGGTCTGGGCGGGGTTGTACCTGCGCGAAACGCGGTTGGGCACGCTTGTCCCGCTGAGAAAATAGGGTGTGCGGTGACGCACTATTCACTTTTTTAGTAAAAAGGAGAGAGCTCCATATGCAAAAAATAAACACATTCCTATGGTTCAACAATCAGGCCGAAGAAGCTGCCAACTTTTATGTATCCATCTTCAAGAATTCCAAGATTACAAGTGTCAGCCGCTACGGCGATGCAGGGCCTGGCCCGAAGGGATCGGTGATGATTGTTACGTTTCAGCTGGAGGGTCAGGACTTCATTGCGTTGAACGCGGCCCACACTTCAAATTTACGCCTTCTATATCTCTCTACGTAAACTGCGAGACGCAGGCAGAGGTCGATGAGATGTGGAACAAGCTGTCCGCGGGAGGACGGAAAGACCGGTGCGGCTGGTTGCAGGACAAATACGGGCTCTCATGGCAAATTGTACCGACCGCTGTGCAGAAGCTGATGAGTGATCTGGATCCCAAGAAGACAGCCAGCGTGATGCAGGCCATCCTCGAGATGGACAAGATTGACATCACCCGGTTACACGAAGCCCACGACCGGGCGGCGTGAGCGATTGTTGCGGGACAGCCGAGGGCGGCTGTCCCCACACAGTGCAAAGAATTTCATTTTCATTGAGGAGCAAGCAATGAGCAAGGTTCGAGTTCTGGCAGGAACGCGCAAGGGCGCATTCATTCTTACATCAGACGGCAAGCGTGAGAAATGGGATGTTAGTGGGCCGCACTTCTCCGGATGGGAGATGTATCACCTGAAGGGATCGCCGGCTGATCCGAATCGCATTTATGCTTCGCAAACCAGCGGATGGTTTGGGCAGATCATTCAGCGATCTGACGATGGCGGCAAAACCTGGCACCAGCCAGGAACGCCTCCCGGGGAAACCACAACGCCGGACGGCAGTCCGAAGGGTGAAAGCAACAAGTTTGTTTACGACACGTCGGCCGAAACCGGCGCGCCGATGACCACGCACCAGTTTTACGATGGCAAACCGCATCCCTGGGAGTTTAAGCGGGTGTGGCATCTCGAACCGTCGCTCACGGATCCTGACACTGTTTACTCGGGGGTTGAAGACGCGGCCATCTTCAAGTCCACTGATGGCGGAAAGAACTGGAAGGAACTCTCCGGACTACGGGGACATGGCACCGGCCCGAAGTGGCAGCCGGGCGCGGGAGGTATGTGCCTGCACACAATTATCCTCGATCCGAAAAATCCAAAGCGAATTTGGATCGCCATCTCGTCGGCAGGCGCGTTTCGCACCGACGACGCCGGGAAGACCTGGAAGGCGATCAATCGCGGATTGCGCTCGCAGTACATCCCCGATCCGGATGCCGAGGTCGGCCACTGCGTGCACCACATTGCCATGAACCCGTCGCGGCCAGGAGTGCTCTTCATGCAGAAGCACTGGGATGTGATGCGCTCGGATGACGCCGGCGACAACTGGACAGAAGTCAGCGGCAACCTGCCCACCGACTTCGGCTTCGCAATTGACGTGCACGCGCACGAGCCCGAGACCATTTACGTGGTCCCGATCAAGAGCGATGGCGAGCACTTCGTTCACGAAGGCAAGTTGCGCGTCTTCCGTAGCAAAACCGGGGGCAATGAGTGGGAGCCTCTCACCAAAGGCCTGCCGCAAGCGAACTGCTATGTGAACGTGCTGCGGGACGCCATGTCCGTGGACACGCTCGACAAGTGCGGCATTTATTTTGGTACCAGCGGCGGCCAAGTCTATTGCTCAGCCGATGCGGGCGATAGCTGGAATCCGATCGTGCGCGATCTGCCCGCGGTGCTGAGCGTGGAGGTGCAGACGCTGGGGTGAGCGGCTAAATTGAAAGCAATAATGAACCTTTCTCATTTGGAGGTTGTCCAGTGAACAAAAAGTTGTGCCTGCTGTGGTTGGCTTTAAGTGCCACGCTCGGGTGCTATCACATGGCACACCTGTATCCAGTCCAAGGTCCATTGTCTGCGCAAACGCCGCCACCCATTCTCGCGGCCAAGATGACTGGGACCTTCACTCCAGCCAACTTTTCCGCGGTGCTCAACGATGGAGAAGTATGCAAAGGACGCTTTTCCGTGATACCCCAACCTCCAGCGTCCAATCGCGCGAACGCAACCAGCTCAGCGAGCGATCTCTCATCCGCATGGGACTCCATTTACGGTCCAGGATTTTATGTCGCTCACGTATTAGGGGTACGGTTTTATGCGCGTGCTCTGGCTTCCGGAAACCGGGGAACTATCCTCAACGTAGAAATCTATCGGTCTGCGAACGTAGAGCAGGGCGCAGAACTCGCCTCCATAAAAGGCGTCGCCAAGGACAGTGCGGGGAATATCTACAAGATGGTGTTCTAAGTAGAACTCTTTCCGGTCGAGTTTTGGATGCAATAGAGCGTGTACGCCAAAAGGCAACGTAGAAATATGATCCGCGTTATTCTTCCAACACATCTCCGCAATCTCGCTCACGTCGGTAGCGAGGTCACACTCGATGTCCCATCTCCAGTAACGCAGCGGTCGGTCCTCGATGCGCTCGAAGCACAATATCCCATGCTGCGCGGCACCATTCGCGATCATGGCACGTTGCAGCGGCGGGCTTTTTTGCGGTTCTTCGCCTGCGAGGAAGACCTGTCGCACGAGTCGCACGACGCGCCGCTGCCAGAGGCAGTGGCATCAGGGAAAGAGCCGTTCATCGTGATTGGAGCCATCGCGGGAGGGTGACCGCGAGGTGTGGATCTTTGCCTCTCCGGACCGAACGCAGCAACGCGGCGCGACCAAGGCACATCATCTCTGCACCCTTCTGGATTCTTTTCACCCGGTGTATGTAACTTGTGCTAACCTTCTCCGCAGCGCGGCTTCCCCCACAGCTAAGATTCAACTTTCACTATGAATAGCTTGAATGGCTACGGCTATACGGCTCCACTTCCGCGGGGTTTAACGCCGTTCCTGTAGACGCCTTTGGCGGATTTTATGTGTTGCCGCCTGGCTCGTCGCCCCCGCCGTTCAGTATGGCGCTGATCTGGATCACTCCTGTAGCGCCTCCCGCGTTCGCGATGTTGTTGCAGACGTATTACAACTTTGACAATCCTATGGTGGCTTTGTCGAACGCTTATGGCCTGGGACTAATCAATGTTTTGCAAGTTGCTCCGTTGCGACAGTCCGTTATGAACGGAGCGTCGGCCTATATTCGTGAGTTCGATGCAGTCAATCAAAACGGACAGCCAACGCGCATGACAGCCATTCTTTTGCAGGGACCGTCTTCGGGACTGCAGGTCATGATCGGTATCAATTTGTATCAGTGGGCACAGTTTGCGGGACCCGCTCTCCAGTTCGTAGCGGGCATACAATTGGCCGGAACTCTTCAAGGTCCAGGGGCAGTACGGGCGTCTATGGACCACGAGAAGGCACCCGATGTGAAATTTGAAGTTGTGAGTAACGACGGTTCAGCTACCCAAATCGTGACTCTTCCGGCTAAGGACGAGAATGGGCAAAGCGTTGTAAACAACTATTACTACGGTGAAGTACATATCGCCGAGACTGAGTATTCGGGTAACTTTTCGGATAGCAACAACCAGTTCGGAGACAACAGCAGTCAGAACATTCGTAGGCGAAAATAAATGGTGCGGGCGAGTTTGAAATCGAAGAGGACTTATGACTGACAAGATTTTTTCTGGAAATTTTTCTGGAAGCAACAACCAGTTTGGCGACAATAGTGTTCAAAACGTGGGGATCAGCCCCGCCGAGCTGCGAGAGATTATGAGTTTACTGGGCAATCTGCGAGCCGAAATACAGAGATCGCCAATTCCCGCCGCAACCAAAGCGAGCCTGGAAGAACATGTGGAAACCATGAATCAAGCGGCGCATTCCGGCGACGTGAAATCAGGATTCACTGGTGCGTTAAAGGGCATTAACGAACAACTGGCCCAGGTTAACACTGCCAGTGATCACGTCTCCGGGATCGTTTCCACTCTGAGCAAGATTGCGGGGATTGCCGGAGTCGCCATTAAAACGGTAGCTCCGTTCGTAGCGGGCTTGCTTTAGCTGGCTGACTAGAAACCGAGTGGAACCGTGGATCAGTGTCTCCGTTACTCCCATTCAATCGTGCCTGGCGGTTTTGAGGTCACGTCATACACGACGCGATTGACGCCGTGGACTTCATTCACAATGCGGCTCGAAATCGTCTTCAGAACTTCATGCGGCAGGGGGACCCAGTCGGCGGTCATGCCGTCTTCTGAATGCACAGCCCGGACCGCACAGGTGTAAGCATAAGTCCGCTGGTCGCCCATTACACCGACCGACATGACGGGCAACAGCACCGCAAACGATTGCCAGATTTTCGTATAAAGCCCGACGCGCTTGATTTCGTTTACGACAATGTCGTCGCACTCGCGAAGAACTGCCAGCCGTTCGGGCGTAACTTCTCCGAGAATGCGCACCGCAAGCCCCGGGCCGGGGAATGGCTGCCGCTGCAGAACTTCCTCCGGCATTCCCAAGTCGCGGCCGATTTTGCGGACTTCATCTTTGAACAATTCTTTCAGGGGCTCGATCAGCTTGAGCTTCATTTTCTCGGGCAGTCCGCCGACGTTGTGATGGGACTTGATTACCTGCGAAGGTCCGCGCACCGAAACTGATTCGATCACGTCAGGATAGAGAGTTCCCTGCACCAGCCATTCGACTTCGCCCTCTTCCTTTTCGATGCGATGCGCTTCCTCGTCGAATACGGCAATGAATTCGTTGCCAATGATCTTCCGCTTCTTTTCCGGATCCGTGACGCCAGCTAACTTACTTAAGAAGCGATCGGTTGCGTCCACTGCAACAACGTGAAGACCCAGCTTCTCCCGCAGGCTCTGCTGTACTTTTTCAAATTCGTTCTTACGCAAGACTCCATTGTTTACGAATACGCTGGTCAGACGCGACTTGTTTCCATCTCGCAAAGCGCGGTCAACCAACGTTGCGGCTACCGCAGAATCGACGCCGCCAGACAGCGCACAAATCGCGCGCCCTGAACCAACTTGCTGGCGCACAGTCGCGACCGTTGCGTCCACAAAGTGCTGCGGAGTCCACGTCGGCTTGGCATGGCAAATATTCAGAACGAAGTTTCGCAAAATATCGGTGCCGCGTTTGGTGTGGTGTACTTCAGGGTGAAATTGCACGGCGTATTGCTTCTTGCTGGCGTTCTCAATGCCCGCCACCGCACTCGGAGACTTCGCAATCAGCTTGAATCCGGGGGGCAATTCGAGAGCTTCATCCCCGTGCGACATCCAGACTTCGAGCGTGCGCGGCAGCCCTTCAAATAGCTGTGACTCCTCCATCAAATCGACTTGAGCGTGTCCGTATTCGCGATGCTTTGCTGCTTTGACTTTGCCTCCCAGCGCGTGCGCCATGAACTGCAAGCCGTAGCAGATTCCGAGCACAGGCAGTCCCAGATCGAAAATACGAGGATCGGCAGCGGGCGCGTCTTTGTCATAGACAGACGACGGCCCTCCCGAAAGGATGATTCCTATCGGAGAGTACTTCTGGATTTCTTCAATTTTCGAGTTGCAGGGAAGAACTGCGGAAAAGACATTTTGCTCGCGAACGCGGCGCGCGATCAGCTGCGAATATTGCGCCCCAAAATCCAGGACAACAATTGATTGGGTTTCCACGGATGAGTTTCTCAAATCGCTGGTGCGCTGTAAAGATCAAGTTGCGGAGAGCGGCACGTCACTCAAAATCAGTTCGCCAGGATCAACGGCGGCTGACTCGTTCGGTAGGTCGCCTGGAGGTCGTACGGCGGGCTCCGGCGAGGCTGTTCCTTCGTTTGCGCGTACAGCGGCTACGTATGCCGCCAGCCTGCCAATATGCAAGAAGTCAACGACGGCGCTGTAAGCAAGCGCGATCAACAATTCGAGAAACAGGAGTGGCCGCGCACCGATCACTCCCGCTGCTCCCAGCACAGTAAAACCTGCGCCGCAGGCGAACAGGAAGGCTCCGAAGTGAATAAGCCCGAACCAGGTACCTGCCGCAGCGAAGGCACCCGGTCGCTCAACGAAAAAGCGAACGGCGGAAGCAATGGCCTGAAACGGGTCTTCGTTCCCGTTCACTGCGAATATTGTGGACGTCGAGAGAAACCAGTTCAATACTGACCACGCTATCGCGGTGATCAAAAGCAACACAAACCAAAGCCGGGCGGCATCGCCAACGGATACGTGAGTTGATGCCCACAGTGAGCTCGCAGCGACGAGCGAGCCAATAGCGGCTGCCAGTGCAGCCAATGCGGCAGCCGCTCTCAAGAAATTCAGTCCGAGCAGTGACGCCATAGCCCCCCGACGAGGCAGCAGATCAGAACCTTCAAACTCCTCGATCAGAGACCTCACGGTCAAGGTCCGGCCAAGCGATGCCAGTACGATCCATCCGATTACGAGCGCCAAGGCCAGCAACACCCCGGCTTTCGTAAAGCGAAATGCGCTGCCCTCGAAAATCCGGTGGATCGCGTGCCCGATTAGTACGGGCTGTTGCGAGGCCAACAGCAAGCGGTCGAGGGCCTTTACGGGGAGTGTGTCGGCATACTCGAACAGGAACGTCGCGGCCAGAAACCACGCGGCTGCCACGAAACTCCATCGCCAGGCTATTTCGGCCAATGGAATTATGGGACGCCGGAAGAGGACGCGAAATCCTTCGGCGGTGGGGGAAATGGAAGCCATGCCGAGGCCATTCTAACGCGTCTAGGAAATCAAAGTCCCCACCCTCTCGCAGAAAACGCGAGAAGGATGGGGCACCCACTGGTCATTCTTAGTTTTCTGTCGGGGCTGGAACATCAGACTTCTTCGGAGTTTTGGGTGGTTTCGGAGGAGCGGGTGGGGAGGCAACAGCTTCGCCTTTGCGAATCTCAATCGAACCATGCTGATTATTCAGGACGATGTGCGAGGTGCCGCCGTTCACGCTGCCATTCGCCGTCGAGCGATTATCGCCGTTTTCAATCTTCAGCTCGCTGAAATCAGACTGGATTTCGCCATTGCGGGCTTGGGCATCAACTTGAAAGCTCGATTTCTCAGGGATGAATATACGAATGTCAGCCCGGTCGTTCTGCACCTCGATATTGCCGAGTTTCGTCACTTCAATTTCCACTGGACCATTTTCATTCTTCACCTGCACGTTACTGGAAACGCCACTGATGCGGATATCTTTCGAGCGAGTACTCAGGTTGAGCGGCCCGATAACGTTCGAGGCTTCGAAATCGCCGGATTCCAAATCCAGTTCGCCATCGAGTCGCGTAAAGCTCATGTCGGTGCGGGAGCTCTTGAAATTGACTGTCTTGGCAATGCGGGCGAGCTTCACGCCGTCTCTAAAATCTCCGTCCAGCCGCACCGTCCCTTTGACGTCTTCAAGGGAGACGTCCTTGGCTCGACCTTGAATGATCACGTCGGAACCAATCTGCGAGAGTCGCGCGGAACTGTCATCCAGGTTGAGGCTGGCGCTGCCAGTGAGGTCGGTAATCGAAACGTCGCCATTGTGGCTGGTCACGTCTGCGCTACCGTCGCGTCCCATGATGCTGATGTCGCCGTGGCGCGAGGAGAGAACCACCGACGCTTTGCGCGGAACCGCGATGTCAAGGTCACTGCTGATGCGGCGATCCCTGGCGCCCTGCGTATTGGCATCCACGGTGACAATCTGTCCGTTGACGCTGATTTGGGGGCGCGTGGTTTTGTTCCATTCGTCACCCTGCACTTGCGTGTCCGCATTCACACGTTTATGAACGGAAACGTGAATCTGATTATCAGTAGAATCTGTAACGTTGATGGCGCCATGCTCACTGGTAACGCGCAGGCTACCGCCAGTAGGAAAGGACTGCTGCAGTTCGTCGGTGTAGTTGTAATTGTGACCACACCACGGTAAACCCTGGAGATCGCTATCTGAGCAGAGCTCTCCAGGATTCCACTTCACGGCCTCGCTCGCAATCAGCCCGGCGATCACAACTACCACCACCAACATGACTCCGCCCGCTCCAATGCCGCGAGCGCGTTCTCCCGCGCGGTTTGCCTGCTGATATTCAATCAGCTTGATGACGCCCCACAGAATCAGCAACACGGGCCAGTAGTGCGAGAACCAGATGCCAAAGTTGTGCCAGGAAATAATCCCCATGTTGCTTAGGAGGAAGAAAATCCCCACGATGATGAGCACCACCGGCCCAGCAAACGAACGCCGTGGCCGTAAAGGCCTTATTGGCGGCACGGGAGGCGGAGCTTGCACGGTGCTAGCCATTTTTCACCTCGCTGTTGACTTCACTTGGAGGTTGCTGAGCTGGAGGGACATTCGTCCCCGTGGGCGGACCCGGTGGGAATGAAGGTCCATCGTAATGTCTGCTGCGTTCCATCAGTTTCAAGACTCCTATCACCACCAGAATCAGAGGCCACGTATGGCCCCAGCCAGGAATTCCCCACCAGCGATCGTGCAAATTGTTGAGGAGTGCGAGCACGCCGATCGTCACGAGTACGGCTGGACCGGTGAGGCTGCGATGGCGATAGTCGCCTCGATCAATGCACGCTTTCCGTCGCGCAAATAGCCATACGCCAAGCGCGATCAGAATGATCGGCCATAGCGTGTCCACTTCGAGGAACCAAACGTTCAAATTGTGGAGCAAGAACAAAACACCCAGGCCAATCAGCACCACCGCTCCAGTTGGGACGCCGTGGCGAAAATCCACCCTTTCACCAGGGCTGAACATAGTTGCAAGGCCGAGGGGATCTGGAGCAGGCTGTCCGCCTTGAATTGCCTTCGCTGTACGCACGGCATCAGCGATCTGATACACAATGAAGAACGCCATTGAAATGCCCAGGATGGGGTACAAATATTCGGGCAGATTGGAGCTCAGCGCAGTCACGAGAAAAACAAAAATCCCGAGATGAACCAATCCCTTTGTGTATTGCCCGTTGTAAATAGCGCCAACTCCGAAGGGAATTGCGCCCAGAACCCCCGCCAGTCCGGGATTTGGCCCGGCGCCCGAAGATTGCACTGGCCCCTGATATCCAGGAGCCGGCTGAAATTGTGACGGCGGTGGAGTTGTGCCCGTGACACGCTCAGCCAGGCAGTTTTCGCAATAGATCACGCCCATTACCTGGCGCGTGCAAGCGGAACAAAGTGGTTTGCCGCAGGTGCGGCAATATGCCACTGCGGGAGTTTGGGGATGATTAGCGCAGTTCATACGAACCTCCTGTATGTGGTCACCGACACTACAGGTGGATCGGCCGTTCCAACCCGCAAAATACGTGCGGGCTGGAGACCCTGTTCATCGGGAAGAGAAGCAAACACTGGCTGGTTCCCTTCCTGGCTGTAGTTACGTTCCTGTTTCTGTTCGGGTTGTCCACTGGTATTGTTCTTGGTCTTATCCTTCTGATCGTTGTTTTCCTGCTGTTGTTCGCGCGGCTGCTCTGCAGGTGTTGCGGCCTGCTTGAACTGCCGCACCCGCGATTCGATTTCATACACGAAACGGATGTTCTCGTAATACTTCACCACTCGGCCTTGCGTCTCATAATAGTTGCGGCGAATGGCGCTCGGCCTCAGGTCGAGATGGCGTAGATCGCTCAGTCTCACTCCGGCAAGGCTTAGCGTGACCGACAATGTAAAGAAGGCCATTCCGAATGACATGGCAAAGCGCGGTTGCCGAGCCACACCAACCACCGGCGCCATAACGGCCGATCCCCACCCGCGGACTCGATCCATCCAAGAAGTCGCGCCCGCACGTCCCGCAACACCCTGCCGATTGGTCAGCACTCCGCTGGTCCGCAGCAGAATGTTCGTGACTAATTCCTGCGGCGGCTCAACTTCGGCTAAAGACTTTAGCCATGTGTGCCCCGCTTCGGCTTCCTGAAGCAGCGGTCCACAGAGTTTGCATTCGCGGCTATGGGCTTCAAATGCAGTAAGCCGTTCGCCCGCGAGGGTGCCATCAATGGCTTGGCTGAGCAGAGCGTCGAACTCTGCGCAGTGCATCCTGTTATCTTGTTGACCCGCCATCACATCACCTGCCTATATGTACGTTGGAGGAGGCGCGCAAGTTCCGCGCGTCCCCGGTTAATCCTTGACTTCACAGTACCTTCCGGAACCTTTAGTACCTTAGCGATTTCGCGATAATCCATATCCTGTAAGTCCCTTAGAATCACTGCCTCACGCAGCTCCGGGGAAAGCTTTTGCAGTGCCTCGTGGACTACCTCCCGAGCTTCCCGGCTCTGGACCTTTGAATCCGGAGCCGGGCCACGGTCTGGAATCTGTTCGCCAAAGGGCATGACGTCTTCGTGGTCAGAGGACGTGGTGTCCAGCGAATCAGTCATGCGGTCCTGTTTGGTCTTGCGGAAATGATCAACCAGGAGATTGCGCGTCACCGTGGTGACCCAGGTCATGAATGCGCCACGGTCCACGTCGTACGAGTTGAGCGTGCGGTACATTTTGATAAAGACCTCCTGAGTCAAATCCTGCGCGTCGTCGGCCGAGCCGGCGAACCGATAACAGATGTTGTAAATGCGCCGGTTAGAAATGCAGCGACGGACCAGCAGCACAGCCACCTGGGCATCTTCCAACTTTTTCTCCCCGGAATTTCTTGCAGATTGGATTTTAGCCGTCAGCCGTTAGCTGAGAGCTTTCTTGAGACCAGCCCCAACCCATCTCGCATAAAGGATACGCGCAAGAGTAAGGAAAAGTTCGGGTTCGCCGAATGACAGTTTATTGCACTGGTGCGCGTGGCGCGAGAATTCGGCGTGGAGGAATTCGCGCGATGCGGCTATGGACGAGCTTTTTTAGATCGGTTCCGGAGTTGTATTCCTTGCGTTGGCCACATTATCGGGATCGTCTGAGAATGATTTGCCGGGTGCGAACGCAACCTTCTCATGCCTGGTACCGGCCTTGCGGATCAGGTCATGCCAGCCGTCGTCCCACGAGATGCGCGCTTCGCCGTCAACAACTGTCCAGGTTCCGTGGCTCGAGCCGAGAGTTTTCCGCGCTTCGCCGTTCGATTCGAGTGTAATGAAGAAATTCGATCCCGCCCCGTTGCCGACTTCCCATTTACCAAGAAAGTGATTGCGTCCGAACTGTGAGTCGTTGCCGCCCAGAGGACTAAATTCGATGCGAGCAACTTCGCCGAGAGAAAAGCTTTTCTGATGCCCGTCTTTGAACATCACAATCGCGGCATCTTTGAATTCAATTCCGCTGATGTCGGCGAGAGAAAAGCTTTGTCGATGTCCATCGGTAAGAGTAAGTACCACGGACTTTCTTGCGTCAGCGCCGTGACTCGGCACAGAGATCGCCGACACAAAAGCCAAAATTCCCAATACCAATGCAGCTGATCTGTAGTTCCGCATCTTGCCTCCCCGGGCGAGCCTAGCCTGCCTGCAAGCGGCCCACATCAGAATACGATAGTCGCGGCTAGGAAGTTCCCCCGGACGCAGAAACGTTCTTTTTCTGTTAATCCATTTAAATTCTGAATCTTAGCTGCGGCACGGCCATCGAATTCCGCATGCCTCTAAAGATTGGGATTACCTGCTATCCGACGTACGGCGGGAGCGGTGTAGTCGCCACCGAGCTAGGCTTGGAGCTTGCCCAGCGCCGCCACGAGATCCACTTCATTACCTACGCTCCACCGATCAGGCTCGATCGTCCTTCGGCGAATGTTCAGTATCATGAAGTCGAAGTTTCGCGTTACCCACTTTTTGATTACCCGCCGTACGATCTGGCGCTTGCGACACGGATGGCAGAGGTCGCCGAGCTTTATGAACTCGACTTGCTGCATGTGCACTACGCGATTCCCCATTCGGTGAGCGCTCTGCTGGCGCGACAAATGCTCGCCGCTGGACCGAAAAAACGGAAGCTGCCGTTTGTGACGACGCTGCATGGAACCGACATCACCCTGGTCGGGCAGGACCCTTCCTATCTACCCATCACGCGCTTCTCGATTGAGCAGAGCGATGGCGTCACCGCAATTTCGCAATACCTGCGCGAACGAACCATGCGTGAATTCGAGGTCAAAAACCACATTGAAGTGATCTACAACTTCGTGAACTGTGATGTGTATTGCCGATCCCAGAATTTCGCCGAGGAGCGGAAAGAATACGCGCCCAATGGCGAGCGCATCCTGATGCACGTTTCGAATTTCCGTCCAGTGAAGCGCGTAACGGACGTGATTGAGATTTTCGATCGCGTCCGAAAACAAATTCCTGGGAAGTTGTTGCTGATGGGCGACGGCCCAGACCGCTCTCCTGCGGAATGGCTGGCGGTAAAAAAGGGCATTCACGATGACGTGATTTTTCTCGGCAAGCGCGAACAGGTCTACGAAAAACTGGCCATCGCGGACGTTCTGTTGCTGCCGAGCGAACTGGAATCTTTCGGGCTGGTGGCTTTGGAGGCCATGGCTTCGGAGGTGGTTCCGATTGCCACGCGCGTGGGCGGTGTGCCCGAAGTGATTGAACACGGTAAGAGCGGATTCCTCGCGGAGGTTGGCGATGTGGAGACGATGGCGCGCTACGCGGTTGACATCCTGCGGGATGAGTCTGCTTTGCGCGAGATGGGAAAGCAATGCCGAACTTCGGCCCGCGCTCGTTTTTGTTCAAACGAAATCATTCCTAAGTACGAGGAATTCTACCGCCGCGTACTAGAGCGTTCTTCATAAATCGCCGGACTAGCTGTCGCGTCGCTCGGAAGGATCGGTAGTCGCAGCCGCACCAGCGTCCCCGTGCCGTTATGGCTGTCGATGGTCATGCGGGCAGTATCGCCGTATAACACCTTCAGCCGTTCGGCCACGTTCGCGATTCCGATTCCACCCTGGCCTAGTCCGGTGGGGCGTTCCAGAAGCTGCGCCGAGGCCATGCCCACGCCGTCATCTTCCACTTCGATAATCACATGGTCTTTTGCGATCTGACTGCGCAAATAGATGCTACCGCCGTCAATCTTCGACGAAAGTCCATGCTTGATCGAATTCTCGACCAACGGCTGGAGCAGCATGCTGGGCACCATCACGTCGAGCGATGCGGGATCGAGTTCTTTCACGACCCGCAATTTGTCGCGACCGAAGCGCACCACTTCAATGTCGAGATAGTTGTCGATGAAATCAACCTCGTCTTGCAATGGAATAAATGCATCGCTGCTGTGCAGCAGACGGCGCAAGATAGTGGCTAGTTTGATGATCAACTCGCGTGCAGTGTCGGGCGCAACCCGCACCAGCGAGGAAACCGAATTCAGGGTGTTGAACAGAAAATGAGGATTGATCTGGTTCTGCAGCGCCGCCATGCGCGCTTGCAGAAGTAAACGTTCCTGCTCCTCCAACTTGATTTGCAGGCGGACTCCGTTCCAGATTTTGAGCTCGATTACGATCACAGTCACGGAGGTGGCATAGATCAGCGCTTCCACCCAGCGCGGCTCCGGAACATACCCAGGCATGAAGCGAGAGGCTCCCAGTTGCACAAAGCAGAGCACAACAATTGACAACAGGAACATCATTTGCCAGTCAGCGATCCGCGGACGAGGTTCGGCGCGGCGGATCCAGCGCAGCAGGCTGAGGTAGTTGAAGGGGGAAAATTTCCAGATTTCTTCGTGATTGGGAGCAAACTCCCGCAACTGGCCCGACACAAAGCCAATCGCAACGTAGAGCGGCAAAGTGAGCCATGCGCCGGTGAACACAGCCGGTAAGGCGAGCAGGGCACCGCCAGCAATCCCGGCGAACCGCCCCGCGAGTGCGCCTAACAGAATCGTGGTCTCGAGCGATAAGTCGCCAACGATGGGGCTGGGCGTCGCGCCAAATTTCCAAACTCCCGCCGCGAGGGCCTTGCCAATCCATTCGGAAATCACCAGCCAGAACACGAGATAGACGCGGTCGCGCAACGAGCGCTGTTCGCGGTACAAAAGCGCCTTGAATTCCACGGAACGCACCAGCGCCGCAGCCAGTGCCGCAGCCAGGCCAAGCTTCACCAGCAAGTTGATGAGGATGAGGCGAAGTTCCATGTGGGAAAAAGCCTAGTGAAAATGTAGCACTGAATAGACGACCAGTCGCCGTGCTTGATGATGACCTAACAATATTAACGGCTCACGTAGCGGCGGGTGCCCTCACCCGCCCGGCCGCGCTGACGCGGCCAGTTGGCGAGCACAGCTCGCCTGCCTGGTCGAGGCGTCCGGCCCTCGTGCTATTGCTGGACTAATACGGCCCAATGATTCCGCCAATGTGCCGCGTCGCGGGCGGTTTCTTTTGCTCAATCACATCGAGATATTTCAGACCGGTGCCAGTGTTGAACAAGACAACGCGATCATCCTTAGACAAAAAATCCCCACGTAGTTTGCGATAAGCGGCCAAACTTGCGGCTCCTTCCGGCGCTGCGAAAACTCCTTCAGTGCTGGCCCAATGTCGAACCCCTTTTCGAATCTCATCATCGCTCACCGCCACCGCTGTTCCTTTGCTTCGGCGCAGGATATCTAGCACCAGATAATCTCCGTACGGCTTCGGAACGCGCAGCCCGGCCGCGATGGTGGACGCATCCGGCCAAGGTTCGACTGTGGAGCTACCTTCATCCCAAGCTTTAACAATCGGCGCGCATCCCTCAGCTTGCACAGCGACCATTCGAGGGCGGACTTTGCCAATCCATCCCAGCTCTTCCATTTCGTCAAAGGCCTTCCACATACCGATTACGCCGACGCCTCCGCCGCTGGGAAACAAAACAACGTCCGGCAGCTCCCCGCCTAGCTGCTCGAACAGCTCATAGGCCATCGTCTTTTTGCCTTCAACCCGATACGGCTCCTTCAATGTGGAAAAATCAAACCAGCCCTCCTGCTCTTTGCGTTCACTAACGATGCGGGCGCAATCGCTGATGAGGCCGTTCACCAGCGTGACGTGCGCGCCATAGGTCTCGCATTCGATGCGGTTCGCCGCAGGCACATCGCGTGGCATAAAGATGTGCGCCTCGAGCGCCGCCGCTGCGGCATACGCGGCGAGTGCGCTACCGGCATTGCCTGCCGATGGCATTGCAAGCCTTTTTATGCCGAGCGCTTTGGCCACGCTGATTGCAACCGAAATTCCACGCGCTTTAAATGACCCGGTCGGATTCAGGCCTTCGTCCTTGATCCAGACATTTGGAAATTCCCGGCTAGGGAGAAGTGGGGTAAAACCTTCTCCGAGAGTAATTGGAAACTCATCTGATCCTTGGACAGGCGTGGACGCCCGTCCCCCCAAAAACTCATTTTTATCCGGGAGAACTTCTCGATAGCGCCACAGGGTTGCTTCTCTGCCGTGAAGCGATTCTGGCCCAAAGCTTTGCTCTAATGCGTGCAGGTCGTAGCGTGCGAACAGAATCCCGCCATCTTTCGGGCAAACGTTCTGCGGAATGTCGGCAGGATGGTGTGCACCGCATTTGGTGCATTCAAGATGAGTGACTTGCGACACGGAGAGAGTCTAACAGGAGGGCACTTGTAAAAAATTCGGAGTCCGGGAGTTAGCGAAGCTCAATACGAGAGTGGGACAGGCGAGACGCCTGTCCCACGTGCACTGCGTAACTGCCAAAGAGCAGGCTTCCCCCATTAATCCGCGAAAAAAAAAGGCGGCCCGCAGGCCGCCTTCGAAGTTCCTTAGAAACTAGAACCGATACAGCAAGCCGGTGTTTACCCGGACGTTGTTCTTGTCGGTGTAGCCGTTAAAGCGAAGCGTCATCCAGTCAACTTGGACGGCACGGAAAACCAGCTTGTGTCCGCCGAAGTCCAGACCGCCACCGAACATCATCGCCATGCCGCTATCGCCGAAACCAGCAGCTCCAGCATGCGCGCCACCGAACAAGGCGTGTGCGTAAGGCGAGAAATTGCCCTTCCGCTTCGAGACGACTGGACCAGCCGTGTAAGTGTAAAGGTTCGAACCGGAGCTATACACGCCGCTGAAGTCTCCAGTTACTCCGAGCCAACGGGTAAGGTACATGTTGGCGGCCCCATTCCAGCCGCTGGCGTGCCATCCACCGTCGGTGTTGGTGAACTGATACCCGCCATAAACTTCAGGCGCGGCTTTTTCGCCGGCCAGCCCCAAAGCAGAAACCATCAAAACCACAACTGCAACGCCGATAAGCTTTCGCATCATTCTCCCCTTAGATAATGAAATCGCACCAATTCCGTCCCTCCCCGGCGTGTAAGGCCGGTTTGGTGTGCTAGAGAGCGGACGAGCCCAAAGGCCCGGATCGTCCAGGTGCTGATTAAGATTTTCTAAGCTGTCGCATTATCGGACAAGTAACAGAAGCAGAGGAGAAAAGGTTGGCCTTTGGTAACGGCGTGAGTTGCTGAGTTGGAAGCAACCAATTCTGAAGACTGCACCGCATGCCTGCTAACTTCATCCGCCACTACAGAGCTTGGCAGGTGGGGTTTTCTGCAAGAATCTCGCCATCCGCGAACTGTTGCTGATCGTTCAGCGTCGGCCGCTCCGTTGTAAATAAAACCAAAATTCTGGCCAGTGACTTGATTTAGGATCGCCGCGAGAGCGTCGACGACCTCTTCGGGTCCGTAATGGCGCATACCTTCGAATGCCTGCGGAGACTTGTTCCTCAGCGAGATGCGCTGTTCAGGAAGTTTTCGCCGATCATCCATTTGCCGAATGATTGCGGGACCTGCCGGACATCCAAGCGCCTCCAGATCGGCAAATGCTTTCTGCTCGGTAGAGCCCTTCATCATTCGCCTAATGAGCGTTGCTACACGATTGTCGATGTTTGAAGACTTGACTTGAGGGTTGGCGTTCCGCCCGGTTAGAACTGTCGCAAGTACGACTGTGAAAGCCTGCAATTTCATAAATGCGGATTCCTTCACGCTGCCTTCAACTGCTTCAACAATCCTTTGGCTTTGCGGAACCATGGCCGTTCGCGGCGCTTCAGATATCCCGGCAGCGTCGGCTTCTTGGCGAGGATTCGCTGCGTCCATTCGCGAGCTTCGGCGCTCCTGCCCTGGGAGGCCAGGAAGTTCGCATAATTCAAATAGGTTTCCGAGAGCGTGGAAATCTGCGTGGTCTGTCGAAAGAGTGCGTCGGCTTTTTCTGTTTGACCGGTCATAGCATAGGAGTGAGCCAGCAGCCCAGCCGCGCGATAAAAGTCGTACTTCGGATCTTTCGCGGTGGCGCGCTCCAGGTCGGGCACTGCTGAGGCAAAGTCTCCCAGTTCAATCTCAGCCAATCCCCGACGATAAAACGGGTCAGGCGAATCGGTGCGCGAAGAAATCGCTTTGTTGTAGCATTCGCGCGCGTGGACGTAGTTCCCTTCTTCCAGATATAGATCGGCAAGTTCTTCGTAGTTTCCGGCTGAAGGATTGTCGAGAATGATCGCTTCAAGCTCGCGAATTCTTCGGCGGCGCGGAAAGGTCTTGAAGGACTGCTGCAATAAGCCGAAATCCGGCAACACTTCGACAAAGATGTAAACGATCGCGCCGAGCCCACCGCCGACGAGGATGATCCAAAGCCAGTAAGTATCCGGCCGCCGGCGGATGAAATGCACGATCGCTATACCCTGGATGATGAAATTCCAGGGGAACAGAAATGAGTAAAAGTACCCCATGTGTTCAGCGAAATATAGCAGAAAAGAGAGTGTTGGCTATTGCTGTTGGTGGTTGGCCTTAAGGATGGCTTTTAGCTATTACCCTCCGGCCTCAGGTTTCTTCGGGTTACCATGCTCCGCTGCGGAGGTAATAGGTAGCCGACCTCAGCAGTACCAGTTAAGGGCACCGGGGCGTTACCAGCCGACCCTCGTCAGCCCCGCGACCGCATCGAAATGATGATCGCGGCTCAAGAGAGGCAGAGAATGTTGACGGCACAGCGCCGCAATCCACATATCATTCGAAGGAATTGGTTTGCCGGCCTTCTTCAATTCGGCGCGCACGGCACTGTATGAGAAAGTAGTCCGCTCGTCGATGTCGAGGATTTGAAAGCCGGGCAAGTAATCGGCCAGCCATTGTTCGTAGCGCAGCCGATCGCGTGACTGGGAAATTCCGTAACGATACTCACCCAGTGCAACCACTGGGATCGCCACGCGGTTTGCTTTGCTGAGGATGGGCTGCAGCACAAGCGCGCCTTCAACCAGAGCTGAAAGACCGTTTGTGTCGAGTATCACACCCATTCCTCGGCTTCGATTTGCTCAAATTCTTCTTCGATCAAGCGATTGATTCTGGCCGTTTCCTTGCGAAGGTGTCGCAATTTCCCGAAACCCGCCATCCAAGGCTTGTCGCCACTAAGCTGATCTGCAGCGAGTTTGTCCTTTACCGCCTGAGTGACAAATTCGCGCAGCGGGATCCCGCGTTCGGCAGCAACCGACTTTGCACGACGAAAAATTGCGTCGGGAATCTCCAAGGTAGTCTTCATCGCCGATGCTATGCTCCCATATTTATGGGAGGAGGTCAAGTTCTCATCACGAAATCGAACCCTGTGAAGCCCCTGAGCACCAGGACGATTCGGCGAGTTGAACTCGTACCTCGCAACTTTGGTCGCCCTGATGACTGAAGCCTGCCGCCCGAAGCCGATGTTAGAATTTTTCGTGCCTCTGCCCATCCGCCTTCTTGCCATTGACATCGACGGCACGCTGCTCAATTCTCAATTTCACATCGCGCAAGCCGATCTTGACGCGCTCCGACGTGCGCATGACAGCGGCGTAGAAGTCATGCTAGTTACGGGACGTCGGCACACGTTCGCCTTGCCTATGGCCCAGCTGCTCGGCTTCGACCTGTGGCTCATCAGTTCGAACGGAGCAGTCACGCGATCGTTGGCGGGCGAAACTTTTCACCGGGACCTCATGTCAGCGGACACTTGTCGTAAGGTTTGCGATGCCATGCAGGAGTTTCGCGGCAACATGGTGGTCACCTTCGACAAAGAGTCGAAGGGGGCGCTCGTGCTCGAGCGCATGGATGAGCTGACGACCAGTATTCAGCGCTGGCTTGAAAAGAATATGCAGTTCATCGAGTTCGTTATTCCCATCGAGGACTCCTTGGTTGCGGATCCTGTGCAAGCAATGTTCTGTGGCTCGATCTCGCGAATGCATGAAGCCCTGCAGTCGCTCCAGTCGAGTGAGTTAAAGGATTGCATCACGATTGTGCGGACCGAGTATCCCCTCCGCGATCTCTCCATCGTGGACATACTGAACCGCAACTGCTCAAAGGGACATGCTCTTGAACGATGGGCGGCTCACCGTGGCATTCCTCGGGCGCAAGTTATGGCCATCGGCGATAACTATAATGATGTCGAGATGCTTGCCTTCGCCGGTATCCCGTTTATCATGGGGAATGCTTGCGACGAGTTGAAGTCGAATGGCTGGCAAGTAACCCGTTCGAACGATGAGTGCGGAGTGGCGGCTGCGGTGGAAGAAGTTTTGGGTTGAGCTTGCGACGTTTCCCAAAGTTGCAAGGTTCCAAGGTTTCAGTCTGTGAGACGATCTCTCCAATTCGTATTTGTGATTGTCGGCACGTTTAGCCTTGCCCACGCCGCCGACCTCGCCGTGCTCCGCAACGGAAATTCGATTCGCCACGACCGCCGGCAAGTTGTGGGAGCGGTAACCCGTCTATATCTGAGCGACACTGCGAGCGGCTACATCGAAATTCCGACAGATCAGATTGAGAGATTTGAACACGACACCGCGCCTCCGCCGATGAAACCGCAAGTACCTGCGACGCAGAACATCCGGCAAGCGGTGCCTGCTCTGGTCATCGCGCCAGCGAGGGCAACGAATTTGCCGCTCCTGGACCGTGCCAGCCTCGACAAACTAGTCAACGGGGCCGGCGAGCGACACCAGATTGATCCCGACTTCATCAGCAGTGTGATTCGCGCTGAGAGCGGCTTCAACAGCCGCGCAGTATCGAAAAAAGGCGCGCAAGGGTTGATGCAGCTCATGCCGCAAACTGCCTCCCAGCTCGGAGTCGCAAATTCTTTTGACGCGAACGCGAATGTGGAAGGCGGAACCAAGTATCTGCGCGATCTGCTCGAGAAGTACAACTTTGACGTGGTGAAGGCGTTAGCGGCTTACAATGCTGGGCCGCATCGCGTGGAGCAGTATCGCGGCGTGCCTCCGTATTACGAGACACGGGCCTACATCGCGCGAATTATTCGCGATTTCAACCGGCAAAAACTGGCGGAGAGTGCTGCGTTGCGGGCGAAGAAAACATCTGCATCTCACTCGGCGCAATCCAGAGTTACCTCGCGTCCTTCTGGGCAGTCGAAGACCCCTGTGGCAAAAACGTTGCCGGAGGGCCCCCAGACCGCCTCCCGCTAGAGCCGCCCGATCCGATGACAAAGAAACGCATCTTCATTTATGTCGTAGTCGCACTGCTTCTCGGCTCGCTTTTTTATCTGCAGTTCCGCGCCTGGAGAAGGTTTGATTGGGGAATCTTCCTGGCTCAAACCCGCCAGATCAAACTGGTGCATATTTTTCTGGGGATCGCCCTCACGTACCTTGCGTACCTGATGCGCGCATTGCGCTGGAAGATTTTTTTGCGGCCGGTGAAGCGGACGACCGCAGCCGAGCTGGTGGCACCTACTATAATCGGTTTCACAGGCATTGCGCTGCTTGGCCGCCTCGGAGAGATGATTCGCCCCTACTTGATCTCCCGCAAGGTGCATCTTTCTTTTTCGTCGCAACTGGCCGTGTGGGCGGTGGAGCGAATTTTCGATTTCGGCGGGTTCGCGCTGTTGTTGATATGGGCGATCTTCTTCTCGCCCGGCGTCGCAAGTCTCAACTACTACAGTAAGTTTCGAAAAGCAGGCATGCTCCTGATTGTGTTTGTCGCAACGCTCGCCATAGTGGCGTGGATCATCAGCGCCAAAGGCGAGCTGGTCGCCGCCTGGATGGAAAGCGGAACTGGGCAAGTCGGCGGCCTAAGGCACAAGCTTGCGGCGCGTGTGCGTGAATTTCGCGGGGGCCTCAACACTATTCATGGATTCAGCGAACTGGTACAGCTCATAGCTGTCTCGGTTGCAATGTGGTATGTGATCGCCCAGGCCTACAATCAAGTGATCGTTTCTTATGGATTTCCACTTCAGGGCATAGGAGTGCCTGAGGATTTCCTGCTTATTTTCGCCAGTATGTTGGGGTCGCTGGTACAGCTTCCCGGCGTCGGTGGCGGATCGCAACTTGCAACGATCAGCACCCTGCAGCACGTTTTCGGAGCTCCGCCCGAACTTGCGGCTAGTTGCGGAATCCTGTTGTGGATGGTGACGTTCATGTCGGTAATCCCCTTGGGACTCACGCTGGCACATCGGGAGCGGGTTTCACTTCGCACGCTGTCGAAGGAGAGTCAGGTGCAGGAGGAATTGGCAGAGGGGTGAGTGAGCTGTGAGCAACGAGCGGTGAGCTATGAGCAACCAACGTGTGAGGTCACTCTCCTCAAAACCCCCAGCGGCCACGTCCGCGTGTCCCTGGCGCGGCCTGATTGTTAGAAACGGAGTGACGAATAGTGGGCTAACTGCTGAATGCTCACGCCTCCTGAGTGCTGAATGCTGACTCCTGAATGCTTCTTGCTACAATGCATCCAGCCCCCAAACACCATGAAATGTCCTTTTTGCGGCTTTGCTAACGACAAGGTCGTGGATTCGCGCGAGAGCAAGGAAGCCGATTCCATCCGGCGGCGGCGCGAGTGTCTGAAGTGCGAAAAGCGTTTTACCACCTATGAGCGCATTGACGAAATCCCTTACATGGTCGTGAAAAAGGATGGCCGGCGCGAGAAATTCGATCGCCAAAAAGTTCTCAATGGACTGCTCCGGGCGTGCGAAAAACGGCCTGTTCCGATCAGCAAACTGGAGCAAATCGTCAATGAGGCCGAAGGATTCGTTATCGAGTCCGCCGAGCGCGAGCGCAAGACCAGCGAAGTCGGCGAGCTGATCATGAACCGGCTCCGCAGGTACGACAAAGTCGCATATGTAAGGTTTGCGTCGGTTTATTTGGACTTCAAAGATGTGCAGGAATTCATGGCGGAGCTGAAAGACTTGCTGAAAACCAAAGACGCTGCAGACGCACAGAGCAAGGCGTCGGCCAAGCCGATCCAATGATTCAATCCAGCGATGATTCAATGATTCAATTCTTATTTTTCGCATGACCCACAAAATTACTCTGAT
>WNFY01000808.1_pt1 | contig 33663 bp, 29 predicted proteins | sample 5400091 | NCBI WGS metagenome assembly WNFY01 (sample SAMN13153364, study PRJNA577476) | soil metagenome | isolation source: 60 cm soil or saprolite under grassland replicate 1 | place: USA:California | collected 2016-06-15 | reverse complement strand
CCCGCGGATTTTCCGGATGCGAGCGCGCGAATTTTTGCGACTGGAAAATTTCTTCGTTCCAGAACCCGCAATAATTCAGCCCCGACCGCGCCGGTCGCGCCAACGATTGCGATGTGATATTCTTTTTTCACCGCGGCGAATTGTAAGGCCGCTCTTCACCGATGCAAAGCGCTCGAACAAAGATCGACATTTCCATTCGCGATCAACGGCTGACGTTGAGCCGTGACGGGGAAGAGATCCTTTCCTATCCGATTTCTAGTTCGCGTTTTGGAATCGGGACTGAAGAGGGCAGCATGAAGACACCGCTCGGTAACTTTCGCATCGCGGAAAAAATCGGCGATGGCGCCGCGCCGGGAACAATTTTTAAAACACGTGTGGCGCTTGGCCGAGAGGACCCATTGCCGGACACCGAAGATTTCGTCACTACCCGCATTCTTTGGCTAGACGGCATGGATGAAGAGAATGCAAATACGCGCGATCGCTTCATTTACATTCACGGGACGAAACACGAGGACAAGATTGGGACGCCCGACAGTCATGGGTGCATCCGGATGCGCGCTGCCGACGTGATCGAGTTATTTGAATTAGTTGATGAAACCACACACGTGGTCATCCGCGAATAGCCTGTACGGCAAAACATCTAAAAAAGCGTTGCTTCAACGATGTTCCATGCCTAGAAGAACCGGAACAACACAACCGAAAGGAGGCGAGATTAGATTGAAGTTCATCAAAGCGATCATGATCATGGCCGTTTTAGCGACTGCTCTCAGCTTGGGAGCGTGCGCTCAACACAAGGAAGCGGCGACAACAACAACCACAGCGGGTGCCACTCACGGATACTCGAAGTAACCCCTCCGTCCAAGCTGTCCTGTTTCGGGACGCCTTTGACAAAAAGGCCAGGTCGCTTTTCGCGATCTGGCCTTTTCTAATTGGATTTAATCAGAGTGAATTCCAGATCTGTTTTGATCTTTGCATTTGCGGTTTGGGCGAGCGCGGTCGGGGCGCGAGACGAGAAATCGATCAACGATTTACGCGACGCCCTCGTGGCGCTTGCGCCGCGTAACGTCGACCCGCGCGAGGCTGAGCTGTTGTCCGTGACGGCTCACGCCATGTCGCGCCGGCTCGCACGCGAATACGGCGTTGCCGGAGACCCAGCGATCCACAATTTCCTAATCAACATAGGCGCGAAAAAGCGTGGGATCTGTGCCGATTACACCCGCGATATTGGCTCGCGGTTGAAAGAGTTTCATTTCAAGACCCTCGTCCTCCACTGGGGCGCTGCTTACGCGAAAGAATCGGATGAGAATAATGGCTTGGTCGTCACCGCCAGGAACCAGCCCTTTCTTGACGGAATCGTCCTCGACGGCTGGCGTAAGGCTGGCCGATTATTTTGGTGCCCGGTGAAAAAAGACCGCGAATATGAGATCGGACGTCGCAACTTACTTGGACAGTTGGGAGGACATCCGCATTCGGGGATCACCGCATGGAAAGAGGACCTGCAGGAAACCGCCTGGCTCCAGGAAAATTAATCAGTCAGAGCGGAACCAAAGCGCAAGCGATAGACGCGCAGCCGCCTTCCATTTGCGCAAGTTGTCACTAAAATTGGTTTCATGGAATTAAGTCGTAGGCCGCTCTCGCTCGACGACATCGCCGCCGTTGCTTATGGGCGCGAATCGGTGCAAATCGCGAGTTCGGCGCGCGCGGGCATTTTGGCGTCGCGTAAAGTTGTCGACGATATCATCGCGCGCGACAGCGTTGTTTACGGCGTCAACACTGGCTTTGGCAAACTTGCGGACGTTCGGATTCCGCGTGCAGAAATCGGCGCGCTCCAATTGAATCTCGTTCGCAGTCACGCCTGCGGCATCGGTTCGCCACTGTCCGAAGCGGAAACGCGCGCGATGATGCTGCTACGCGCCAACGTTCTCGCGCTCGGTTTTAGCGGAATTCGAGCCGAAGTCATTGAGCTTCTGTGCGAAATGCTCAACCGCGGAGTGCATCCGGTCGTTCCAGAAAAAGGATCAGTCGGCGCAAGCGGCGATCTTGCGCCCTTGGCGCATCTCGCGCTCGCGCTGATCGGCGAAGGCGAATCATTTGTCGAAGGCAAACGAATGGGGAGCGGCGAAGCGCTCAAACACGCCAAATTAAAACCGGTGCACTTGGAAGCCAAAGAAGGTCTCGCGTTATTGAATGGCACTCAGGCGATGCATGCGGTCGGAGGATTGTCGATCTTGCGCGCGAAACGCTTGACGAAGCTTGCCGACATCGCCGGCGCGATGACGCTCGAAGGCTTACGCGACACGCCCGTCGCTTTTGATCCGCGATTGCAGGACGCAAGACCTCATCAGGGACAAAAAGCAGTCGCCGCGCATCTGAATTCGCTCTTGCAAGACAGCGAAATTCGGGAATCGCATCGTCAGAATGATCCGCGCGTTCAGGATGCCTACAGCGTGCGTTGCATGCCGCAGGTGCATGGAGCGGTGCGCGATGTTCTCGCGCATTGCGAACAGATTTTGTCGGTCGAGTCGGGATCGGCGACGGATAATCCGCTTGTGTTTGTCGACAGCGGCGACGTTATCTCCGGCGGAAATTTTCATGGTGCGCCGCTCGCGTTTGCTTTCGATTACGCTGCGATTGCGCTTGCCGATTTAATGAGCATTAGCGAACGGCGAATTGATCGATTAGTGAATCCCGATAAGAGCGAAGGTTTGCCGGCGTTTCTGGCGCGCCGTCCCGGCGTAGAATCTGGGTTTATGATTGCGCACGTCGCCGCGGCATCGTTGCTCAATGAAGCGCGCGTGCTCGCTAATCCTGCGAGCGTCGATAACGTGACGACCTCGGGCGGGAAAGAGGACCACGTTTCCATGGGAATGACGAGTGCGCTCAAGTTGCGATCGATTGTCGATCTTGCCGAGAATTTGTTCGCGATTGAATTGCTCACGGGCGCGGAAGCGCTCGAACATCGCCGGCCATTGCGAGCCGGCAAAGGGGTCGAGCGCGCGTTCGAACTCGTTAGGCAGGTTGCGCCACCACTGACAAACGATCGTCCGCTTTCTGGCGACATCGCAAAACTGACCGAGAAGATTTGCGCCGGCGCATTCGACGATTTATGAGCGGGAAACGAGTCATTCACGCGCCGCGCGGCAATAAACTCAGCTGCAAAGGCTGGCACCAGGAAGCGGCGATGCGGATGTTGATGAACAATCTCGATCCCGACGTCGCCGAGAATCCGGATCAACTGATTGTTTATGGCGGCACCGGTCGCGCCGCGCGTAGCTGGCAAGCATTCGACGCGATCGTCCGCTCACTCCGCGAATTGGAAAACGATGAGTCGTTGCTGATTCAATCCGGCAAACCTGTTGGAAAATTTCGGACCCATGAAGAAGCACCGCGTGTTCTAATCGCGAATTCAAATCTTGTCGGCAACTGGTCGAAGTATTCTGAATTCAATCGGCTCGAGCGACTCGGCCTGACGATGTACGGCCAGATGACCGCCGGTTCGTGGATTTACATTGGAAGCCAGGGCATCGTGCAGGGAACATTTGAAACTTTCGCTGCTGCTGGAAAAAAACATTTTGGAGGTTCCTTAAAAGGAAAATTTGTTTTGACCGGCGGGCTCGGCGGAATGGGCGGCGCGCAACCGCTCGCTGCCACAATGAATGGCGCGGTGTTTCTCGGTGTCGAAGTCGATCCAGCCCGGATCGAGAAACGTTTGAAAAGCGGTTATTGTGATAAGATCACGCGGTCGCTTGATGAAGCGCTTAAATTGATTGAAACGGCGCGCAAAGATCGACAATCGCTATCGGTTGGTCTCGTTGGCAATTGTGCAGACGTATTGCCGGAAATTGTGAAACGCGGCGTCATTCCCAATGTCCTGACCGATCAAACGAGCGCGCATGACGCGCTGAATGGTTATGTGCCAAATGGAATTTTGCTGGAGGATGCGCTCGCGCTGCGCAGAAACAATCCGGACGAATATATCGAACGCGCGATGCAATCGATGGCAGTACATGTCGATGCGATGCTGGCGTTGCAAAAGAATGGCGCGATCACATTCGATTACGGCAACAATATTCGCGCTCAGGCGCAAAAGGCTGGCGTAAAAAACGCATTCGACATTCCCGGTTTCGTCCCGGAATACATTCGTCCCCTTTTTTGCGAAGGCCGCGGTCCGTTTCGCTGGGTCGCGTTGAGCGGCGATCCCAGCGACATCGCGCGTACCGATCAACTCGCTCTCCAATTGTTTCCCAAAAATCAAACGCTCGCGCGGTGGATGAAACTCGCGAGAGAGCGAATTCAGTTTCAAGGATTGCCGGCGCGGATTTGCTGGCTCGGTTACGGCGAGCGCGCCGAATTTGGAGTTGCTATGAACGACTTGGTGAAGCGTGGCGAAATCAAAGCGCCGGTTGTGATCGGACGCGATCATCTCGACGCCGGCTCGGTTGCATCGCCTAATCGTGAAACCGAAGGAATGATCGATGGGAGCGACGCGATTGCGGATTGGCCATTGCTCAACGCGCTTATCAACACCGCGGCGGGCGCTTCCTGGATCTCAATTCACAATGGCGGTGGTGTCGGCATCGGTTACTCGCAACACGCAGGAATGGTCGTTGTCGCTGACGGCACCGAGAATTCCAAGCGCAGATTAGAGCGCGTTCTCACCAGCGATCCGGGAATGGGTGTACTGCGTCACGCCGATGCCGGTTACGCCCGTGCCATCGATTTCGCGGCGAAACAAAAGATCGACATCCCGATCCAACCGAAGCCGCGCGATTGAGCATGCAAAAGCTGGTCGAGTGCGTGCCGAATTTTTCGGAAGGGCGGGGCGAAAGCATCATTCGGCAAATTACCGATGCGATTAAATCGACTGACGGCGTTTCCCTGAAGCTGCGGTCGAAGCAGCCTTTCGCGGAATACAGAAAGCCGCGGAGCTGATTGACATGCGCAAGCACAAGGGCGCGCATCCGCGAATGGGCGCGACCGATGTTTGTCCATTCATTCCAGTGAGCAATGTCACTTGGGAAGAAGCAATCGCTTGCGCGCGGAAATTGGGTAAGCGCGTCGGCGACGAACTAAGAATTCCGGTCTATCTCTACGAAAAGGCCGCGAAAGATAAATCCCGCTCGAATCTCGCTGTTATTCGCGCCGGCGAGTATGAGGGCTTTGCTGAGAAAATTAAGAAACCGGAATGGAAACCGGACTTCGGGCTGGCAAAACTCAACGAAAAGGCCGGCGCGACTGCAATCGGCGCGCGTGAATTTCTCGTCGCCTACAATGTCAACTTAAACACGAAATCCGTGCGACGGGCGAATTCAGTCGCGTTCGACGTGCGTGAGCAGGGTCGGTTTAAAACGGAGGATGGTACGCCTTCGGGGAAAAGGGTTCTCGACGCAAAGGGCGAGCCGGTCCGCATTCCCGGAATGTTGAAGCACGTCAAAGCGATTGGTTGGTTTGTGAAGGAATATGGGATCGCGCAAGTTTCGATGAATCTCACGAACATCGAGGAAACGCCGTTGCACGCCGCGTTCGACGCATGCTTCGAAGCAGCGAGTAAACGCGGCCTGCGCGTGACCGGTTCGGAAATTGTCGGGATGGTGCCGAAGAAATGTCTCACCGATGCCGGCCGCTATTTTTTGCGGAAACAGAAATGGTCGGAAGGCGCTTCCGAGGAAGAATTGATCGACATCGCAGTGCGCTCAATGGGCTTGAGCGAATTGAAACATTTCGATCCGAAAGAAAAAGTGATTGAATTAAAGATTGAATCCGATTCGAAATCGCTTTTGAAAATGAATTTACTCGAATTTTGCAACGAAACGGCAAGCGATTCGCCGGCACCAGGCGGCGGGTCGGTCGCGGCGTTGATGGGCGCGCTCGGGGCATCACTCGGTGCAATGGTGGCGAACCTTTCCGCCGGAAAACGCGGCTGGGACAATACGCTCGACTATTTCAGCAAGCGGGCGGTGAAAGCGCAGCAGCTCAAGGACGAATTGCTGGCGCTGGTCGATGAAGACACCGCGGCCTTCAACAAGGTGATGGACGCGTTCGCATTGCCAAAACAATCGGCCGAAGAAAAAGCGTCGCGCGCAGCTGCGGTCGAATCGGCCACGAAATATGCCGCGGAAATTCCACTCAAAGTGATGGAGACCGCGTCGAAGTCGTACGAACTGCTGGCGGAAATGGCGGAGAAGGGGAATCCGAACTCAATCTCCGATGTCGGCGTTGGAATTTGCGCAACGCGCGCGTGTATCGACGGTGCCGCGCTAAATGTTCGAATCAATCTCTCCAATCTGAAAGACGAGAAGTTCAAATCGACGCATCAGGAGAAAGTCCGAAAGATTCAGGCCGATTCGGAATCACAATTCAAGAAGATCGATCAGATCGTGCAGAGCAAACTGACTTGAAGTCGCTCGCTCTTCTTCAGGCGTCGCAGCTCGTCACGTTGGCGGGCCCGAAACGTCCGCGCATCGGCAAGGAATTGTCCGAGCTCGGAATTATTCGCCACGGCGGAATGCTAATCCGCGACAGCAAGGTCGACATCGTCGGCACAAGCGACGAAATCGAACAAAAATCGAAAGGGGCGGAGATTGTTGATCTCGGCGGGCGTGTCGTGCTCCCCGGATTTGTTGATGCCCACACGCATTTAGTGTTCGCCGGAAATCGGCTGGACGATTTCGAGCGGCGCGCCCGTGGCGAAACCTACGAGCAAATTGCGAAAGCCAGTGGTGGAATTTGGTCGACGGTCGAAAAAACACGTGCGGCGAGCGACACCAACCTTTTCGCTCAGGCTAAAAAGCATGTCGATTGGTTTTTGAAATGCGGAACGACAACCGTTGAAGCGAAATCAGGCTACGGGCTGACGTTGGAAGACGAATCAAAGATTCTGCGCGTGACGCGCCGCTTGAATGATGAGGTGCTTCTAGAAATCGTTCCGACTTTTCTGGGTGCGCACACAGTGCCGCGCGGCACGTCACCGCATGAATATGTCGATCTTGTGATCAACGAAATGCTGCCGCGCGTCGCGAAAGAAAAGATGGCGGAGTTCTGCGATGTGTTCTGCGAGCACGGTTATTTCGATATCGATCAATCGCGGAAAATTTTGGCTGCAGCTAAAAATCTTGGCCTCAAGCTTCGCGGTCACGTTGATCAACTGACGAATTCCGGCGGCGCAAAATTAATGGCGGAACTTGGCGCCACAACGGCCGATCATTTGGAAAAGACAGACGAGCAGGGGATCGCAGCTTTGAAATCGGCGAACGTGCAGCCGGTCCTGCTGCCAGGATCGGTTTATGCGCTTGGATCGACATCGTATCCGCGCGCGCGAGAAATGATCAATGCAGGCCTCGCGATTGTGCTTGCGACTGACTTCAACCCAGGCTCGTCACCAACACCATCAATGCCGATGGTGTTCTCGCTTGCTTGCACCCAAATGAAGATGTCGCCAGCAGAAGCGATTACTGCGGCGACGATCAACGCGGCGTATTCGTTGCACCGCGGGGATACGATTGGCTCGTTGGAGCCTGGCAAACTGGCCAACTTTGCGGTCTTCGATTGCGATGATTATCGGGAGCTCGCGTATTGGTTCGGGATTCCGCAAACGCACTCGGTTTGGGTGAACGGTGCGCGGGTTGTTTGAATTGTAGGGCAGGCGCATCGCCTGCCGATGCCAAAAGCGGCAACCGGAGCGGTTGCCCTACAATTGCGCGCAGCGTAACGTCGCTCTCCTCATGAAAGTGCAGGTTGAAAAAAAGCCGGAATCGATCTCGACGTTAAAGATCGAATTGCCGGCGGAAGAGGTTTCGAAGGAATGGGACACGATCGCCAATAGCTTTGCGCGTTTTGCCAAGATTCCCGGTTATCGCCCTGGCAAAGCGCCGCGCGCGGTGATCGACAAACGATTTCGTAAAGAGATTCAGGACGAAGTCACAAAGAAGCTCGTTTCGAAAAGTTATCGAGAGGCGATCGAGCAGAAAAAATTGCGGGTCGCGTCGCTGACGAATCTGGAAGACGTGCAGTTCGGCGAAGACAAATCGATGCGGTTTCAGGCAACGATTGTCACTGCGCCAGAATTTAAGTTGCCGAACTACAAAAATATTCCGGTGGAGTTGCCGGACACGAAGGTGACCGAGGCGGAGATTCACGCGACGCTGGAACGTTTGCGCGATCAGACCGCGGACTTTGTCGATGTGCCGGAGCGAGGCGCGCAGACGGAAGATTTCGTGGTGATCGATTTTGAGGGAACGGTTGAGGGTAACCCGATCAGCGAAGTTGCGCCGCAGGCGAGCAAGAATTTGCACGGCGGCAAGAAATTCTGGGTGCGTTTGGCGGCCGATAATTTTCTGCCGAAATTTTGCGAGCAGCTTGTCGGACAAAAACGGGAGGAGACGCGCACGGTGATTGTCGATTTTCCCGCGGATTTCCTGGTCAAAGAATTGGCCGGCAAACAAGCGAGCTACACGGTTACGGTGCGGGAAATAAAAGAAAAAGTGTTGCCAACCATCGACGATGCTTTCGCAAACAAATTGCTTCCGGGAAAATCGCTGGCCGAACTTCGGCATACGATCGAGCACGATCTTGAGCATGAAAAAGAACACGAGGTCGAACGAGCGAAGGAAGCACAGATCGTGAAATATTTGCAGGAGAAGATTCAGTTCGATCTGCCGCCGAGTCTGCTTCGCAACGAGACCAAGCGGGCGCTCGCTGAATTGGTGCAGCGGAATCGGGTGCGGGGAATTCCCGACGAAATGCTGAAGGACAAGGAAAAGGAATTGATCGAGACCGCGGCAAGTGTCGCGCACCACCGGTTGAAAACGAATTTCATTCTCGAGCGAATTGCCGAACAGGAAAAAATCGAAGTGCAAAAGGAAGATGTCGATCTTCGGATTCGGCAGGAGGCGAAGCACTACAGTATTTCCACCGACAAAATGCGGAAGGAACTGGAAGAGCACAATGGACTTAACGCGCTCGCAGAACAGATCCTGCTCGGCAAGACTCTTGATTTCCTAAAGGCGAATGTTAGCGTCCAGCCGGTTTCGGAAGAACAAACTGCCAAGAAATGAGTGAACTTAGCGAAAATCGCTCGCAATCGGTGCTGGTGCCGATGGTGGTCGAACAGACTAGCCGCGGCGAGCGCAGCTACGACATTTATTCGCGCCTGCTCAAAGATCGGATCGTTTTCATCGGGACGCCGATTGACGATCACATCGCCAACCTCGTCATCGCGCAGTTGCTTTTTTTGCAGATGGAAGACTCGAAAAAGGACATCAACGTTTACATCAATTCACCGGGCGGAAACGTCACTTCGGGGCTGGCGGTTTACGACACGATGCAATTTCTGACCTGCGACGTGACCACGTATTGCCTCGGCATGGCTGCGAGCATGGCGGCGGTTTTGCTTTGCGCGGGAACGAAGGGCAAGCGGTTCGCGCTGCCGAATTCGGACATCATGATCCACCAAGTCTCGGGCGGCGCACAAGGTGCCGCGAGCGATGTCGAGCGCCAGGTTGATTACATGTTTAAATTGAAGAAGCGCCTCATCAAAATCATCTCGCAACACACGGGCAAGCCGGAAGAACAGGTGCGGCTCGATTCCGACCGCGATTATTACATGTCGGCGCAAGAAGCGAAGGCTTACGGGTTGGTGGATGAAGTGATCAAGTCTCGCAAGGAAGTGAAAGGACTCGACGGCGCTCACTCGGGCGACCAGTCTGAGCGCAGCTCCGGGCGCAAATTGGAGGAATAGAAGCTGCTCCCATAAGGGCAAAATATGGCGCGCGCGACCAACCTCACCATGTGCTCGTTCTGTGGCAAGAGCCACGCCGAGGTGCGCAAATTAATCGCCGGGCCGGGCGTTTATATCTGCGATAGCTGCATCAACGTCTGCAAAAGCATTCTCGACAAAGAACTGAACGAAGACGCGCGGCGGCAGTCTTCCAACATTCGCGTCCCGAAGCCGGCGGATATCCGCCGCATGCTCGATCAGTACGTGATCGGCCAGGACGTTGCCAAAAAGACGCTCTCGGTGGCGGTGCATAATCATTTCAAACGCGTCCTGCAAGCTCCCGCGCCAACCGATTCTTCGGCAGCTTTTCAACCCGATCCGTTCGCCGAAGTTGAAATCGAAAAGAGCAACATTTTGTTGATTGGACCAACTGGTTCGGGCAAGACACTGCTTGCTAAAACGCTCGCGCGAATTCTCGATGTTCCATTTTGCATCGCGGATGCGACTACGCTCACAGAAGCCGGTTATGTCGGGGAAGACGTCGAGAACATCATTTTGCGCTTGCTCCAGAACGCTGATTACGACGTGAAGCGAGCGGAGATCGGCATCGTTTACATCGACGAAATCGACAAGATCGGCCGGAAGACCGACAACGTTTCGATTACGCGCGATGTCTCGGGTGAAGGTGTGCAGCAGGCATTGCTGAAAATTCTCGAAGGCAGTACCTGCAACGTCCCGCCCCAGGGCGGCCGCAAACATCCGCATCAGGAATATATCCAAGTCAACACCGAGAAAATTTTGTTCATTTGCGGCGGCGCGTTCATCGGACTCGACAAGATCATTCAAAAACGGATTGGCCAAAAAGTGATGGGCTTTGGTAGCCCGACGCTCGAGGTGGAGGAGGCGGCACGCAAAGCAGCGATCCGGCACGTTGAACCGGAAGACTTGCTTTCTTTCGGAATGATTCCGGAATTTATCGGCCGTTTGCCGGTGGTCAGCTCGCTCGACGCGCTGACGGAAGAGGAGATGGTCGCGATCCTGACCGAGACCAAGAACGCGATGATCAAGCAATACACCAAGCTCTTCTCGATGGAAGGCGTGCGTCTGACTGTGACCAAAGACGCATTGCGCGCTCTGGCCGCGCAATCGGTCACGAAAGGTACCGGCGCTCGCGCACTGCGTTCGATGCTCGAGCGAATCATGCTCGACATCATGTACGATGTGCCGAGCCGCGAAGATATCGCCGAAGTCACGATCAATCGGGCGGTGGTCGAAGGCAAAAAGCTCCCGCTGATTCGCAAGAAGCAGGACAAAGACGCCGCCTGACGGCCTTTGGCCGCAGGTTAAAAAAGTTAGAAGCGTTACAAGGTTAAAAGGGTTAGAGCTTCCCTTGTAACGTTGTAATTTTTTAACGAATCACGTTGCCGACATGCGCGCTGTCCTTCTCAACACCGGCACCGAGCTTCTCGCGGGCGACGTTCACGACACGCATCTGGCATTTATTGCTCGTGAAATTTTTTCACTCGGATTGCGGATCGAGGAACGGCGAACGGTCGCTGACGGCGCGGCGATTGGTGAAACCCTTCGGGAATTATTTGCGCGAGCGGAAATTATCTTCGTCACGGGCGGGCTTGGTCCGACAAGCGACGACATCACGCGGGATGTCGTCGCTGAATTGCTCGGACTGGGATTGCAAGAGAATGCGGAATTGCTCGCGTCATTGAAGCGGCGACTCAAAGCGCGCGGGATTAAATGGGTTTCCAGCATCGCGCACCAAGCCGAGGTGCCGGACGGCGCGCAAATTCTTCCAAACGAAAACGGAAGCGCGTCGGGATTGTATTTGAAAGCCAATATCAATCCGCAGATTCGTTCGCCGCACATCTTTCTTCTGCCCGGCCCGCCGCGCGAGTTACAACCGATGTTTCGCGAATCGGTGATGTCGATCTTGCCTTCGATTGTTAAAGGGCCGCCAAGATTCGAGCGGCGATTTTACAAGATCGCGTGTATGGGCGAATCGCTGATCGAAGAAGCCATCGGCGAAAGGATTCTGGCGATTCCCGGAATCGAGCTCGGTTACTGCGCGCGACCGGGCGAAGTCGACGTCCGAATCATCGGCGAGCGCGCCGCGCTGGAGCAGGCCGATCAAATTGTTCGCTCACAGCTCGGCGATTCAATTTTCACTACGAGTGACGAAACGCTCGAAGAACTGCTGGTCAAATTGCTCACGAAGAAAAGACAAACGCTGGCAATTGCCGAGTCGTGCACAGGTGGATTGCTCGTGAACCGGATTACGAACGTGGTCGGCGCCTCCGCGGTTTTGCTCGCGGGATATGTTTGCTATGCGAACGAAGCGAAGATCGACATCCTCGGAACCGATCCCAAACTGATCGAGCAGCATGGCGCGGTCAGCGAACAGGTCGCGCGCGCAATGGCACAAGGCGCGCGCAAGCGCGCAAGCGGGACGTACGCCCTGGCGACGACGGGCATTGCCGGACCGAGCGGCGGCTCGGACGAAAAACCGGTCGGCTCGGTTTACGTCGCGCTCGCGTCCGACGCAGAAATCAAAGTTAAGAAATTATTTTTCCCAAGCGATCGCGAAACGTTTAAGCAACTCACCGCGCAGGCAGCCTTTGAAACTTTGCGCCGAAAGTTGATTCAGTAATCGCCGACATCGACCGGCGTGCCGACTTTGACGTGATCGTAAAATAACTTTGCGCCGTCGACCGATTCGCGAATGCAGCCGTGGGATGCGGGATAACCGGGCAGAATGCCGATGTGCATTCCGACGCCTTCACCGGTGAGACGCAGGAACCACTTCATCGCCGCGCCAGCGAAATGGGTTCCGCTCGGCGCAGAATCGATGTGAACACTGACGCCGGCACGCACTACGCGGCCCGAATGATCGACGAAATCGCCGTAAAGGCTCGAATGATGATTCGGGTCCTTCTCCATCACAGTAAAGTGTCCGTGCGGCGATTCGTGGCCGCGTTTGCCCGATGAAACCGGACCGTCGGCCACGATTTCCTCTTCGATCATCAGATAGGCACGTTGCTTCGGGATCGACACGACGATGCGCGTGTTATCGGGCGTCGCTTGTTTAAGCAAATTTTGATTCACCTTCATCGGCTCTTGTTTGTGAATCAGGTCGGCCGGTTTCTTCATTTTTGGCTGGAACAATTGAGCCCTGGCCAGCCCCGCTAGGGCGACGACCGTCCAGACGCCAATCGCCGTTAGGCAAAGTCGTTTCATGAATTTCCGCTGTAACTGTGAACGCGGTTGAGCCAGCCTGGCAACCAGCGGGCCTCGTGTCGTTCCGGTGGCGAATTCTGGACGCGCCGGCGCAACATTGCAGCAGCGGAATTTGAAAAGTCGCGTGCGGCACTCGTGCCGTTTTCGGAACTGTGCATTTCTTGGAGGACTTGCAGTAATCCCCAGCCTTCGCCGTGATAACGCTCGGTATGCAAAACGCCTTCGCCTTTGAAATTCACGTAATCGACCAGTGCGTAACAGCCATGCGGCGTGCTGGCAACGCGCTCGAATTGCCGCTCCACGTTGGCGCGATCCGCCGGAGCAGCTTCATCGAGCATCTTGGCGAGCGATTGTTGTAAACGCGCGACCATGAATTGGGCCTGAACATCGATCGTCCGCGATAAAAACTGTCGGAGTTCGTGCATTGGAGTTGAATTCTGGGCGCTGGAAAATTCTGCGCGCGAGTTCCAGGGGCAAGCGGGGGGCTGATTCAACCACGCCGGAATCGCGGCGCGATGTTCGCGCGCGAAGGCGAGGAATTTTGGAAAGCTTTCTTCAAACGGGCCGTGCACGCCTTGCGGATACCAAATGAAATGACCAATTCCAAGCGAAGCGAAATTTTCTCCAGCGTTCCAGGCAGTAAGACCGGCCACGGTGCCGTTGCTTTCGTTTTGCCAAATCTTCTTGCCGATTCGGAGGGCATCGGCATTGGAAATACGAACCGGTTCAGCTGCCCAATCCGTTCCCGCCAGCACAATGAAAAGCAAACAGGCAGCCAGGAGGAGGCGACCGGTTTGGTGTTGAGTTGACGAGCGCGGTTTCTCCACTAGCGTTGCAACTTTCTGCGCTGTTCCAGATTAAAGCGCAATCACATTCGCAATCTCATTTTATGAAATCCATTGTCCTCAGCGCCGTTGCTCTGTCCTTCGCGGTCAGCGTTTTTGCGGAAGAAAAACCGCCTCAACTGAAAGATTTGAAGGACAAAGCCAGCTACAGCATCGGTTTGAATTTCGGTATGAATTTTAAACGGCAGAATGTTGATCTAAACACCGATGCGTTTGCCGCCGGGTTCAAAGACGGCATGACCAACAGGAGGCCGCTTTTGACCGAGCAGGAAGTCAGAGAAACAATGATGGCATTCGAAAAAGATATGCAACAGAAACAAGCGGAGACCGCTAAGAAAAACGCGGCTGAGGGCGACAAATTCTTTGCCGAAAACAAAATCAAAGAGGGCGTTAAAACGACCGGCAGCGGTTTACAATATAAGGTGCTGAAAGAAGGCACCGGAGCCCAGCCGAAGAGCAGCGACACCGTGACGGTAAACTACCGCGGCACCTTGCTTGATGGCACGGAATTCGACAGTTCCTACAAACGCGGCGAGCCAGCCACCTTTCCAGTAGGTGGCGTTATCAAAGGCTGGACCGAAGCGCTCCAGCTAATGAAAGCCGGCTCCAAGTTTCAACTTTTCATCCCGGCAAATCTTGCCTACGGCGAGCAAGGGCGACCGGGAATTCCTCCAAACTCGATCCTGATTTTTGAAGTCGAGCTGATGGATGTGAAATCGCCGCAAGCTGGTGGCGCGAGCCCAACGCCTTCGCCTTCACCGAAATAATTCGCGCATCGCGAATCAGTTAGCGCTTACCGCTGTCGCTTCCCACGTGACCCGCGTCGCGTCGCCCCACAAATCTTCCAAGCTGTAAAAGGCGCGCTTGTCGCGATGGAAGATGTGCACAACCACTTCGAGATAATCGAGCACGATCCATTGACTTGCCGGAAAGCCGTCAACTGCAGCGGCTCGAGTCTTGTGATCTTCCTTTAATTTCGTCTCAATTTCGTTCGCGATTGCTTTGAGCTGCGGCTCGGACGTGGCCGAACAGATCACGAAAAAATCGGTGAAACTGGAGATGCCGGCTAGATCGAGAACGACGATATCTTCGGCCTTCTTGTTTGAAGCAAGCTCGGCGCAGGTCGTGGCTAACTGTTTTGCGGTTATGTCGCTGACTCCCGGTAAAGATTTTTCCGTCGAATAATTTCTTCCACGGCCCGAGGTACGAGATAACGGATCGAGCGACCTGACGCAACTCGGTTCCGGATTTCAGTGGCCGAGATGTCGATGTTTCGCTGCACGACCGGGTACTGGTGGCCGCTTTCCTTACCGCTACCGCGATCAAGCACCACGAATTGCACGAGCTTTTTCAGTTCGTCCATGCGGTGCCATTTGTTTAATCCGCCGACGTTGTCCGTGCCGATCAACCAAAATAATTCCGCGTTCGGATCTCGTTTGCGAATCTGCAGCACGGTATCGATGCTGTAGGACGGCGGCGGCCGTTTCAGTTCGCAATCGTCGACCGCAAAATCGTCTTGGCTCTCAATCGCCGCGCGGAGCATCGACAGTCGTGCTTCGCCACTCGCCTGTGCGGATCTTTTTTTAAACGGCGAAAGCGCGGCCGGAACAAAAATTAATTGTTCGAGTCCAAGTTCTTCGCACGCTTGGCGGCCGAGAATCAAATGGCCGTGATGAATCGGATCGAACGTGCCGCCGTAGATGCCGATTTTTCTCATTCCAACCGCTTTTTCGTTCGCGCCACCAAGATCGACATCTAAGTTGCGACGTTATGAACGACAGTTCACTCGGTCAACTGATACTCTGCGGCGTTCCGGGGAGAGAACTCGATGCGGCCAGTGCCGAATTGTTCCGTCGCGTGCAGCCCGGCGGCTTCATTCTTTTCGGGCGCAACATCGAAAGCGCGCCGCAACTGCGCAAACTGATCGACGACTTGCGCGATTTGAGTGAAGCCGAGCCTATCATCACGGTCGATCAGGAAGGGGGACGCGTGTCGCGATTGCGTTTGATCGGGAACGAGCCGCCGAACGCGCAGCAGTTGCGCGATAAGGATGATGTCGATCTTATCCGCCGGCACGGCGACATCACCGGGCGTTTGTTGCGCGTCTTCGGATTCAATCTCGATCTCTGTCCGGTGCTCGACATTTCTTTCGACGATAACGCGGACAATTCGTTGCTCGGCCGTTGTTACGGCAAAACGGTTGAGCAAGTAGTGCGCAACGCCGACGTGTTTAACGACGCGATGCGGAAACAGGGGATCATGAGCTGCGGCAAACATTTTCCCGGCTACTCAGCCGCGAAATCGGACGCGCACTTTGCATTGCCGACGATCGATCGAACGCGGGAAGAGTTGGATGCGAACGAACTGGCTGTGTTCCGGAAGTTTATCGACAAGATCGACAGCATGATGATTTGCCACGGCTGGTATCCGTCTCTCGAACCGCAGAAAACTCCGGCCAGTTTATCGCGTAGCGTGATCACTGAGTTACTTCGCGGCGAGTTAGGGTTCGATGGATTAGTCATGACCGATGACCTCGACATGGGCGCGATCCTGAATGGCTACGGATTAGAACAAACGATTCGTCTCGCGATCGGCGCTGGAAACGAGTTGGCGATGATTTGCCATCGTATTCCGGAAATCGAAAACGTTCGTAAAATTCTCGGCACATTACCGCGCGAACAAATTGATCGCGCGCTTGGAAGCGTTGCGTCGTTTAAGAAAAAGATCGCGCCGCCTCACGAATTTTCCGAAGCGGCCTTTCGTGAGATCGACAATGAGGTTTGGCAATTGCGGGTCGCGACACTGGGCGAAGAGCGGGCCAAACAACGCAGTGCCGAAGACGGCAAACGATCGCCCGTCGAAGTGTATTGAATGTCAAATGTTTAGATCTGACCCAGCTGCACGGCCCCGCGGTCATGAAAACGATTGCAATGATTCTTTTATCCGTTGTCGTATGGCGCACCATCGCCGGCAGAACCTGTCAAACTTCTGTTCGTCCCAACTGCAACCGCTCTACAGCCAAACGCGACTGCTACATTTGATCTCTACGTTTACAATTCAAGCGCGCGCCCACAAAAAGCGCCAAGTTTAAAAGGCTAAAACAGTGGAAAGCTGATAACAGGCGTTGAGTTGTTGACGCGTTGAGAAGGGAACCAGAGCATCTTGACCCCTTCGCCGATTTCAAACTATCCTGTGCTCTCATTGATCGGTCGAACAATTCGGACGGCTATAATTAGAACTAACCCAATTCGCAGAATCATTTCGTGAACGCCAATGAACAAACCCGCGCCGAACTTACCGTCCGTGGCCTGATTATAGGTATCATCATCACGTTGGTGTTCACTGCGGCCAATGTGTACTTCGGCCTCAAGGCCGGCCTCACTTTTTCTACATCGATTCCCGCGGCGGTGATTTCGATGGCGATCCTGCGAGCGTTCCGGGATGCGACCGTTCAGGAAAACAACATTGTGCAGACGGTCGCGTCGGCAGCCGGCACGCTGTCGTCGATCATCTTCGTGCTGCCCGGTTTGATCATGATCGGATTTTGGACCGAGTTCCCTTTCTGGACTTCGTTTTGGATCTGCGCGCTCGGCGGAATTCTCGGCGTGATGTATTCAATTCCACTGCGTCGCGCGTTAGTGACCACTTCGGATTTGCCATATCCGGAAGGCGTCGCTTGCGCCGAGGTGCTGAAGGTCGGCAGCAGCGGCGATTCCGAACATGCCGCCGATATCGAACACGGGCGCGCTGGTCTGCGCGCGGTGTTGTGGGGATCGATCGTGTCAGCGGTCTTTGCGGTAATCGTTGCGACACAAGTTTTCGCGGCCGATGTGGCGCAGACATTCCGAATTGGCCACAAAGGCGCCGTGAGCGGTTACGATTTCTCGTTGTCGTTCGCTTTGTTAGCCATCGGGCACTTGGTTGGTCTCTCCGTTGGGATCGCGATGCTCATCGGCACATTGATTGGCTGGGGCTGGGGAGTCCCACATTTTTCGGCCATCGCCGGCGATATCACCACGGCGACCGCGACGCTCGCGCAAACTACTTGGAGCCACAAAGTGCGCTTCGTCGGCGCCGGCGCGATTGGTGTCTCCGCGATTTGGACATTGCTCAAATTGGTAAAGCCGGTTGCACGGGGACTCACGAGCGCGATGGCCGCGTCACGCGCGCGCAAAGCGGGCAAAGCCGACACGTTGCCAATCACTGAACGCGATATTCCGATTGGAGTCGTCGGCCTTGTCACATTGGTTTGCATGCTGCCGATCGGATGGCTTCTCGGTAATTTCGGAAACGCGAGCGGGCTGGGTGCGCATTTGCCAACGCTGATCATCGGCGGCGTGGTTTACATCGTTTTGATGAGCTTCTTCGTCTCGGCGGTCTGCGGTTACATGGCTGGCCTGATCGGTTCGTCCAACAGTCCACTGTCGGGCATTGGTATTCTGGTGGTGATTGGCGCTGCGTTGCTGCTCGTGCTCGGCGTAAAACCGTACGTCGGTCCTGAAGCAAGCAAGGCGCTGATGGCGTTCGCGCTCTTTACTACCGCAGTGATCTTCAACGTTGCCGCGATCGCGAATAATAACCTGCAGGACCTTAAGACCGGCCAATTGGTTGATGCGACGCCGTGGAAGCAACAGTGGGCGCTCGTGATCGGTGTCGTCGCGGGCGCGTTTGTGATTCCGCCGGTGCTCGATCTGGTGAATCGCGCTTACGGCTTCGTGGGCGCGCCGGGCGCCGAACTGCGTCCGCACCCATTGCCGGCCCCGCAGGCGGGATTGATCTCCTCGCTCGCGCAAGGCGTGATCGCCGCTGACATCGACTGGAGCCTAATCCGGATCGGCGCATTGATCGGCGTTGGCATCATCCTGCTGGATGAAATCCTCGCCCGCACGACAAAGCATATGCGCGTTCCTCCGCTGGCAGTGGGTCTTGGAATTTATCTGCCGACGCAAAGCACGCTGATGATTGTGGTCGGAGCTGTCGCGGGCTGGTTCTTCGACCAGCGCGCCAATCGCACTCCGAAACCCGAAGCGACAAAGCAGCTCGGCGTGCTACTCGCGTCGGGGTTGATCGTCGGTGAAAGCACGATCGGCGTGGTGATCTCCGCGATCGTTGTTTTCTCCGGCGTAGCCGCACCGCTGGCATTGGTCGGACCCGGTTTTGAAATGGCCGGGATCATCATCGGCGGCGTCGCTTTCGCAGTGATTGCAGTGATGCTTTACCGGTGGATCTTGCGAATGGCGGCGGCAACATCGACATGAAACGGAAATGGAACTGGCTGCTTTGGGTTGGGTTCGTTGTCGCTGTCGGCGGTTTGTTCAGTTACCAATTTTTCATCCAGTTCCCAAGCACGCGTGATTTTCCATGGGCGACTCTTTTGATCTTCGGCGTTGGCGCAGCGTTACTCTTGGTCGGCCTGTTTCGCGCTTTTGGAAGACCGCAACTTTATCGCGGCAAAGTGTTCGGGTCGATTTTCCTCGCGATCACTGTCTTGCTCTTCGCTTTTTTCTCCTACGAAACTTTTTATGTGCTTCGGCAAGTCCCGCTTTCCGCGCAGGCGCCACGCGTCGGCGAAAAAGCGCCGGAGTTCTCATTACCCGATCAAAATGGTAAGTCGGTCGCATTGGGCGATCTGGTGTCGCCCAACGGCGCGGTCTTAATCTTTTATCGCGGACATTGGTGACCGCTCTGTAACTCCGAGTTGCGGAGTTTTCAGCGGCGTCTTTCCGATTTCCAAGCGCGAGGAGTGCGCGTCGCCGCGATCAGCGTTGATTCGGTTGAAATCAATCGCGGCCATTCTCAGAAAATGCATTTCACATTTCCAGTACTCTCCGACGCGGACGCGGCGGTGATTCGGCGTTACGACGTTCTACATCGTGGCGCTGGTCCCAAAAACAACGACATCGCTCGACCAGCTGAATTCTATGTCGATGCGAACGGGACAGTTCAGTGGGTCAACTTGACCGAGAACATCGCAGTGCGCACGCGGCCGGAGCAAGCGCTGAGCGCGATCGATTCGGCCAAGGTTGGCCGGCGCGATTGACGGCGCTTCGCCGACTTAATAACTTCAGCGCACGTGCAGGCGGAACTGGAACAACTACTCATCCTTCAAGATCGACAACAAAAGATCAGGCAGATCGAGAACGAGATAAAAAATCTTCCGTTGCAACGAAAGCATCTCGAATTGCAGCTGGCGGAAAGCGCTGCCAGTCTGGAGGCCCTCAAGCAAAAAGCGCGACACGTTGAGATTGATCGCAAAAAGCTCGAGCTCGACGTCGGCATACGCAACGAAAGCATTTCGCGCCTCAAGACCCAGCAATATCAAACGCGCAAGAACGACGAATTCCAGGCGATGGGTCACGAGATCGAGCGTTACGAAAACGAAATTACCAAGCTCGAAGACCAGGAACTCGAGCTAATGGAGCAGGGGGACAAACTGAAAGTCGAAGTCACCGCCGAGGAAAAGAAAGCAGCCGCGACCAAGGATTCGATCGCGCGACAAATGAACGATCTCGGCGAGAAATCGAAAACGCTCGAAACGCGGCTGCAAGAGTTAGCGAAGGAGCGAAAGGAATTAGCTGAAAAAATGGACGAGGATTTGTTGAATCGCTTCGAACGGCTGTTCACGAGCAAAGGCGACTCAGCCATTGTCGCGGTCGAACATGGCGTTTGCACGGGTTGCCATATGAAGCTGACGACTGCGACCGTGAAAGACGCGGAAGCTGGCAAGGAAATTGTCAGCTGCGAACAGTGCGGGCGAATTCTCTACGTGCCGGCGTAACATCCTAACCAGTGTCAACCGGGCGAGGTTTGCGTCTGTATGGCCGATCGGAGCGATTAACGAAATCTCGTCACGTAGTAAATTTCTGGCGGAACATGATCGACCGCCCACGGAATTGGACCGCGTGCGCTGCTATAGAAGGCCGCGCCAGTTCCGCGACCGTGCGTGGAAAGGAATGGCAGCAAATGAAACTCTACGGTCTCAGGCGGGAAAATTTTCTCGATCGGCAACGGTACGATCGCGGTGCTATTGGACGGTAAAACCAGAACGTCGTTGGAATGAACCTCCGACGCAGCGGCATCGAGGGCTTTGGCTCCCCATAGCTGCATGTAATACTGAAACCCCCAATGGCTTTCGAACCAGGTAGTGTTGAGTTCGGCCTGAAAACGCCTTTGAAATTCACGCGAGGCATCTAGAGCAGACTCGGCCTGACGGTAATCGGCTGTTGCGATGAGGAGCGATCCAATTGCGGACAAAAATACACCCAGGTAAGGCAAAAAGAGAGTTTTCGCGTGCGGGCTTCTTTCCCACCAGCGCATACACAAGATCGCGACGGCCGGAGCTATCGGCAGAATCGTGCGCCCGGTGATCGACCAATTGCAGAATGTGACGAAGCTGAGTGTGCCCAAAACCCAAAGAGACAAAAGCAAAGAAGGGGAGTTTCGATGACGAAGGAAGTCTGCCACGGCTAATGCGAGAACGCCGGCGCCAATCATTGCGAAGACGCCGCCTTCTATTTGGACCAGTGACCTGTTTTGGCCCAGTGCATAAAATGGATAGAGCGGCACGAAAATGCAAAAGAGGGCGAGAAAGGCAACAAGGCCCACGAGCTCTATCACCCAAAATCTCCACCTCCGCCCGGCCAAGTAAGGCAGCATGCTAACGAGACATCCTCCGGTGAAAGCCATTCCAATCAGGAATTGTGCGAACCACGGCGGGCCGAGCTTCACCATACTCCGCGAGAGAAAGACAGCTCCGGCAAATAGCCCAACACCGTAATGTGCTCGAGTCGTCAGCTCGAACGCAAGGACCGCAGCGATTGGAATGAAAAGTAACGACAGGTAGAAAAGGAGACGGCGATCACGGGCCAGGGTGTATGCAACGAGCAACGGCACAACGCAGACGCCGAAATATTTTGTGAACGAAGCCCCGGCAGCCAGAATCGCGGAAACTATGAGCAGCAACCAGCTTCGACGTTCCAGTCCCGCGATCCAGGACTCGATTGACCAAAGCCAGAGCGCGAGCAACATCAGATCGCACATGATGTTCGTCGCGGAGACCAGAAACGCGGGCGTGAACAAGGTTAGCGTTGCCGCCAGGAACGGTCTGCCGCAAAATCGGCGCGCAATCGCAAACGTCGCGAGGATCGACAGAATCGGCCAGATCAGAAATGCCAGATGCATGACCAGCTCGTTCCAGCCGACAAGCGATGCGACTGCGGCGATGTAATAGGAGCAAAGCGGCGGATTTTGCATCGCTTTCCACATTGGTTCGGCGGAGGTGGACCAGTTCACAGAGAAACCATACGGATCGAGCGGATGCTTTGTGATCTGCTGCGCCATCCAAAGAAAAAGCGGATCGTCGGTATGAAAGGCTTTATTTAAAAACGGCGCAAGGGCGGCGACAGTCAGAGCCACCAGCAGAAACTGGCCTTTACGCGACCTTTCTGCGGCCAGAAGGCGATCCAATGGCAGATCGTTGCTCATTTCTTTGCCATCGAAAGGTTAACAAAGATAAAAAGCCCGCTCATGAGAGCGATTGTCGAGCCTGCGATCCAAAGACCAACGCGGAACTGTTTGGGAGCGTACGTGAAGCGCAGTTCGTGTTCACCGGGCTCGAGAAATACGCCACGGAAATGAAGATTTGTGCGAAAAATTGGCTGGGCGACGCCGTTAACAAACGCAGCCCAGCCGGGATACCACGCGTCATTCAGCACGAACAGCGCCTTTGTTTTCACGCTTACGCGTGCATGCACTTCGTTAATGTTGTCCTGAAACGAGACAACTTCGCCAACATCGCTAACTTTGGCTGCGGGGTGGGGGGTCGATGTGTTGTCTGCCTGCGTGGCGACGGCATCAGATTCGACAATCGCAGTCGAAGCAACGTCGAAGTCAGGCACAAGCAGTTTTTCCAACATTTGCGAGGCGGCGCGCTCAGGATTGTCAACCCGCCCTGAAAGAATCCAGTTGCCGACGAGAAATGCGCGAGGGCGCGCGTTTGGATGTTCGACTAACTGCAGACTTTTTGATGCGCCGTGCCAGCTTATTTGATCGAATGGCGCGCCGGCTAGCGTATAACGAACACTGAGGAGATCGGCCAGCTTCTCCGCCTTATCTGGAGACAGCGACCAAAGCAAATAATAAAGCGCAAAGTAGCGCCCGAGTTTTTGGCCACCCTGCCAGGTCTGATTGATCCCAAACCGCGTCCAAGAGTCTCCTACCCCTGCACTGACCGCCCATTTTATGAGGTCGTCGTCGTGGCTACCGTATAGCCATTGCTGCACTGGGCCGTACACGGAATGGACGCGCCACCTGGAGAAATCCGTCAACGGCTCCAGCACGTTCGTTGGCTTTGTTTCATAAACGCTTTGATCGACCAAGTGGTGCAGGTCACGAGTCACGAAAAAGAGGTTCGCAAAAATGAATGCTGGTGCGATCCATGCCATCCGCTGCGTCCGCGCCACTGTGCCAGTGAGGATGACGGCAAAGCTCGCGACCAAAAAAAGAATCGCCTCCAGGTAATCGTTGAGTTCGCTGCGATACGCGGGTTCGGAACTGGGGAACAGCCCATTCGTCACAGATCGAAAGAATTCGGGATCTCTGACCGCCAAAAGATAGCCGGACATAAACACTGCAACTGTCGCCAGGCCAAAGACTAAGATCACTTTTTGCAGCCGGCTCTTGTGAGGCGCCCACTTGCAGGTGCGCAGAACTTCCTGCCATCCTAAACCCGCAAGCAGTGAAAGGGCAAACAGAACGAGCACGAGAAATTTTGTCGGAAAGCGAAAGTGACCAAAAGCCGGTACGCGATCATAAAGAAATTGATAAAGGGGCGTGTTCTTGCCAAGCGCCATTGCGACCCCAAACGCCATCGCCCCGAACAAAAAAACGCACAGGAATTTTTGATCGCGCCGAGAGCGGCCACGGCGAAAAACAAGCACGGAAGAGAGGGCGAGAACAAGGGGCAGAATGCCGGCATAACAGGTACCGATCCAAAACTCGAAGATTGTGCCGCCCCCAAATTGCTCTGGGTAACCGGGACGGCCATTAATGAATGGGAGCAAGAACTGCAGCAAATTATGTAACTGCAGCGAGGCCATACCCAGACCGGGGTTAATTCTAGCAGCCCGCTCTGACAGCGGCACGAATTCTAGGCTCAACAACAACTGTGGGGCTGACACCAAAATCGCAAGCAAACCAGCCGCCAGGAGGATCGTCAGCGTTCCGATCAACGGTTTAAAAGCGCGGTTAAATACGCAAGACGCAACCGTGTAAGTTGCTGCCAAGGCAATCGTGTAAACCAGAAATTCTGGGAATCCCGCCAGGTATTGAACCGTAATGAGCAGAGCAAGAGTTAGGGTCAGACTGGTCAATCGCGCCTTGTGGCTCAGAACACCTTCTGTGCGCAAGGTTCGCTCGATGCGACTCAACGTGAGAACGATTAAGGGCGCCCACACGGCCGAGCCGAGGTTGTTTGCAAATTCCAAATTTACGATTGACCACGAACTGAACATGCAGCTCAGCGCCGCTACCAGAGCCGGTGCCACTTGCATTCGCCAATGACGTGCCAGAGCAAAGATGGCTGCACCTGCCAGCCAAAGATGCACCGCGCAGTAAATCCTCAACGCAGTTGCCGCTGAGAAAATGTAAAAGACTGCATGAAGCGGATAAAAAATTGCCGATTGCGGATCGGCGACGAAGGGCTTCCCCCAGCCAGAGTGCGAGTTCCACAGCGGAATGTGTCCGTTCCAAAATGTCTCTTTCGCGAGTGAATGTTGTGGCAAGAAATCAAAAAACATGTCCCGCAGGAAGGGCACTTTTCCCGCGATGAATACAGGCCAGAAAAAAATCAGAACTAGCGCTCCCAACAAGCCGTAAGGCCATGTGCGAGAGAGCTTGGACAAGAATCCGCGGCCCATGATTGAACGACCGTTACTCGATCACACGTTGAATCGAAATGTAATTACGTCGCCGTCGCGAACTTCGTAATCTTTGCCTTCGATTCGGAGCTTGCCGGCTTCGCGCGCCTTCGCGAAAGAACCAAGTGCGACGAGATCATCGTATGCAATCGTTTCGGCGGCGATAAAGCCGCGTTCAAAGTCGGAGTGGATCGCACCCGCTGCGGCCGGCGCCTTTTCGCCGGCATGAATCGTCCAGGCGCGCGTTTCCTTTTCGCCAGTCGTCAAAAACGTGCGCAAACCTAGCAAATGATAAACCGCGCGAATGAGCGTGTGAACGCCGCTGTCTTCGACGCCGAGGCCGCGCAAATATTCGAACGCCTCCTCCTCGCTAAGATCGACAAGTTCACTTTCGATCCGGGCACTGATCACGAAGGCCTCCGTTCCGAAATGATGCTGGGCGTAATCCTGAACAAGATCGACATGTTTCGCAGCGGCGTTCGTTTGATCGCCTTTAGCAACTGCCGCCAAATCAGTCTCCGCAACATTGCACGCGAACAGGGTTGGCTTTGAAGTCAGCAGAAAGAAATTCCGCGCCATCAGTCTTTCTTCAGGTTCGAGCGGGGCAGTAATGGCAGGCTTACCGGCGTCCAAGTGCGGAAGCAGCTTTTCAACAACTGCATTTTCGATCTTCGCATTCTTCTCACCGGCGCGGACTTCTTTTTGTAAGCGGTCGCGCCGTTTTTGAAGCGAGGCCAGGTCGGCTAGCACCAGCTCGGTGTTGATCACCTCAATGTCGCGAATCGGGTCGATCGTGGCGCTGACGTGATGAACGTCCGGATCCGCAAAGCAGCGGACCACCTGAACGATCGCGTCCACTTCGCGAATGTGATGGAGAAATTGATTACCGAGACCTTCGCCTGCGCTCGCGCCTTTCACCAGGCCGGCGATGTCGACCAACTCGATGGCAGTGGGGATAATTTTCTTGGAGTGCGAGATCGGCGCAATTTTTTCCAGGCGTGAATCAGGCACGAAAACGACGCCGACGTTGGGATCAATGGTGCAGAAAGGATAATTTTCGGCCGGCGCTTTGTGCGTTCGGGTGACGGCATTGAATAACGTCGATTTCCCGACGTTCGGCAGTCCAACAATTCCGGCGCTAAGCATAAGCGCCGACGTTAACGCAATTTAAAGCGGCGGTCTATTTATCGCGCTATAGCCTTGGCGAAAGCGGATGACAGTCGCAAAATGTATCTCCAAAGGGTGGAGATTTGGCCGCTTCTGGTAAATAGTTGCACCCTTAGAACGGGCTGTAGTTCAGCTTGGTAGAACGCTTGAATGGGGTTCAAGAGGTCGTGGGTTCAAATCCCGCCAGCCCGAGATCACAATTTTGACTTCCCAGAATGAATAAGTGCCGAATTGCTATCCTCATTGCGGCTTTGACCTCCTGCGGTGGGAGCGTCGCCTTCGCCAGAGCTCCGGCAGAAGCTCATCCGCTCACACTCAATCGTGCTGCTTTCGGTTACGCCCGCGAACTGATCGCAGGTGGTCGCGTGGTTGCCGATAAGAAAGGTAGCTGGCGCGCACATCACCGTTCACGCTCGGAGGAAAACGAATTTATCCACAACCATGGTTTTGCTGAATACGCGAAATGGCACTTGGGCATCGACAGTCGTCATTCGTCTCAAAGCAAAGCGCATTACAAGTTCCCCTTTGGCGATTTCGCGGCGCTCCACCGTTGTGGCTTGCTCGCGGTCAAGGCTCGCGCTCATCAGTCTGGCTATGCCGAGATCGAAGCTGCTGCGGACCAGTTACTGAGTCGGATTGAAATCAGGCAACCCACGCGCTGAGAAACGCATCGATTAATTCCGGCAAATCGTTGCTGTAGCCACCTTCAAGAATCGCGGCGATGGGGATGTCGATCTTGTTTAACCATTCTCCGAAGGTCGCAAAGTCTTCCCTCTCAAGTGTCATCTGCACGAGCGGATCTCGCGCGTAGGCATCGAATCCGGCGGAGACGAGAATCAAGTCCGGCTTAAAGCCGATCAATTTATCGAGCGCGCGTTTGGCAACATCGACATGTTCCTTGCGCGGCGTCTGAGGTGCGACCGGATAATTGTCGACGTTGGCGAACGATTTTGCGCCAGTTCCGGGATAAGCCGGAAATTGATGGATAGAAGCGAATCGAATCCGCGGATTGTTGACGACGATCGCTTCCGTTCCGTTGCCGTAGTGCGCGTCGATATCCCAGATCGCTACGCGCTCAGCGCCGTTCTTGAGCGCATCGAGCGCAGCGATGGCGACGTTGCTGAAGTAACAGAAACCCATGGCGCGATCGCGCGTGGCGTGATGTCCGGGCGGTCGCATTAAGGCGAATGAGCGTTCTCCGGCAAGCGCGGCGTGTGTCGCTTCGGTTCCGGCGCCGGCAGATTTAAGTGCGTACTCGTAAATTTTTGGAATGGCCGGTGTATCGAGATCGAAATCGCCAATTGGATTTTTGACGCGCTCGATGTGTTCGCGGGAATGCGCGCGCAGTAGTTCGCCATTCGTGGCAGTTCGCGGTTCGCGCCACTGCCAGGCTGGATGTCGATCTTTCAATATCGGGACGGTTTGGATGATGCGCGTTGGCCGTTCTGGATGTCCGGGAGCGGAGTAATCAACGCAGCGCGGATCGTGAAAAATGATCATCGAAAAAATTGGGAATTGACGGCCACGACCCTATATCGGCATGGCGTTCGCTGCATTTTTAAACATTCAATCCACCGAGATTAAAATGAAGGATTATTACCTTTCAAAAATTGCTGTCGTGATCTTGTCGAGTCTTGCTGTTGCTCGAGGACTTTGGGCCGGTCCCACTGCTGCTGATGTCGGCGACGCCGAAACGTTCGGGCATTCAGCGCTCTACATGGGCGCAGCCAGCGGCTTTGAAACACTGGCTCAACCGGGCGATTGTCCTGCGGCCACGCCGACGCCGTCGCCAGTACCAAACGGCGACAGTTTTTGTGACGAACTGGCTCCGGCGCCAACGCAGACAAACTTTAGCCACGACAATATTTGCCGGATCAAATTGCCGAAAAAAGCGACAAGGAACGTGATTTATCCGGTTCTGAACATCTTTCTCGATTACACGTTGCAGAACTCCACCGGTGTCGATCAACCGCAGGGGCTACTTCGTTTCACGGCTGGTATTACCATAGAGAGCGATGCGTTGAATGATCCGAGCTGCGTCGACCCCACGACCGGTGCGCCATGCGGCGGCCAGGCGACCCTTCTCTTCAACTACAACTTTCGCGATGATCGCACTATGAAAGATGGCGATCGGCAAAGATTGCGTGAGACGCTGGTCCGGGCGGGGAACACTGGTCTCACCAGACAGCAGTTGCAGACTCTGTTGGGTCTTACGCCAGCCGCAGTGGATGCGTTGTTTACCGGACCGATGACGGTCCGATTGGATATTTCCGGCGCGGCAAAACTGGTGACCGAGGCAAGTATCACTTGCAACATGCGACTTTTCGGAGATTAACGGTCGCGCCTAAAATTCTGATCGCCGCTTCGGAGCGATTCGAAGCGGCGATTTTTTTTTGCGGCAATTGGACTTGATGAAGCCAGCGCGAATGCGGATGGTGCGCGTCGTTCGATCAATCGATTAAAAATGCTCAGCGGACAAAAGATTGTGGTGGTAATGCCGGCCTATAATGCCGCTCGCACTTTGCAAAGAACGTACGACGAAGTGATGGAGCAGGGGATTGTCGATCTTGTGATCGTGGTGGATGATGCCAGTCACGACGAAACGGTGGCGATCGCGCGCACGCTCAAGGATGTGCGGGTGGAAGTGCATCCGGAAAACCGCGGTTACGGCGGAAATCAAAAGACCTGTTACCGGCTCGCGCTGGCCGCCGGCGCCGACATCGTGGTGATGATCCATCCGGATTATCAATACACTCCGCACCTTCTTCCCGCGATGGCGTCGCTGGTTGGAAGCGGCCTTTATCCGTGCGTTCTCGCCTCGCGCATTCTCGGCGGCGGCGCACTCGATGGGGGGATGCCGTGGTGGAAATACGTCGCGAACCGCTTCCTCACTTTCATCGAAAATCTTTTGATCGGGGCGAAGCTTTCAGAATATCACACAGGCTATCGCGCCTTTGCGCGGAGTTTGCTTGAGCGAGTGCCGATCGAGCAAAACTCCGATGATTTCGTGTTCGATAATCAGATGCTCGCCCAAATCGTCTGGCTGGGTTGCAAAATCGGCGAGGTCACCTGCCCCGCGAAATATTTGCCGGAAGGCTCTTCGATTAATTTTCGCCGCAGCGTGCGTTACGGCCTCGGCTGTCTTGGGACGGCGTTGCGTTTCCGGCTGGCTCGCTGGCGGCTTCTCCCGCCGCCGGTTTAACGATGCCGACAGTGCTGGCGCAGGCCAACTCGCGAAACGATCGCCGAATCACGATCGCGGTCTGCATTTTTCTGACCGCGATCATCTGGGTCGTTTTCGGCCAAACACTCGGTCACGATTTCGTCAATTTCGATGACGACCGGTATGTTTACGAAAACCCAGAGGTCAGTCGTGGACTCACTCTCGACGGATTGAAATGGCTTGTAACTCATAGTCACGCCAGTCTCTGGCATCCGCTCACGACCCTGAGTCACATGACGGATTGCCAGATTTATGGATTGAAGGCTGGCGGCCATCATTTCACCAACGTCGTTTTACATAATATCGGAGCGGTCCTGCTCTTTTTGGTTTTCCGGGGAATGACCGGCTGCATTTGGCGAAGCGCATTTATTGCGGCGATTTTTGCGATTCATCCGATGCGGGTGGAATCCGTCGCATGGGTTGCCGAGCGCAAAGATGTGCTCAGCGGCGTCTTTTTTATGCTGACGCTCGGCGCCTACCTGCATTACACACGCGCGCCGAGTCTCTCGCGCTACGTGACGATGGCGATCTTCCTTGTGTGCGGATTAATGGCGAAGGCGACTTTTGTGACTGTGCCGTTCGTGCTGTTGTTACTGGATTACTGGCCGTTGCAGCGCGCGAACAATTTTCGTGCCTGGCGAAGACTCGCGATCGAGAAAATTCCATTATTTGCGCTTTCGGCTGCCGCGTCGGTCGCGACCGTGCTCGCGCAGACGGTCACGATGGCTTCGCTGGAGCAGTTGCCGCTCTTGCCCCGGCTTAAGAACGCCGCCGTCAGTTTGATCACTTATCTTCGCCAAATGTTCTGGCCGACGGACCTGGCCGTTTTCTATCCGCATCCACACGATCAATTAAACATTTGGATCGTCCTCACGGCTGCAGCCTTGATCATTGCGATCACAGTCGCTGCCATCTTGGTTTACGAAAAGCATCCTTACATCTTCGTCGGATGGTTTTGGTATTTACTTCTCCTCGTTCCAGTGCTTGGCATCGTTCAAGCCGGTTTGCAGGCGCGGGCCGATCGGTTCACTTACTTGCCGCACATTGGAATCACAATGTTGCTGACGTGGTCGTGCACGGATTTGACGCAACAATGGCGAAATCGTCGGGTCGTTCTGACTTCAATGGCAGCGTGCGCAATCGCGGCCTCGATCCTTCTGGCCTATCAGCAAACAACTTATTGGCGCGACAGCATTTCACTTTGGGAGCATGCCCTGGCAGTGACTCCGGACAATCAAACCGCCCATCAAAATCTAGCGGCAGCGTTGTGGTCGAAAGGTAAAACGACCGATTCGCGCATGCATTCGCGCGCTGCTGCCATCGCCCACGCCCGGACGACGCTTAAGGATTATCCATTCGATGTCCCGACACATAATGATCTCGGAGTGCTCCTCGTTCAAAATCGGGATGTCCGCGCCGGGATCGAGCAATGGGAAATAAGTTTACAAATCGACCCGAACGACGGGAACGCGCTGAATAATCTTGCGTGGGTGCTGGCGACCTATCCCGCGGACACAATCCGCGACGGCAAGAGAGCAGTTGAATTGGCGGAGAAAGCCGCAGTTCTTCCGGGCGGCGAAGCGCCCATTGTTCTTCGGACGTTGGCGGCGGGCTACGCCGAGGCAGGCGATTTTTCCAACGCCGTCAGCACCGCACAACACGCCTTGGATTTGGCGACCGGACAAAACAACACTTCATTGCTGGCCACATTGCGGCATGAAATCGAACTTTATCAGGCCCGAACGCCTTATCGTGAATCGCCGCCGCAGTAAGCTCAAAGAGTCGCCCGCCGTATCTCGCATGAAGGTTCGTGCCCGAACAGTCAAAACACGCTCGCCGTCGCGTTTAGCGCTACTTGCCGTTTGCGGCATCATCGTTGTTCTGGTTTGGATCGTTTTCGGACAAACGTTGGCCCACGATTTCGTAAACTACGACGACAAAACTTATGTTTACGGAAATTCGTTGGTCGAGGCTGGCCTAAGTTGGCATGGCTTAACACAGGCTTTCGTCGACACTCAAACCGGCAACTGGCATCCGTTCACGATCATCTCACACATGATCGATTGTCAGCTCTTCGATCTCAAAGCTGGTGGTCATCATTTCACGAATGTTCTGCTTCACACGATCGCCGCGGTTTTGCTTTTCTTTTTCTTTCGTAACGCCACCGGTCCCGGCCGGACTTCCAGTATTTGGAGCAGCGCTTTCGTCACTGCGCTTTTCGCCATCCATCCGCTTCGCGTCGAATCGGTCGCCTGGATCGCGGAACGCAAAGATGTCCTCAGCGCGCTCTTCTTCTTTTTGACTCTTATTACCTACGTGCGTTACACACGCGCGCGCTCACTCGGCCATTATCTGACGATGTCGATCTTGTTCGTGTGCGGGTTGATGTCGAAACCAATGCTGGTCACAACACCGGTCATCCTGCTTTTGCTCGATTACTGGCCGCTCCAGCGCATGCCAGATTCAAAATCATTCTGGCAATTAATTGTCGAGAAACTTCCGATCTTGACGCTTTCCGTGGCGTCGTCGATCAACACGTTTGTTCTGCAAGAGCGCTCCACCGGTTCGATCGCGCAATTACCTTTCGGCTGGCGACTCCAAAACGCGCTTGTCAGTTACGTCACCTACATCTGGCAAACGATCTGGCCGGCGGATCTCGCGGTGTTTTATCCGCATCTGGAAAATCACCTTGCGCTATGGCAGGTAATAACCAGCGCGGTGTTTCTGTTGGCAATCACGTTGCTCGCTTTCCTTTATCGGCGAACGCGTCCTTATCTCCTGGTCGGCTGGTTGTGGTATCTGATCATGCTCCTGCCAGTCATCGGAATCGTAGAAGTCGGTCTGCAAGGTCATGCCGATCGTTACACTTATCTGCCGGCAGTCGGATTGTATCTTGCGGTGACGTGGCTGATTGCCGACACCGCGACTGCATCGATCTTGCGAAGGAAAATTTTCGCGACGTTGGCAATACTCGTCGTGCTACTTCTCAGCGCCTGTGCCTGGAAACAAACGACCTATTGGCGCGACAGCGAAACACTTTGGAAACACACACTGGCCATTACGAAGGACAACGACGTTGCACATACCAACTTCGGGATGCTGCTGATGGAACGCGGCCAATTGGACGATGCGCTCTCCCAGTTTCAAACCGCGCTCGACATTCGCTCCGGCAGCGCTCATTCACATTACGATTTAAGTCTCGCGCTCATTCACGGCGGCATCGGCAACGCGCTCGCGCGGAAAGGCCGGCTCGATGAAGCGATCGTCCATCTGCGGCAAGCGGTCGAATTTCAACCGGATTATGCCGACACACATTACAATCTCGGCACCGCGCTCTTTCAGAACGGCGCGTTGGACGAAGCGATTGCCGAATGGCGCAAGACATTGTCGATCCACCCGAACGACGGCGGAACCCACACCAGCTTAGGAAACGCTCTGGTTCAAAAAGGGCACTTGCGCGAGGCGGTTGGTCATTACGAAGCGGCGTTGCAATTAGAGGCGGACCCGATTCTTCCGCTAAATAATCTCGCCTGGGTCTTATCAGTTGCGTCCGATGACGCGCTCAGAAACGGGGCGCGCGCAGTCAAGTTGGCAAAAGAGGCAAATCGACTTTCCAACGAGAATAACCCGGTCTTTGTTCGAACATTGGCCGCGGCATACGCCGAAGCCGGAGAGTTTGAGGAAGCGATCCAGACCGCGCGACGCGCATTGCAGCTTGCAAGCGATCTGGGCGAACGCCGTTTCGCCAATCGGATCCAGGTGGACGTCGATCTTTACCAACGTCGCACGCCGCTGCGAGATCCCAACCTGCAAAATGCGCAGTAAAATTTCGGATCGCGCGCTTATCGCTGGCATTTGCGCCGGCCTCGCCGCGCTCGTTTGGTTCGTGTTCGGGCAGGCAATCAAATTTCCCTTCATTAACTTCGACGACCCCGAATACGTTTACGAAGTTCCGGAGATAAACGCCGGTCTCACGCTGCACGGCGTCAAATGGGCATTCACCCATTGGCCCGCTACGAACTGGTTTCCACTCAAGAACATCTCGCACATGCTCGAGTTCCAGTTCTACGGATTTAATCCGGGCTTGTTTCATCTGACGAACGTTGTTCTTCATGCCGCAACTGTCGTCTTGCTTTTTCTCGTGCTGCGGAAATTCACTGGATCGATCTGGCGAAGTGCGTTTGTCGCCGCGATTTTTGCAATTCATCCATTGCGGGCGGAATCGGTCGTTTGGATCGAGGAACGCAAAGACGTTTTGAGCGGAATCTTCTTCATGCTCACGCTCGCGGCATATTTTTATTACACGCGCAAACCATCAATCGGGCGCTACCTGACGATGTCGATTTTGTTTGCCGCCGGCTTGCTCTCGAAACCGATGCTCGTAACGACGCCGATCATCCTCTTGTTGCTCGATTACTGGCCGCTGAACAGAAGTCAGAAGTCAGAAATCAGAAGTCAGAAATCAGAAATTCAGATTTGGCTGCGGCTCATGGTAGAAAAGATTCCGTTGTTTGCGCTTTCAATTATTGTCGCGATTCTGACTTCGCG